>QWCL01000716.1_pt1 | contig 12310 bp, 17 predicted proteins | sample 1972551 | NCBI WGS metagenome assembly QWCL01 (sample SAMN09866709, study PRJNA288562) | Human oral metagenome isolate term2_saliva, whole genome shotgun sequencing... | isolation source: mouth | host: Homo sapiens | place: USA: California
TTTGCACTTGAAAATAATTGCGGGATGTAGCGCAGTCCGGTTAGCGCACCTGCTTTGGGAGCAGGGGGTCCCAGGTTCGAATCCTGGTATCCCGACAATGAAAGAGATGTTAGATTATTCTAGCATCTCTTTTTCTTTTTTTTATTAAAAATCTTTTGCTGATGTCATCAATCGTTGATTGTATTGAGCCGTATTGCATAATACGGCATTTGTGTTTTTTTGGGTGATATTTTTTGAATCAGGGCAAGCGCATCAAAATTTAGGCGCATTATGAGAGCCTTAGGCACGATACTTCTTCAAAGCCCAGGGTGGAATGAGGGCAAAGCCCGATATGAAACCCTGGGGCCACATAGATTAAAATGGTTAAGAGCTCCGTAGGAGCGGCACTAACAGAGCAAGTGCAACTGAACTAGAATAAAGCGTACGTTTCCTATTCTCAAAACCTCGGCGAAGTCTGTGCAAACTTCAGCTGGAGTTGAGTGCGTGTACTTGCTGATTTAAGTGTGCGTACTTATTAAAATACATACGCGTACTCACTGATATGAGTACGCGCACTCACGATAACGAGTACACGTACTTACGATGATGAGTGTACGCACTCATTTTTTTTGTTGAATGCGTCCAAAGGTCTTTGCGTTTTGCTTTATTTTAGACTTGAAAAGAATGCTTGTAAGTGTTTGAGAGTATGTTTTTTGCGTGCTAGTCTTGCAGATTCAATAATTATATGTAACTTTGTGCTGCTTTCTATGCTCCTAGTTGTGCGTTTCACTGTCGCCAAGTAGTGTGTAGTTGAGCGTAAAGTGGTAGAGATTCCAGCATCGAATCTCAAGAAGGAAATCACTAAGATTCTCTTCGACAAGGGTTACATCCTAAACTTTAAGTTTGTTGAGGAAGGTCCTCAGGGAAGCATTAAGGTTGCGCTTAAGTATGACCGTACTGGTCGTGTAAACGCACTTAAGGCTCTTAAGCGTGTATCTCGTCCAGGTCTACGTAAGTATGTAGGTTACCGCGAAATGCCACGTGTACTTAACGGTCTAGGTATTGCTATCCTCTCTACAAGCCGTGGTGTAATGACCGACAAGGAAGCTCGCGAGCTGAAGGTTGGTGGTGAAGTATTGTGTTACGTATACTAAATCTAAGGAGAAACAAAGATGTCAAGAATTGGTAAGCTTCCAATCGCTATCCCTGCTGGGGTAACTGTGTCTCTGAACGAAGGCGTAGTAACAGTAAAGGGTCCAAAGGGCGAACTACAGCAGGCTGTAGATGCTCGTATAATTGTAAAGGTAGAAGATGGACATGTAGTAGTAGAGCGTCAGAGCGATGAGCGTCAGGACCGCAGCCTACATGGTCTCTATCGTGCACTTATTAATAATATGGTTACTGGGGTATCTCAGGGCTTCACGAAGACTCTTGAGCTCGTTGGTGTAGGTTATCGTGCCTCAAACAACGGTCAGGTTCTAGAGCTTGTCCTCGGATATACTCACAACATCTACCTACAGCTTCCTAAGGAAATCAAGGTAGAAACAAAGGCTGAGCGTAACAAGAACCCTCTTATTATCCTTGAGTCTGCAGATAAGCAGCTTCTTGGTCAGGTTTGCACGAAGATTCGTTCATTCCGTAAGCCAGAGCCTTATAAGGGTAAGGGTATCAAGTTCGAGGGCGAAGTGCTCCGTCGTAAGTCTGGTAAGAGCGCAGGTAAGTAATCAGCGAGCTTAACAGAAACCATAAACTTAAAGTAATCATGGTAAAGAAGGAATTAAGAAGACTAAAGATTAAGGCGCGTATCCGCGGCAAGGTAAGCGGAACGGCTTCATGCCCACGCCTCACGGTTTTCCGTAGTAATAAGCAAATCTATGCTCAGGTTATCGATGATGAAGCAGGTGTAACACTTGCTAGCGCATCATCACTGAAGCTAGAAGCAAAGGGCACAAAGCAGGAAATTGCAGCCCTCGTAGGCGCAGAAGTAGCTAAGGCTGCTATCGCTGCCGGAGTAGAAACAGTAGTGTTTGACCGTAATGGGTATCTCTACCACGGTCGTGTAAAGCAGCTCGCCGACAGTGCTCGCGAAGCAGGACTCAAATTCTAATCGCAAATGGCAAGAATTGAAAATCGTGTTAAGTCTACAAACGACTTAGAACTAAAAGATAGACTTGTAGCTATCAACCGCGTAACGAAGGTAACGAAGGGTGGACGTACGTTCACATTCGCAGCTATCGTAGTAGTAGGTAACGAAGATGGTGTAGTAGGCTGGGGTCTTGGTAAGGCTGGTGAAGTATCAGCAGCTATTGCTAAGGGTGTAGAAGCAGCTAAGAAGAACCTCGTACGTGTACCTATCCATAAGGGTACTATCCCTCACGAACAGCAGACATCTTTTGGTGGTGCTCGTGTATTCCTTAAGCCAGCTTCTCATGGTACAGGGGTTAAGGCAGGGGGTGCTATGCGTGCCGTACTAGAAAGCGTAGGTGTACATGACGTACTTGCTAAGAGCAAGGGTTCATCAAACGCTCACAACCTAGTAAAGGCAACTATCCAAGCTCTTTGCGAAATGCGTGACCCACTAACAGTGGCTCGTCATCGTGGTATTTCTGTAGAAAAGGTATTCAAGGGTTAGTATTAAGTAAATAGGAAACAAAAAATGGCAACTATTAAGATTGTACAGGTGCGTAGTAGCATCAAGTCTCCTAAGGTACAGAAGCTAACGCTTAAGGCTTTAGGTCTAAAGAAGCTCAACCGTGTAAAGGAACACAATGACACTCCACAAATCCGTGGTATGATCAGTGCGGTTAAGCACCTCGTTAAGGTAGTAGAATAATAATAAACGAATCAACTCTAAGATATGAATCTATCAAGTCTTAAGCCTGCAGAAGGCTCTGTCAAGACACGTAAGAGAATTGGTCGTGGTCCTGGTTCTGGTCTCGGTGGTACTTCTACTCGTGGTCACAAGGGGGCTAAGAGCCGTTCAGGTTATTCAAAGAAGATCGGTTTCGAAGGTGGTCAGATGCCTATTCAGCGTCGTCTACCTAAGTTCGGCTTCAAGAACATCAATCGTGTAGAGTACGCTCCAATCAACCTCTCAACGCTTCAGGCTCTAGCAGAAGCTAAGAACCTTGAAGCTATTTGCCCAGTAGCTCTAGCAGAAGCTGGTCTAGTAAGCTCAAAGAAGCTCGTTAAGGTACTAGGTAATGGTAGCCTAACAGCTAAGCTTACAGTGAAGGCTCACGCTTTCAGTAAGAGTGCAGAAGCAGCTATCATCGCTGCTGGCGGTTCTGTTGAGAAATTATAATAAAGAGAGTATCTTATGCGCTTTATCGAGACAATCAAGAATATATGGGCTGTGGAGGAACTGCGTAAGCGTATCCTTGTCACCCTATTCTTTGTAATCATATACCGACTAGGGACTTACATCGTAATCCCCGGTATCGATCCTAAAACCCTAACAGCACTCAGTCAGCAGACTGAGAGCGGTCTGTTGGCGTTGATGGATATGTTCTCTGGTGGCGCGTTCTCTAATGCTTCGATATTCGCCCTAGGTATCATGCCTTATATATCGGCGTCTATCGTGATGCAACTCGCTGCTATCGTGGTGCCTTCTATGCAGAAGCTTCAGCACGAGGGCGAGAGCGGTCGTCGTAAGATTGACCAATGGACACGTTATCTAACTGTCATATTACTGCTCGTTCAAGGTCCTGGTTTCTTGGTGAACTTGCAGCATCAGATTGCTCGTGCTGGGGGCGTAGCTCCAGAAGGCATCGGCTTTATGGTGTTCGCTACAATCATCATGGCCGCTGGTAGTATGTTCGTACTATGGCTCGGTGAGCGTATCACCGATAAGGGTCTTGGTAATGGGGTCTCTATTATCATCATGATTGGTATCATCTCTCGTTTGCCAGGAGCATTCCTTGGCGAACTCAGCTCTCGTCTTAGCGAGACTGCAGGTGGTCTAGTTTATATGCTTGTAGAGATATTGATTATGCTTGTCGTTATCGGAGGTGCTATCCTCCTCGTGCAAGGTGCTCGCCGAGTGCCAGTACAGTACGCTAAGCGTGTCGTAGGTAATAAGCAGTATGGTGGCGCCCGCCAGTATATTCCCCTAAAAGTAAATGCTGCCAATGTGATGCCTATCATCTTCGCTCAGGCTATTATGATGCTTCCTATTATGCTAGGTGGTCTATCTTCCACAGCACAGGAAAGCCCTGTCTTCCATGCTATGAGTGATGTGAATGGTTTTTGGTATAATTTCGTTGTAGCATTACTGATTCTCATCTTTACTTACTTCTATACAGCTATTACGATTAACCCACAGCAGATGGCTGAGGACCTTAAGCGTAATAATGGGTTTATCCCCGGTGTGAAGCCAGGTAAGGCTACGGCTAACTTTATTAGCACAATCATGGAACGTATTACGCTTCCTGGTGCTATTTTCTTGGCCTTAGTCGCTATCTTGCCAGCATTCGCTCGTATGGCAGGAGTGAACCATGCATTCGCTCAGTTCTTTGGTGGTACTTCTCTTCTAATCCTTGTTGGCGTTGTGCTTGACACACTCCAGCAGATTGAGAGTCACCTCTTGAACCGTCATTATGATGGTCTACTGAAGACTGGTCGCATCAAGGGTCGTTCAGGATCAGTATCGGCATACTAAGTGTTATGATTTATCTCAAGACAGACGAAGAAATAGAACTTATGCGCGCTGCGAACCAACTTGTTGGTCGCACGCTCGCAGAGGTTGCTAAGATAATCGCTCCAGGAGTCTCTACGAAGACGCTTGATAAGCGTGCAGAAGAGTTCATACGCGATCATGGTGCTACGCCAGCATTCCTTGGTTATCAAGGTTTTCCCGGTAGCATGTGTATATCCGTAAACGACCAAGTCGTACACGGCATTCCTAGTCATAAGACTATTCTCCAAGAGGGGGATATCGTGACCTTGGACTGTGGAACGAAGTTGGCTGGCTTTACTGGTGATAGTGCTTATACCTTTGCAGTAGGAGAGATTAGTGAAGAGGTGCATAAGCTCCTCAAGACGACTAAGGAATCTCTTTATGTGGGTATCGAGCAGGCTGTCGCTGGTAATCGTACTGGAGATATTGGTTATGCTGTTCAGCGCTATTGTGAAGCTCGTGGCTATCACGTAGTGCGTGAGCTAACGGGTCATGGTATCGGTGTCAATCTGCATGAGAGCCCAGAAGTACCTAACTACGGTAAGCGTGGTACGGGTACAGAGCTCCGTAATGGTATGTGCATCTGTATCGAGCCAATGATTAACATTGGTAGCAAGAACGTGGTACAAGAGCGTGATGGCTGGACTATCCGCACTAAGACACGCAAGCCAAGTGCTCACTTTGAGCATTGTGTGGCTATTCGTGACGGAAAGGCTGACATCCTCTCTTCGTTTGATTTTATCGCCGAGGTACTTGGTGATAGAGAATTCTAAAAGGTAACTATTTATATATGTCGAAACAAGCTGCAATAGAACTAGACGGCGTAGTAACAGAATCGCTATCGAACTCAATGTTCAGAGTGGAGCTAGAGAGTGGGCATCAAATCATCGCCCACATATCAGGTAAGATGCGTATGCATTATATCAAAATCCTCCCTGGGGACAGAGTGAAAGTAGAGATGTCTCCCTACGACCTCACTAAGGGCAGAATATCATTCAGATACAAGTAAACTCTATAAAAATATGAAAGTAAGAGCATCTCTAAAGAAGCGTACCGACGACTGCAAGATTGTGCGTCGCAAGGGTCGCCTGTATGTTATTAACAAGAAGAACCCTAAGTTCAAGCAACGTCAGGGTTAGTAATTTGTCATCAAATATCTAAATAATAAGTATGGCTATAAGAATTGTCGGCGTTGACCTGCCACAAAACAAAAGAGGAGAAATTGCCTTGACCTATATCTTTGGTATCGGTCGTAGCAGTTCAGCTAAGATCCTTGATAAAGCTGGTGTAGACCGTAACATCAAGGTTAAGGACTGGACAGACGATCAGGCTGCTGCTATCCGTGAAGTTATCGGTGCAGACTACAAGGTAGAGGGTGATCTCCGTAGTGAAATCTCTCTAAACATCAAGCGTCTGATGGACATCGGTTGTTATCGTGGTGTTCGTCACCGTATCGGTCTCCCTCTTCGTGGACAGAGCACTAAGAATAACGCTCGTACTCGTAAGGGTAAGAAGAAGACTGTTGCAAATAAGAAGAAGGCTACTAAGTAATAGGTAATATGGCAAAGAAAACAGTAACTAAGAAGAAGGTCGTTCGTATCGACGCTGTGGGTCAAGCTCACATCCACTCTTCTTTCAATAACATTATTATCTCACTAACTAATGCTGATGGTCAAGTAATCAGCTGGTCAAGTGCTGGTAAGATGGGCTTCCGCAGTAGTAAGAAGAACACTCCTTACGCTGCTCAGATGGCTGCTCAGGACTGCGCTAAGGTCGCTTACGATCTAGGTGTGCGCAAGGTTAAGGTATACGTTAAGGGTCCAGGTAATGGTCGTGAATCTGCTGTGCGTACGATTCATGCTGCTGGTATCGAAGTACTCGAAATCATCGACGTTACTCCACTGCCACATAACGGTTGCCGTCCTCCTAAGAGAAGAAAACCTTAGTAGACTAACTGACGTAAATATAATTACAGCGCAGAGATTACGAGAGCTCATGCCCGCCTCTCTCTTGAGGGGCTAGAGAGCTAGGGTGATTTAGATTGGCTATACTTTCATATTACCCTCTCCTCATAACCGGTCGCGGCTGCACCCAGCTCATCTATCGCTGGTGAGTGCTCTCAACGTAAGACAGCGCATTATAATAAGAAGAAAATGGCAAGATATACAGGTCCAAAATCTAAGATTGCTCGTAAGCTAGGTGCTCCTATCTTCGGCGCAGATAAGGTTCTAACTAAGAAGAACTATCCTCCTGGTCAGCACGGACAAAACCGCCGTCGTAAGACTAGTGAATATGGTGTTCAGCTCAAGGAGAAGCAGAAGGCTAAGTACACTTATGGTGTGCTCGAAAAGCAGTTCCGCAACCTCTTTGACAAGGCTCAACGTAGCAAGGGTGTTACCGGTGAGGTACTTCTTCAGCTTCTCGAGTGCCGTCTCGACAACGTTGCTTTCCGTCTAGGTCTAGCTCGTAGCCGTGCTGCTGCTCGTCAGCTCGTTTCTCACTGCCACATCGTTGTTGATGGTCAGGTTGTGAACATCCCTTCATATACAGTAAAGCCTGGTCAGGTAGTAGGTGTGCGTGAGCGTAGCAAGAGTCTCGAAGTAATCGAGAACTCTCTCGCTGGCTTCAACCACAGCAAGTACGCTTGGCTTGAATGGGACAACAGCAAGATGGCTGGTACATTCCTTCATATCCCAGAGCGTGCTGATATCCCTGAAGAAATCAAGGAACAGTTAATCGTCGAACTGTATTCTAAGAACTAATAATCTGACAGATCACATGGCAATACTAGCATTTCAGAGACCCGAAAACGTTATCATGATGGAGGCGACGAACTCATTCGCAAAGTTTGAGTTTCGCCCACTCGAGCCGGGCTATGGTATTACTATTGGTAATGCACTCCGTCGTATTCTCCTTTCCTCACTCGAAGGGTACGCTATCTCGTCTATTAAGATTGAGGGCGTAAATCATGAATTTGCTACTATTCCGGGTGTCTTGGAGGATGTTACTAACATTATTCTTAACCTTAAGCAGGTTCGTTTCTCTTCAATTGCTTCGGGTACAGACGAAGAGACTGTTACCCTTGAAGTAGGTGGTGGCAAGACTGAGTTCCTTGCTGGTGACCTCTCTGCTAAGCTTTCTCACTTTCAGGTATTGAACCCTGAACTTGTTATTTGTCACATCGATGAAGAAAAGAGTTTCAGCATCACAGTGACTATCGACAAGGGACGTGGTTATGTGCCTGCTGATGAGAAGCACGGCAAGTACGATGATGTACAGGTACTAGCTATTGACTCTATCTACACGCCTATCCGCAATGTGAAGTACTTCACTGAGAACTATCGTGTAGGTCAGAAGACTGACTATGAGAAGCTAATCCTTGAGATTACTACTGATGGTAGTATTCACCCTCAGGATGCACTTAAGGAGTCTGCTCGTATTCTTATCGAGCACTTCTTACTCTTCACTGATAGAGAAATCTCTATTGAAGACCTTGTTACCGATGCTGATGATGAGGATGCTGCAGATGCTCAGGTGCGTGATTTACTTAAGCAAGAGCTTAAGGATCTTGACCTCTCTGTACGTGCACTCAACTGCTTACAAGCAGCTGAAATCCTAACTCTAGGTGATTTGGTACAAATCCAGAAGGAGGACCTACTTAAGTTCCGTAACTTCGGTAAGAAGAGCCAAGACGAACTGCAAGAACTGCTTGACCGCTTGAACTTGCACTTCGGTATGGATGTTAGTAAGTACAATTTAGATTAAAGACTAAAAATGAGACATAATAAGAAATTCAATCACCTTGGTCGTAAGAAGGCTCACCGCGAAGCTCTTCTCTCTAACATGGCTGCGTCTCTCATCCTACACAAGCGCATCTTTACTACGCTTGCTAAGGCTAAGGCTCTCCGTGTATATGTAGAACCAATGGTTACTCGTGCTAAGGAAGACTCTACTCACGCTCGTCGTGTTGTCTTCGCTGAGCTACAAAATAAGTATGCTGTTAAGGAACTTTTCAGCACTGTAGTTGCTAAGGTTGGCGACCGTCCAGGTGGATACACTCGTATCCTCAAGACTGGTAATCGTCTTGGTGACAACGCTCAGATGTGCTTCATCGAGCTTGTAGACTTCAACGCTACTTACGCTAAGGAAGAGAAGAAGGCTGCTAAGACTCGTCGTTCACGTCGTGGTAGCGGTAAGAGCGAAGCTGCTCCTGCTGCTGAAGCGTCTGCTGAATAGTCGTCAGACTAAGTCTTGTAAAATCCCCCAGTTGAGTGTTAAACTCAGCTGGGGGATTTTCTTATGTAGCGAGTGCCCTATGATGTAATAGTCTTATTTTTTTCTGATTTTCGTATAGTGTTGGGATACAGTGCTTTGTCGTTCTTGAGGGGGGGTGAATAAGTGTTAAGCATGTTATGTCGTTTGATAATTAGAGTAAAGTGGCTACCTTTGCGGAAATTTGTCAATCGTGGGCTCTGATTTTAGATTGTGTTTAGGCCTTTAATCTCAGTGTTTTAGGAATAGATTAAATCTTGCTCATGAAGTCTATTGAGTAATGGCTAAAGTATAATATTTATAGTAAAAAACAAAATATCAGTTATTGAGTTAAATACTCAACTTATCCTTTATGGAGTATTTGAAAGAGAGCTATCAGCCGCCAGTAGTAGAGCTGATGCGTATCCCTGCCCAGTCAATTTTGGCAGAGCTTAGTGTCCCCACAGAAGAAACCATAGTAACAGAAGGGTATGTGCCAGATGACGAATTTTAGAAAAGTATTAGGCACTTGCCTAGCCGTGTTTGCGCTCATGGGTGCGCAGTCGTGTAATCGAGAAGTAGCAGAACCTTCAGCAGCAGAGGGAAAGACCTATTCAGAAGAAACTATTTACAAGGAAGGCAATGTGGAAATGCCTGTCTCAGAAAACATCGTTTTTGATGCTGCTGATGAAAACCAGCTGAAGGCACTTGATGCTACAGTTAATACTTCTGCTTCTGCTGGTGCCAATAGCCGACATGCTGTTGATTATGGGCAGGAGTTTCCCGTTATCTGTGTTATTCGCAGTGATCAGGCTGACCCTGTTACTTATGCAGAACTAAAAGCAACGAAAAAGGCTGATGGTACTTATAAGATGAGCCAAGATCGTGTACATCTTGCGCAAGGCTCTACTCTTGCTCCGGGTAAGAAGTGGTATCTGATGGTCGTAACCAAGAATGCTTTTAATAAGAATAAAGGCGAATTGTCCGTTAATGCAACTGGAGATCCCGAAAACTTATCGCCATCTGCTACTGCTACACGTGTGATGGATATTCCTTCGGTATCACCTTGGATTGAGTTACCTACCTTCCCTAACGGACAGCCTAAGTGGTCTAAGGACTGGGACGCTGCTCGTAAGAAGCAAAAGCTAACACTTTACGCTCAGGGTGTGCTCTGCCGTGCGACCTTGCGCCTTGATGATACTTATAAGGCAAAGCTTGGTGGCGACAATGTAGACCTCAAAATCACTCAACTTAAAGTGGTGTCTACTGCGCTCAGCTTCTCAGGTAAGTTCAAGTTTGATAAGAATTCTCTGCCTCCACTCACTGAGACAAGTGGTCGCCCAACATTAACATGGGTGCCTACGCAAACTCCAAGTGCAACTAAAGAGTATCGTGCACTTGATGCTAATACGCCAGAATATCAGAAAATCTTCAATGCTCCTAATGGCGTACTTCAGGTAAGTGGTAGTGGCTCATTAGCAACGATTTTTACAGATAGCAATAATCCTACAAGGGTTGATAAAACGAACTTGCCACAAGGCGTGCAGTCTATTATCTTTTGGGCTGTTCCTGTGAAGGGGGCTACGAACCGCCATACAACGCTGATTGCTGAGACGGGTTCAAGCTCTTCGGCTAAGGTACTTCCACCTTCGCATACTTATATTTATGGTAAGAAGCATACTAAGGATGCTGCCCAAGGTAGTGCTGTTTACTTTGATGCCGTATATTATAACCCATATACGCCCCTTGACTATATGGCGGAGTATAACGTGGCGCGTAAAGATCCCTTACAGTTCAAGCCTGGAGGTACGATTCCTCAAGGATGGTCGGGTGCTTTTGCCTCAGATCATACGCCTAATTCGAGTACCTTCCTGCAGTGGTGGGATATAGATCATATTTCCCTCACCAAGGATAACCGTACTTACAGTAACCCAACGCACGGCCAGTTTCATAGCGTGATTCCTTATTCTGGCGATGCGGCTCTAAACTTGAAGGGTGGGGGGCCTGTTAATGATGCTTTGGTAATCGCTCAGTTGGGAGATGTAAAAAGTAATACTAAGTTCTCTTCTCGCAAGAAGCCTGATGCTAACGTTCGCTATGCCTTGGCTTTGACAGACTTCAATAGTTCACAGAAGTATCGAGTGGCTTATAGATATGAATTGAAGGAGTATCGGGATATGTTCCCAGTCTACAACTTATCTTTGAAAAAGACCATCTTATATAGTCGCGTACAGAAAAGAACGCCTCCTTATTTTGTTGATGCTGCTAAGTTTGAGACTGCTGGCCCTGTCGTTTATTACAAGAGAATAGAGATGGAGATCAAGTCCGTTCAATTGGGGGCAGACTTCATGGGATCAGTCGATGATATTGCCAATGAAGAATTTTGGACTAATACAGCCAACCAACGCATAGAAAGGCGTATTCTTCCTCAGAGCTACTCAGCTTATCGTTCGTATCTATATCCAGATGGTATTGATGCTTCGGTGGGGCGTCGTATCAAGGAAGATATATTCAGGGGGTATGGGGGTAATAACTGGGGAGCTTCTTATGCGACTTTAGGTCGAGAAAATGAAGGATCGCCATTCTATCTCGGTGATAATATCCTGGCTATATTTGCTCCTTCGGCAGGTGTTTGGGCTAATGCCGATATGAGAGCAAGATCCGAGTATGTCGCTGTTCGTTTTTCTGTTCGTTTGTTCACCAAGCAGGAGCGATAAGAATACGTATCTCTACCTAGAGTAGAGAATAGGAATTGATAAAAAGGCGGTGCAAGAATTATTCTTGCGCCGCCGTTTGCTATTGCTTCGCAGGAGTGCCACCGCTTACAAGGGCAAGCGCATCAAAACAACCAAGTAATTGATTGATGGTAAAAACGTAGATGAGCCCTGTAAGGGCGCTACTTCTTCATAGCCCAGGGCGCAAGCCCTGGGTTAGTCATTGAAACACATTTATTGAGCCCCGTAGGGGCGGCACAACCACAATGTAAAGTCAATACTTGCTCTGTTAGTGCCGCTCCTTGTTGGAGCTCTTAATTTTTGTGTCCTCTGTTTACCCAGGGTTCCATATCGGGCTTTGCCCTCATTCCACCCTGGGCTATGAAGAAGTATCGTGCCTACGGCACTCATAATGCGCTAGAATTTTAATGCGCTTGTCCTGCTGATAACTCTCTAAAAATATTACATACGCTTCCTAAACTCAAAACCTCGGCGAAGTCTGTACAAACTTCAGCCGTAGTTTGTGCAGACTACACGTGTAGTCTCCAGAAAGGTAAATGCAAGTATCGATTTAAGTGTGCGTAAGTACGAATTTATTTACGTGTACTCACGAAAATGAGTACGACGTACTCACTTTGGTAAGTACGCGTACTTACGATAATGAGTACACGCACTTACTTGAGTATTT
>QWCL01000691.1_pt1 | contig 12298 bp, 9 predicted proteins | sample 1972551 | NCBI WGS metagenome assembly QWCL01 (sample SAMN09866709, study PRJNA288562) | Human oral metagenome isolate term2_saliva, whole genome shotgun sequencing... | isolation source: mouth | host: Homo sapiens | place: USA: California
ACCCCAGGATAGAAGCGGAATTTTTGGCCAAAAGCACTGTTGCGTTGTGCCAAGAAACCGAGCGAAACAGACCAGTTTTGGAGCAAAATGTCGTGTTCGGCAAAGAAACTCACGTTGGTGCGATCCGCTGCTTTTGTGTATTCCGCAGAACTTCCCTTAGCGGTGCGCCAAATGCCTTTTTCGTCCTTCTTGTCGGCCGATTGTCCAGCGATGGGAAAGCGTTGCTCGGGTTTGAGATCTAGTCCCAAATTGCCAGAATAGAGTTGTTCGTGGCGCACTTCAGCCCCAAAGGCCGTGCGACCGAGCGACCAAGGTAACCACGCGTTCAAACCAGCGGTGAGCACATCTCCGCGGTTGAAGTTTTCGTAGATGGGCTTGTTGCGGAAAAATTGGAAATGGTCGTAGTTGCGCAACCACGAAATTTGTGGAGCAAGGTGCAAGAGCGTTTTCGTTTCCCCTTTGAGCGAAGCAAACACGCGCTTCGTGCTTTCCCATTGGTCAGTAGACTTTGTGGAATAAAAGGTGTTTGCGCCAAAGTCAGTTTGCGTAAATCCCGCTTGCGCGTCAATGCGGTAGTGCGGCGCATCAACGCGTCCTTGCCAGAAGGCTTTTCCCCCTTTGAAATCTCCGTTGCGCACTGCGCCATCCGAGCGTTGATAGCTCGCACTCAGACTCGAGGAGAGGTTGTTGCCGTTGGCATATTGTTGTCGCAGCAGTCCGCGCAATTCCGCCTGCGCAGTGCCGTACGACCCTCCAGCGGCACGAGCATAGAGCGTGGGGCCAGCTTGGCGTGTCACAATGTTGATGGCACCAGAGAAAGCCTGTGTGCCCAACACGCGAGAAGCTGCGCCTTCTAGCACTTCGATGCGCTCAATGTCGGCAAGGTTGAGGGGAAAATCGGCCGCGTTGTGGCCCGTCTGTGGGTTGTTGATGGCGATGCCGTTGACAAGAATTGTGATTTGGTCAAAGGTTCCGCCATTGATGCTGATGTCGGTTTGCACACCGAAGGCACCGCGCTGACGCACATCGACTCCTGCACAGAGTTTGAGCGCGTCGTTGATACTTGTGACACCCGCCGCCGCGAGTTCTGCGCGGCTAAGGGTCATCACCTTTCGTGCTGCTTGGTCGGCAGCAAGGGGAGTGCGAGAAGCCGTGGTGACCACTTCGCCTAAACGCTGGTCGTCGTCGAGCGTAGCCACCTGCTCTTTGTCGCGCACTTGCGCCACACGCTGCGTGGGGTTAGCCGCTGCCAAAGAAGGAGCTGCTGTGCCCAACGTGGCCACCGCAAGAACGCCAATCTTCACTTCGCAACCGAGTGCCGCAAACAAGGAATAACCCTTGCGGCTAAAGCTGCGGAACGTGAAACGCGCTCCCTTGGGAGATGATTTTTGGTACATAAAGTTGAATAATAGTTGGTTTAACCGCTGCAAAGGTACAAAAAACCAGAGAACTATGCCTGATGAGCAAAGGAAAATATGTATTTTTGCAATTCAAACCAAATCGGTATGCTGGACATACCCACACTGAATGGGCCTACTCCTTTTTTATTTACTCCTTTCTCTCTCCCTCTCTTCCCTTTGTTCGGTGCTAGAAGCCGTGCTTTTGGCATCCACCACTTCTTTTGCCACCATCAAAGAGCAAGAAGGCTACAAAATCGCGGCTGTGCTCAAACGCTATAAGGCCGACATCGATCGTCCTATTGCCGCTATCCTTTCGCTCAACACCATTGCCCACACTGTGGGTGCGGCTGGCGTGGGAGCGCAGGCGGCAGAACTGTGGCACGCCTATGGCGGTGCGCCAGGTAGTGAAGGCGACGCGGTGGGCATAGCTTCGGCTGTGATGACGCTGTTGATTTTGGTGGTGTCCGAAATCATTCCTAAGGTCATCGGCGCCACCTATTGGCGCAGTCTTGCACTGTGGGCCACGAGTGTCATCAGAGTGCTCATTGTCATCACCTATCCCTTGGTGTTGCTCTCCGAATTCATCACCCTGCTCATCAATCGCGGCAAGGTGCAAACCTCGGTGAGCCGTGAAGAGGTGCAAGCTATGATGGATGTGGGCGTGGAAGAAGGCGTGTTCAAAGCCAAGGAGAGCAAGGCGATGCGCAGTTTCTTGAAGTTGGGCGAAATCCACGCTGACGAAATTATGACCCCCGCTCCTGTGGTGGCCACGGTGAACGAGACGATGACGCTGGGCGAGTTTTTCCGCAGCGATGACGAGCATCTCGACCTCCACAGCCGTCTGCCCGTTTATGATGCCGAAGAGGAATATATCAAAGGTTATGTGTTGCGCTCCGAACTCTTGGAGGGACTCTCAGAAGACCATTTCGCGCAAAAAATAAGTACGTTGGTGCGTCCCATCCTCACGTTTAAGGACGATGAATTAGTGTCGAACATTTGGGAAAAGATGCTCGAACAGAAGGAACACATTGCCGTGATCACAGACGAATATGGCACCTTGCGCGGCATTGTGACGATGGAAGACTTGATAGAAACGATGCTCGGTGTGGAGATTGTTGACGAATATGACGAAGCCGTGGATATGCAAGATATGGCGCGCGAGAAATGGCAACAACAACAACTCCAAAATCCCGAACCGGCATAAGCCTTCTTTGCCATTCGCTTCAACTGCACAATAACGGTCTAATAACCGATTGGGGTTCAACCCAAGTAGTCAACACACACATTCAGAGAACTTCACACGCAAGCCTAATGGTTAAGGTGTGAAGTTCTTTTTCTTAGAGTCAAAAAGAACGTTATTCTCTGGCGCAAGGCAAGAAAACTATTTGTCGGTTTGTGGGTTTTGCCTTATATTTGCATCATCTCTCACTATCTTTTGAGGTGGGGGCGTAAAATTTATCCCACAACCTATGCGTCAGATTTCATTTTTCCTACTTTTGTTGCTAGGGCTTAGTGCTTGCTCTTCGCAATACAACATCGACGGCAATTCCTCGTTGGCTTGCTTAGATGGGAAAAAACTCTATTTGCGTGTGCCCAAAACGAAAGGGCAGTCTGCAAACGGAGTGAACATCGACTCTTGTGTGGTGGTGCACGGCCGTTTCTCCTTTGGAGGCACCATCGACAGCATCGCTTTGGCAGAGATCTATGTGGGCGATCAGCACCTTATGCCCGTGGTGTTGGAGGGTGGACAACTCTTGTTGCAGGTCGACAATTATGCGCAAACCATCACCGGAGGGCCACTCAACGACCGCTTGTCAGACTTTATGACCCAGCGCGCGCGATTTGACAACGAATTGTGGGAACTCGACCGCACGGCCAATCGACTGCTCTATAATGGAAAAACGATGGAGCAAGTGATTGCTCTCTTGGAACCTCGTCGACACGATTTGTTGCAGAGAATTGAGTTACTTGAAAACACGTTTATTCTCGACAACATCAACAATGTGTTGGGCGAAGGCTATTTCCTGATGCTCACGGAGCAACAGCCATTCCCAGTGATGACGAAGCAATTTTTGACCATCATCGAACAAGCTCCTGCTTCTTTCCGCCGTCATCCTTTGATTCACCGCTATCTTCTCGCCGCAGGCTACGTCCCTGCTGCTGCCGAAAAACCTCAGACGGCCAAAACCTCCGACTCTGTTTCGCAGAAAAAGTAAGCACTTCGCGAATCGTCCTTCCGCAAATCATTCGAATCCTCCTTTGTAATCCTATTATCTCTCATCGTTGAGCGCATTTCTCCGCGCATTTTCGATTACCAACAAACAGAGAGTGTTGTAAGTCTTCGCTTGCAACACTCTCTTCTCGTTTAAACCCAAATCTATAACAAATTGTACCATAACGGTCTAGTGACCGATTGGGGTTAAAGTGTAAATAAGCAGATTTAAATCTGCTTAATTGGAGATGTGGAGGTTCTCCATTAGTATTCAGTGAGTTATGGTGGTAAGATAAGAGAGAATGCTCATAATTTCACCGATAGAACGTGTTATTTAGGAGGTCAAAATGTACAATGATACTCCCCCAACCGATGGGTATAAAAAAAGTCACTCCCAACCGAGAGGTTGAGAGTGACAACATTTACAATCTAATGCTAGGCAAGAGAGATTATTCAGCGATGCAGATAACCACGCGGTTTTCTTCGTTCACGCTGAAAGGTTGAACAGTGTCGCCCTTAGCATCCTTGATGATGCGGTTAGCAGGGATGTTCTTCTTCACGAGTTCGTTGAACACAGCGTTAGCACGTTGCTTAGAAAGGCGAGTGTTGATGGTCTTGTTACCAGTGCCCTTGTCAGCATAACCCGTGATAGCCACCTTAGCGTTAGGATTAGCGTTGAGGAATGCCACCACTTCTTGTACCTTCACCATTTCAGAAGGACGAACCTTTGCAGAGTTGATGAGGAAGAATACGTTGCGAGTGAGAGGTTCAGCCTTCACAGGAGCAGGAGCGGGTTCCTCTTTCGCAACAACAATAGGAGCGGGTTCTTCAACGGGTTCTGGAGCGGGAGCTACAGGAGCAGGCACCACAGGCACAGGAACTACAGTAGAGAGTTTGCCAAGACGGAAGGTGAAACCACCGAAGAGGTTAGTTTGCCAATCCACGTTCTTACCATCCTTAGAGTTGAACTTGTCGCTAGTCACAGACACAAGACCTTCCACGTTGAAGCTCACGCGCTTGCTGAGACGGAAGTCTACATTAGCACCTACGCGACCAGTGGGGAGGTTGAGCGTGTTGCTGTTCCAAAGGAGGAGGAGTTCGTCGGGATTGATTTGCTTAGCAGCGATAGCTTCTTTGTTGTCGAAGCCGTGGATGTAGCCAGCACCAACGAAAGCGTTGAAAGAAACGCAGCGGTTAGGGTTGTAACCAGCGAAGAGGTTAGAGAGGTTGAACACACCATCAAGACCAGCAGTCACGTAGTTCCACTTGTAGTATTGAGGATTGTGCTCGTAGCCCCAACCATTTTTGCCTTGCCATCCGCTCACGTGTCCACGGAGGTTGAACACAGGGGTGAATTGATAGCCGAGGTGCACACCAGCAGCAGGAGTGATAACGTCAGTAAACTTCTTGTGAGCACCGTGAGAGTAACCAGCACCACCTTGAAGACCGAGTGTCCAGTGGGGGTGGAACTTTTCTTTGGGAGCATCTTGAGCTGCTGCGCTGAGAGAAACAGCAGCAAGAGCAGCTACGAGGATAGACTTGAATTGCATAATATGAAAGTATGAATTTATAATTTCTTGTTGTATCTTGGCGTTCTTTACTCGAGATAATGAACTATTCGAGATAATAATATCACTCGAGATGTTGAATTCTTCGATATATTGATACGCTGTAATAGCCATACTTTCCTAACCCTTTTGAGGCGGAATGCATAGTATTTTGCGTGCAAATTTACTCTATTTATTGAGACCGACCAATCTTTTTCTCTAAAAAAGTACTTTTTTTGCTCCAAATCCAGCATTTTTGTAGGTAATTTAGAGATTAGAGGGTCATAGACCCTTTTTCGCTCGCCCCGACAAGCGGGGCTCGGGGAGCTTTTAGACGTTAGATGTTAGACATTAGACGTTAGAGGGGCACGGACACTTTTTTGCTCGGGGGCACGGACACTTTTTTGCTCGGGGTCACGGACCCTTTCTGCTCGGGGTCGCAGACCCTTTCTGCTCGCCACAAGTGGCTCGAGCTGTGCTTAGACGTTTGGGGGGTAGCGCAAGAAATCTCAAAAAAACTTCGTCTTCTTTCCCTGAAATCATTAGATTTGCAATCATAACCGCAGAAAAATGTTTTATACAGCATTTTTCTGCACTTAAAATAGGCGCATGAAGATTTGAAGAGATATAATGGATATTATTACTGTCCGGTAAACTTCCAAACGGCAATAGTAAAATATGTACTTTTGCTTATGTCACTAGCGTTATTATTGGAACAAGCAAAGTAACAAAAGAGGCTGAAATCCTGCAAGAGGGTTTCAGTCTTATTTTTATCATCAGAAAAACTTTTACCAGACAGCAATAGTTAGTTTTATATTGCTGTGATAGATTTGATCCAATGTTATTCTATCTTTCTCTCAATTGCGCAACAGGCTGCTACACAATTGATAGAAGTCCTATGTAGGGAATAGGATGTAGGCATGTGCGGGAGAGGCTTTTTACTGGTTCATCCGACATTTGGAGTGATGGCGTTGAAAAAATCGAAAACAGCCGAACATTTTGTATATCGATTGGGTAAAACAGGCGCAAGAGAACAAAGTCCCGCAGTTGATGAAAATAGCCGCCACGATCATAGCTTAGAGCAACGGAATTCTAGCACGGTATGACTGTCTCATATCGGCAGGAAAAGTAGAGTGCCTTATAGTTGAGGTGCTTATGCTTTCTTTTTGGGTTGATTAAGGAGAATATATCCTCCTATTCCACCTAAGATAGAGGCGAGGAAGATACCTACCTTTGCTTGTGTTAACAATAATTCATCGGTGAAAGCAAGGGTAGAAATGAACATCGACATGGTGAAACCAATAGAAGCAAGCATTCCTAAGCCTATCAGCGTGCGATGGTTGATAGCATTGGGAAGACTTGCCCAACGTAATTTTACCATCAATACGGTGGCCCCAATAACGCCAATTGGTTTTCCTAAGCATAGCCCCAGCGTTACACCGAGAGCAATATTGGTGGAGAAAATGTCAGATAGACTTAAATTCGTAAAGCTGATACCTGCATTGGCAATGGAAAAAATAGGCATAATCACAAACGTAACGATAGGAGCCAGTTTGTGTTCAAACTGTTGTAGCAGAGGAATGGCAATGGATGTGTCGTGCTGTATGTTAGTCAAGACGTCCACCTGTCCCTCTTCCAAGGTTATCACCTCGTTTGCATCCTCTTGTTCAAAACGTCGTGTCAGTTTCTTCATGCGTTTGAGATAGATAGACTCATTTATTTTGGCATCGGCTGGAATCATAAAGGCTGCAAGTACAGCAGAGATGGTGGCGTGGATGCCAGACAGCAAAAAGGTTACCCATACGCCTCCGATACCGAGCACGGAATAGAAGAGTAAACTCTTAATACCTAATCTGTTGCCTATGAACATCACAGCAAGAAAAGCGAAGCCAAAGAGCAAACTCACAAAAGATAGTTCAGAGGTATAAAAGAATGCAATGACCAACACAGCACCAAGGTCGTCTACTATGGCAAGCGTTGTGAGGAATACCTTTGCTGAAGCTGGTACTTTATCGCCCAGAAGGTATACCACTCCTAAGGCAAAGGCTATATCTGTTGCCATCGGTACGCCCCATCCCGTTGTTTGTGGACTACCGAAGTTTAGACCTAAATAAATCAAAGCTGGCACCACCATACCACCTATTGCAGCCCCAATCGGTAGGAGGGTGTTTCTTATATCTGCCAATTCTCCGCCTATGAACTCCCTTTTCAGCTCTAAGCCTACAACGAAGAAGAATATAGCCATTAGACCATCGTTAATCCAATGGTGCAGACTATAATCTAAAAATGGCTGTCCGTTAATGATGAAACCTACTTTTTGTTCAAAAAAATGAAAGTAACTTGTTGCAATATTGGTGTTTGCTAAAACCATAGCCAAGGCAACACTGAGAAGCAAAACAATTCCTCCAGACTTCTCTCTGCCCATAAATAGTTTTATCGGTAACATCAAATGATGGTTTAGCGTTTTTTCAATTTGTTGTCTCATAATCTATCTTTTACCTGTGCATAACTGATATAGCATTATATCTGAATATGCAAATCTATTGGTCTGCTGTCTTTAATTTTTCTTCTTTATTTCATTATCTTATCACACAAAGTTTTGTAGTCCTTAGCTACACCGTACGCTCATGAATGTTCTGGCTGATGGCTTCAAAGTGGCGAGCAGCACACTCTATCTTGGCGAGTTCCACGCCATGGAGTTGCGCGATGCTTTCCGCCCCCTTGGTCTCTGCCACAAAGTAAATGTGCTTGATATCCCGCTCACGGAAGACAGTCGCCCAATCGGAGGTGTACTTGCCCTCTTCGTCAAGATTCCCCATTGCCTCGTCCATCTCCTCACGGCTCATGGCGAAGTCGTCGTTGTAAACAAAGTCACTGCCCGTGTTATAAGGTGGGTCGATGTAAATCATCTTCACCTTCCCTAGATAAGCACGCTGCAAGAGTTTCAATACCTCGAGATTGTCCCCCTCGATGTAGAGATTTTCCGTAGTGTCCCAGTTCACACTGTCAGCCATCACAGGGCGCAGCGTGTTGTGCGTGGGGGCAGCAGCCGTGCGGCTTCGCCTCCTGTTTGCCCACCCACTGAAAACCAAAGGTCTCTGTGTCGGTATCGGCGATGTCACCGCCCAAGAGTTCGCGCAGGGCATCGAAGTCCACTTTGCGAGTCAGTTGTCCATCATCCCCCTTCACCTCTGTGAAGCACGAAGGAGCAATGGCATAGAGCGCATCGAGATTGATTTGGCTGCTTTCGAGCGATTGAATTGCTATTTTTTTTGAGATTCATGTTTGCGTTGCTCATGGTGCTCACAAACATAGTTCTCCCTTTAGCATCTTCCCTCCATTTGCAGAACACCCGATTTCATTACTTCCGACTGAAAATGCTTTTTTTCAGTTTGATTTATTCCATTGATATGCAAAAGTAATTATAAAACTATGATTATGAGCCCGCATTTCCTTAAATAACACGAATTTCGTGCTTCTCGTCGTGTTTTTACGTCACTGTCACTGTGTGGCTAAATGGGGTAGGGACGAAAAAAAGATGCCCTCGTTAGCGCAAAAACGAGTGCATTTTTCTGAAAAAACGACGGCTTGTTTTTAGTAAAACGACGGGTCACTTTTATAAAAACGACGGGTCGTTTTGTTGAAACCGACGTGTCGTTTTTTTAGTGCTGTTTGAGCGTCGGGGTTTCTAAGATGGAAAGTGCTGTAAACGTGTTGTTTATCCTCCAAGAAAAAGAGTGGGGGAGAGAATAAATTTACTTGCACTGCGAGAAGGGAGAAGTACCGATTTTCCTGCAAATAATTAGAAAACGTCTTGTAGGTTGGTGGTAGAATTACTACCTTTGCAGGGTGATAAATCCTCCACGAAGGGGGATAACCCTAAAAAAGTATAGCAATGAGAAAGCGTCAGACGAAACGACACTACGACATTACGGCCATCATCGAACTCGCTAGCGATATGTCATTCAGCATTTCCTACGAAAGACCCGAAGGACTGGACTTCGTGTTGGCAGCCGCAGGAGAAAGTGTGGCAGCCGCCAAAACGGAGTTTTTTGAAATGCTCGAAGAGTATAAGCGGGAATATGAGGAAGAGGGGAAGGAGTGGCCTAGTTTGCACTTTTCTTTTCGCTACGATGTGGCGTCTTTCCTCAACTTTTACAGCAAGGTCTTTTCCCTCGCAGGCATCGCACGATTGACGGGCATCAACCAGCGACAACTCTCTAACTATCTCAACGGTCACCGCAATGCTTCTCCAGCAACGACGCAGAAAATAGCTGAGGCCATCCACAATCTTGGCCGAGAACTCCAACAAATGGAGTTTGTATAGGGGAGCAGCCCCTCTAAGGTCTAAAGATGGACATTAGTGAGCTAACGCGGTATCATCCTCTTTAGGCGCTAGGGAAAACATGTTACTATTGACCGCTACGAAGATTCTGTCGCGATAGTCTTGTTCGGTACCCTCGAGACCTAAAGCTTTTACGATGTGTGCTCTTGCTTTTCTCTTATTGATTCCATCACTTAGGATATTTACAATCAAATGAGGGTCGAAATGAAAGTATAGCAAAACAACAGAGGAATCGGAAATAAATCGCTCTTTGATGTCCTCCCACCAAGTCTGGTCGGTAGCCCCTAGTGAAAGCCCAAATAGACAAATCAAATCAGCATTGGATATTAAACCATGACAAGTTTCGTCTATCAAACTTCCAATGTTTTTATTTCCTTGAGGTTTCACCAATAGGTCTGTTACGTCTTCATTATTTTTGAAGTCGGCATTGTCTATTTGTTCAGAGTTGTCTACACCTAAAAGGATACTAGTTTCTTCTAATGAGCCGTGAATGTGTAAGATTCTCTTCAGTGAGAAATTATCAGTATCAGAAGGTCTTCGGTAATATGTATTGAGACTTAGCCTGTCTTTACAGATTTGCTCAAAAGTAGAAGTGTAATTAAAGGAGATAACATTAGTCTCCCAACTGTAGCCTCTAGGTATTGCTTTGTAGAATGTTCGTTTTTCTCTTTCATTTAAATAGTACTCTGGATATAAGATATTCTCTATGAGTTTTTTTATATCGTATTCAGTTGGACTTATTGGCGAAATTTGTTTGAGATAGTTAGTAAGAGACAGGTTTATATCTGTATAGAAAATTCGAAAGTCTTTTGGCTCACTGAATTGAGAAGCGAAAATCCCCAAGGCTATTTCTAAATCCTTCCATTGATGGTCCCCAGCATTATTCTCAATTGCTTTCTTAAACAGGTCTTTGTACTCCTGTATTCTTCTTGATTCTTGCGAGGTTGCTTGAGGAATTTGTGGGTCATTGTTAAAATAATACTCCAAGAAGTCAGAATAACGAGTAGGTAGTCCAAGGTTAAGGTCGAAACCGTTACCAATGAGGTAGAGCATATTCATATTGTAAAATGTTTAAGGGTGGATAATGTTAAAAGTTAAATGGCAAGATTTTTCGCATCCTGTATAGAAGTTCTGTTGTTGAGTGGGGAAAGAGTCTTGCTACTTATCGTCTGCAAAGATAACAAAAAGCAATCTAACTTCAATGGAGGTTGGAAACTTTTTTGAAGGTATTAGAGTTTAAGGTATTAGTGGGTCGCAGAGTCCGAGCCATTTCGTGGTGAGCATAAAAGGGTCTGTGACCCCGAGCGAAAAAGGGTCTGCGACCCTCTAACCTCTAATGTCTAATGCTTAATCAAAAATAAATGCTTATCTTTGCCCTACTATGCAGTTCAGTTTAGCATCATTGGTCTATGGTCATCGGGGGAGAGCCTTGGCGCCGCCCCTGAATGCCGCCTTCGAGAGCGGACAAATCGTGGCCATCTTGGGCAGAAACGGTAGTGGGAAATCCACCCTCCTCAACACTATGGCTGCACTCCTCAAACCCATCAGTGGAGAAGTGCGCATCAGCCGTGGGCACAGCGATGGTTCACCAGAAGAGCGTCCGCTCGTGGTGCACCAAATGTCGGTGCAGGAGCGCGCATGGTGGGTGAGCATCCTGTTGCCCACAGCCGAAACACCACCCCTCACCGTGCAAGAACTCGTGTCCCTCGGCCGTTTGCCCCACGGAAATCGCCCCTTGGGAGCATCAAATATTGGAGAAAGCATCTCTGGGTCATTGCATCCAGTGGAGCAGGCATTAGAACTTTGTGGCATCTCTCATTGGGCAGCGCGCAAAGTGCAGACCCTTTCTTCGGGACAGCGTCAGCGCGTGATGTTGGCGCGCGCAGTGGCACAAGACACGCCCATTATGCTCCTCGACGAACCCACGAATTTCTTGGATGTTGAGGCCACAGACGAGATGTTTCAGCTCCTCTCCCATCTGGCGCAGCAGGGCAAAATCATCATCGTGGCCACCCATCAGCGCGATTGGGCGCAACGCTATGCCCATCAAGTCTTGTGGCTCTAGAAGGGCTAGAAAAACTAGATGCTCTAGGAACTCTAGAACCCCTAGAATAACTAAAAGCACTAGCCCAACCGCGCAGCCCGAGCCACTTCGTGGCGAGCGAAAACGGGTCCGTGACCCCTAACCTCAACCCTCTAACCTCCCCGAGCCCCGCTTGTCGGGGCGAGCATAAAAGGGTCCGTGACCCCTAACGTCTAACGTCTAAAATGGGTCTGTGACCCCTAACGTCTAAAATGATAGTTTGTATTGCCGAGAAACCCTCCGTTGCTGCTGACATTGCCAAAGTCATTGGAGCAACACACCACCACAGAGTGGGAAGAAATGCCGGATACTACGAAGGTAACGGCTACCAAGTGACGTGGACATTTCTGGAAAGCATGGGCACTCTCCGCACTCCCCATGGTGCCCGAACGATTCGGCATCCGACTCAAAGAAGGCGTCGAAGAACAGTTCAACGTCATCCAACAACTCTTTGCCAAAGCCGAGCGCATCATCAATTGCGGTGATGCTGGGCAAGAGGGAGAACTCATACAGCGATGGGTCATGCAAAAAGCCGGTGCCACCTGTCCCGTACAAAGACTCTGGATTTCTTCCATGACCGAAGAAGCCATCCGCGAAGGATTTGCCAACCTCCGCCCCCATCAAGACTATCAAGGACTCTATGAAGCCGGACTCTGTCGCGCCATCGGCGACTGGCTCTTGGGCATGAACGCCACACGACTCTACACCCTC
>QWCL01001209.1_pt1 | contig 12285 bp, 7 predicted proteins | sample 1972551 | NCBI WGS metagenome assembly QWCL01 (sample SAMN09866709, study PRJNA288562) | Human oral metagenome isolate term2_saliva, whole genome shotgun sequencing... | isolation source: mouth | host: Homo sapiens | place: USA: California
GAGGAGCTGATGATACAGACGGAAGGGACTTGATGGATTTTAAATGCTTCAAGTCTGATAGGTTATCTGTTTTTATATTGTAGAATATAGTCCCGATGGAACTAACAGCTGCTGCTTCTTCCATACTTAGCTCTCCGTCACCGTCTTTATCCCAGTTTTCTACACAAATGCGCTTTACCTCTGGGTCCTCAAAGCGAATCCACCACTTAGCAATGTTCAGCTTGAGCTTAGGATAGTGTGTCATTAAGGCATCGTAGGTGTCACGATACGCACCAGTGGTGAGGTTGATAGTACCGTCCAAGACTGGGTATGGGTCGTTTCCATATTGACCTTCTGCATCGATACCCTGATAAGTACCGTCTACCAACTGAGACAGCTTATCGAATGCTCGCCCATCGGTAAATGTTTCATTGAAACCGACACAGCGCACGTAACGCAGAGAGTGAGGAACTTGCCCTACCTGTGCATCCATTATCCCAATGAGCATCTTAATCGGCTGAAGGTTATCACACCCACTCACGAAGTAACTCATAACGTTAGGAGCGCAGGCTTCTGTATTACACTTTTCATTCGTGAGTTTGTCGAGGTTTTTCAGTTCGACGTATGAGGTCGAAGCTGGGTAGTCGACTTCTTCGAGTGCACCACCATCAGCAAAGTGCGCTTCGGTGAGTGAAGAGCCACCAGCGAGGAACTTACGCAGACGGAAGTTACTGCGCATATCGAGCGAACCGCCAAGAGTCGAGATGTTCTGCACATCAATCTCCTCTAAGGATGTTGTATTACCGAGCGTAAGCGAAGCTATGAGTATCTTCACCTTCTGTTCGTTCTCATCACCGAGTTTTAATCGCTTGAGTCGCTTACCTATAATAGAAAGCGCACCATTGATGACATAGGAAGACCAATCGCCAATATCGAGCAGGTAGTCTGCTGACTTGACAGATAACTGCTGGTCGCTGGTACCGTTAATATCTACGACTATTTCGCAAGGCTTACCAGCATCTGTGCGAGCACCACGCATAATCGTAGTACCGTATGCGATGGTTGGATATAACTTCATTGCAGGTGTCAGGCGCAGAACGATTGAGTTTGTTGTAGCATCAGCCTGTGCAGAGGTACGCACAGTGATAGCCCCTTCAGCAGTCTTGGCATCGTAGTCGCCAAAGGAGTACTTAGACATAAGGTATTGAATACGCTTCTTCACCCACGCTACTTCAGGTGACTTACCGTCACCGAGCGACTGACCAAGTGGGTCAGTGTCATTCGTATATGTACCTTGCAGCATGGCAAGCTTCATCTTCTCGTACAGCTTGCCATCTTCATTGTAGAGCATAGATGAGAAGTTATCAATCACAGAGAAGTAATACTTCTCGAAAAATGCAAAGAGCTTCTGCTGGTGCGTACCTTTCTGTAGTCCTCCAAGCTCCTCCATCTTCGCAAGCATTCGACGCATCATTTGCGCACGTTCTTCTGGGTACGCTTGTTCCATCAGGTTCCACAGTACGGACTTCTCTCCGTTCCAAACAGGAGTGCCGTCCTCGTAGGTGTCGTGATATTCTACATGGTAGGGCTTTTTCATCAAGCCCTGATTGATGACCGTTAGAATTGTATCAAGGTCATCTTGTCTAAATCGCCATTTGCTCTTTGACATGTTCATTCTGCATTAAAGTTATACGGGTATATGTTCTTTGCGCAGTTGTCGGTCGCTGCCACCGTTTCAACATATAGTTGATGATAAAGTAGGTCACTGATATCCCAGTACTGCGACTGCTCTGCACGGAACTTCTGAATACGTGCTGCCTTGAATAACTCATTGAGCTGGGCTGCGTCACTAACCGAGTTGAATATCGTCTCAGTTAATCCATACTTATCGCCAACTAACTGCTGGCGGAGATTAACCACTGTTGCACCGCTATCGAGTGTTGACGGGCAGAACTTCTTATACAAGCTATCGTAATAGTATAGGTTGTATTGATTAGGATCACCTTCTTTCGCAATCCAATACTCAATGTGCGTCGAGTGTGGATCAGCATTTAACTCGTCAAGTGTACCATTGAATGGCTCAATGAATGTGTTACACGAATAGATAATATTATAAGCTGTGATATACGACTCTACGAGCTGCTCTGCTCGCTGACGGGTTTCATTGTCTGCTGTAGTCTTATCATCTGCAGGGAGGTTAGCGTAATCCAAATCCCAACAGTTCTCCCAAGAGAGTTCAGAGACTTGGTACTGATAGGCTTCTTCTTCCGTATTGTAGCGGATTCTTCGTTTGTCCCAAGGTACTTGAAAGAGAGTCAAGCGTGGCGAGTTATCAGAACCTTCGATAGATAAGAGGTCTGGAAAAAGGTCCTTGTCATATCCAAAGGTCGCAGCATCACCTTTGTCGGGACCGAGTGTAAAGAGACCGACGAACTTGTATGTAACTGTTCCGTCCTCTGCCGTCTGCTTCTCAAATCCAACGAATGTCTCTTGATAGATAGATACTCTTGCTTCGCTGTTCTGTTCGACACCTTCATTAGTTAAGCCAACAGCTTTCCATAAGTCGGTAAATGAGTTCACAGAGCCCATCTTGTGGTATTGCATAGAAGATGCAGTGTTCTTCTTTCCTGTCAGTTTAGATATTTTTGAAAGGTTCATGAAAAACTTGAACTTCTTTTGAGCGGTCTGACCATCTTCATAGATGACAGTCGAATCATAAGACAATTTCCCTTTCCAGTTCCAAAAGTAGTAAAGCATTGACGACGTACCCTGCCCTTGCATTTGAAAATTGGTAATCGTCAAACGAAGAAGATTCGTATTGCCATCTTTCGGATAGATTTCCAACGTGCCTTTAGGCTTGTATGATTTACCATATTCATACGCAGGCAATGGCTTATCAAAAGTAAAGACATTTACCTTACCACGCACCTTGTCAAAGTCTACCGTGGTACCGAGCGTATCGTAGATGTCATTGTCTAACTTTTCAGCACTCTTCTCACCTACGGTCGACAAGGCATTGATATAATCTTGATGGACGTTAGCAGCGTCCATTGCACTGTCATACACACGAATAGAATACAAATCAACGTCAGCCTTATCCGAGCCTATAACGATACCACCGCCTGAACCTATCTGCATAGAGTCAGTAAGCAAGTAAGCAAACTTACGAGCTTCGACACCGTCAATATAGAGATAGACGAGGTTAAGATAATACGTGTTGCCATTCAAGACGTAGGTGTACTTCTTAGGACTAATCACGAGTGCCAGACGAATGCGTACACCATCATCAGTATTCATAGCCTGCACATCAGCATTACGCTCACTACGGGTTGCGAACATAATAGAAGAAGGCTTTACTTTCAGACCGATATAACCCTTCTGATACGGCATAGCTATCGAGATACACTCTGCATCGTAATCAGAAGTGTTATTAATCTGATAGTCTATCTCAATGGTCTTACCAGATTGTGCTGCCTCCTTCTCAAAAGGCTTGTAATCGATAGTAAGGCGAGAACCTGCGAGCAGTCGTAATGTGCGTGCACCTTCATCGTCCGTCACCCAGCCGTCACGTGAGAAGGCTACGTTCTGCCAATTAGAACCGACATGATCAGAGTTGATGAGATTGCGAAGAATGTTGCGGTCGGTGTCGGTGTTATTTCTATTCTTTGCGTTCAGATAGAACACCGCACCTGCTGTTGCAGAGTAACCCTGTGAGTTATCCACTGGGAATGGAATTGCATCACGCAAACGCACCTCGTCTGTTGGGTGAGTCCTGAATCCGATGAGTGCTGTAAAATCAGAGTTATCGATTGTCTCGACCTCGAGAGATAAGGTGTATTGCATCTTGGTTTGGGTCAGCGTGTTCTCTGACACATTCTCTTGCAACACCTCGTTATCCTTCTTCATCAAGATAGACAGCGGTGTCGTTACCGCCTTGCCGTCATATACTGCATATTCCAGTACCTTGTTCTCGTACCAGTTAAGTAACTTCTCTGCCTTGTTGTTTACAACTACCATCTTCACAGCTTCGTTGTTTGCAACCGCCATAAAGTCGTAACCAACTGGTGTAGTTTGGACCGTATTGTCTTCATTTGACAACCAAGCAGATAGATGGAAGATACCAGTCTTATTCGTAAATGGAACGGTATAGGCTACAGGAGATGATGTATAAGTTGCAGTACCGAACTGACGCTCATACGTCTGCTCGTAACCTTCTCCTGTTATCTTCACATGAAGCGTCTTAGATATGTTTCCACTAATATAACACGGCAGTACGATATCGCCTTGATAAGCTTTCCACCAATTAAACTCAGAGATAGATAGAAAGAGCGCAGACAGCGTGATAGAGTAGACCAAGGCAGGAGAGGTTTGCCCTGTCACCTCACCTGTAATCTTCACCATAATATTATTCTGTCCGCTCTCGAGGAACTTGAAGACATCAACAGTCGTGACCGTATTAGACTGACATCTACCACGAGCCTTACTAACGAACGTTCCATCTCCCGCCTTAGCGAAAATTTCGTATGTTCCCCATTCTCCTGTGTCGATGAAATCACTCTGTCCAACATCCTTAGTGCGAGATACGAACATAAATCGAATAATACATTCGCCTGCTGATTTAGAAGCAGAGAGAGTAGTAGAAGGAGATTGATTGACAGCACGTAAGTAATAGAGGATAGTCTGCTGCTGTCCTCCACCACCTTGCCCAATATTAAGTTCAGATAACTTCATTGGGACCCACTGATCACCATTCCATACGAGTACACACGTATCAGAGGTGAGTTCGTCAACCTCAGTATTTACGTTGGAGAGCTGTCCGAGCGAGGGGCGGTTCTTTGACACGACCTTCTTCACACGCTCCTCCTCCGTGTTCTGTGCATCAACGAGTTCGTTGACCTTCTCGGGTAACTTGTTAAACTCATCAGCGGTCAGTCGTCCGCCTGTCTGTTTATGTTCTAAGTAGAGTTTTTCTATCGCCATAATTATGATAGCTTGAATGGGAATGTATAAGTAAATCCGTTGTTGCCTTCTATCTCGACACCGTGCGCAAGGGATAGCGCATGACAAATGATGTCTTGAAGAAGTTTAGGGTGAGAGGAAGAATAACTCTCACCCGTATTGTCTTCGATGCCACGGATAGAAGCTTGTGCGAAGCGGTTATCTTTCGTACGGCTCTCTGTTATATAGACCTTGATGTGCTTCATTCAACACGTTTAACTTATTCTGTTGAAAATCTTGAGAAGGAAGCCTTTTATACTTGGCTTAAATTTTAGTCCAAAGACAACAATAGACAACACCAGCAAGCCCATTATAATTTGCCACCATCTGAAAGGCTCTGCTATCTGCACCTGCTCAACGTGCTTATCTTTATGTCGTTTGTTTTCAGAGAAGTTGACTTTCGTATTAGTCTGCTTGTTAGCAGCACTATCCTTTTTTTCTGACAGCCCTCTTTTTTCGTTTCTGCGGCTTTCAATTCGCTCTTTAATCGATTTCAAACCACGATTAATTATAATACTGCCGTCGGCTTTATATTCAACCATTGGCACTTTGCTCCCGACATTTGTGTCGGTAGCAAAACTATCCTCCAGGCAAGGAACTTCAAAAACAAACTCACGTATGACACTTGTTAGTTCGTCGATGTTAGTTGTGTCGATGAGCGACACATGCTTTTCGTTTCGTTCCGTTGTCACCTGCTCACTATTATACGTTTGCTTGATGCTTTCAATGGCGACCGACTTCTTAGTCCGACAGCCAACGCACATCGTTACAAGGACGCAAATTAATAGTTTACAAGATGTATTTATAGATCTATTCATACTCTTTCGATTTAGGTGAGGGAGTTTTTCTCCCTCACTTTGTTACACTTTAAGTTTGAAACACTGTCTTCTCTGCCGTCCGTCGGCATTCTTGTAAGCAACATGCACCCACCTTGAAGTCTTACTTCTTTCCACGATAATTTGATCGTAGGAGTACCCCATTTTGGAGAACTCGTTAGCTATGAATCGTTCAAACTCAGTCTGCTTACCATTGACAGGTTGCAAGTCTGCTGCATAGCCCTCGACGTGTGCGGAGGTCTTCACACCGCCTACAGCCTTATTCAATTCTGGTGAGCGGTAGCCACTTGTTACACGGATAGCAGGGTTCTCGAGTTTGTGAGCCTCGCAATACTTACCCCATTCTACACGAATACTCTCTAAAAGAGTAATCGTTTCTGTAAGGTGAACCTTCACAATAGAAGGAGGGTTATTGTTTATCTTGAGTTGTTCAGCAGTGCTGGATTGTACCAGCTCTGCTATTGAAAAATTTGCCATACTATTCTTCTATTTTTTGATTTACATTTTTCTCTTCACCAATGTAGTCAGCGACATACTGAATAACTTTCTTTGCATCTCTATCTGAAGCTGCACTAACGACTGATTGAATGATGCGCTGCATATCAGCAGCAGTACTCTTTCTCTCTCTTGCATGTTCAATGAGACTCTTTGTTTCTATGATGAGTAAGGAAGCAGAGAACAGTAATGTACAGATAGGGAAAGTCTTAACACCTAACAGAGAACAAGACGTGAAAATCACGACATCGATAATCAAGGCGATAAGGAGAAATCGCCAATACTCACCAATCTTACCAAGCGTCTTACGCATAAGGTGCGAAGTCAAAGGCTTCTTCAATTTGTTTTGCGTATAAACCCTGTCCCATAGGTCGATGAAGGCTGCGCTAACGACTAAAGCCCACATCACGACACATGTTATAAGATGTGTAGCTACAGAGTGAATAAACTCTGGTGTAAACTGTAATTCAACTATATCCATACGAACACCTCCTTTACAATAGGAAAAGAAAAACACCCACGATCGCACCAAGCATACCTGCACAGACATCGAGCCAATCGAACTGCTCCTTTCTGTAGTAGTAATCGACACTCTCTTTTCCAGTCATGATGAAGAATGCTGGTACCAATGCGAAGATTAAGCACACATCAATAGCATGTAAGGCCTTGCACACAATCATCGAAACGACAAGACCAGCAAACATGTGCAGATACTTATCGCTACCGATAGCAGCGAGCCTTCCGAAAATCCTGTAAACACAATCTAAAAAACTTTTCATATCACTATTTTATTTAATTAAACATCCATATTAGGTGCTGGTATAACAGCTGGTGGCTCGTCGCCATTCGAAGGGTTGATTAGATTTCCACCACTATCAGAAGAGAAGTTATTTCCGCCTAATTCTGAAACATACGACTTCGTAACAACCGTGTCGTAATAAACAGACCGCACAGAGTAAGACATCTTTTGAGCTACAACCGCACCTCCACTTGTAGAGCCAATCTCGAACAATCCGCCATAAATAAGTTCTCCACTCTCTCCAATCTTAAGTGTGATCGGAGTTGTAGCTGCAACTATAGCCTTATCGTCGCCTGTGTACTGCTTTCCTAACTGTAAGGTTATATATTCATGTGACTTATCATCAAGCGTAGCAGTCAACTTAATATCACCACCGCCATAGGTATTCTGTTGAAAACCTCTATTGGTGATTTTTACAATGATATTAACACCGAGATAAGCCTTACCATCACGCTTGCTAACGAAGTATCTGCTGGCATTAATCAACTCCATATCTACTCCATACTTATTCACTATACCACGATGATTTAGCATTATCTGCGGCTGTCCGAGTTCATTCGTAAGAATGATGTTCGGATACCCGTCAACTTCACCGAAGTAAATTGAACCGTGTTCACATCGCATACGTACACGAGAAGCATCAATCGTTCCATCTGAAGCTACGAACGCAACCTTACCCTCTGGAGTTTGAACCTTGAAGTTCTTTGCATTGACGGTGAAAGAGCTATTCTCACCATCCATGTGCATACCTACAGCTTCAAGACCAGTACGCAAGTCTTTCACAAAGGCGGAGATTGATTTACCACCAACATTAAACTCAGCCTCGAACTGTTTAGTAGTATAATGTTGTGCAGACTGCCAATCTTCGATGCTAAACTCTTCACCCTTTTTCTTTGGCTGAATGCAAACAAGCAAGTCGTTACGATACTTATCACCGAACGTAGCATTGGTCCACTGATCGCCTGCATCGTATGGAGGAACTGGTATAGCTTGCACGAACACTCGTCGCTTACCATCTGCTGTGTCCTGCGCACGCTGTGCTGCTTCAAGAGACTTCAATACGTCTGCGTCGGTTATTTCTTTCCAGGCAAAAGACCCATCTTGGTTTTTCTCGAATGAGTATGAGCGACCGCCACCTGTCTCGACATAAGAGCGATTATAGTAGACATCATGCTCGTGCATTTCTTTCGTTTCGTCGTCCGTCCACTCATTAGCCGGCTCATTCGTCAATGAAGGAACAGCATCACCGAAGTAGAAGGTGATATTCCTATCTGACTGCTGCATAACCGAGCTAATACGTCCCTGCATAGACTCTAAGAAGTCTTGCAGGCGGATATACTCACTACGTGCGCCTGTGCCTGCTGCTGATTGTATGATAGCACTCTGTCTATCTTTATCAGTGAGGTGACCCAACTGCACAACCTCGTCACCTACCTGTGGAACATCACTACCACTTGCGTAGTCATCTACATTTGTGTTATCAGCGATGTCGACATAGTCAGTTCCAACAGCGATGACACGACGATGCCAGTAGTGATTAGACAGCTGCCCTCCAGTATCTATCAAGTTGAATGTCTCGCACAGAGCAAGGTCATCCACTCGCATAGAGTTATAGATTCTGCGTCCGTCAGCATCTTCTTGACGGAAATAACATCTCCAAGCTCCGACTATTCTATCAATCTTAGAGATGACGAACCCACCAGCAGAGTTCACTACCTTGCCCTTGATTTGAGAGGTCTTCATTATCTCAACCTCCTCTGCGGTGAGCTTACGATGTACGTGCAGATACTCTGCATCAAGATGCCAGTTCCCTTCTTCATCCTGATAGATGGATATACCAGACTCGCCACGGACAGACTTGCCAAACACGATACCCTTCATGAATGTAGTCAGTGAGTTAACGATGGTGTCTTGATCGGTGCGAACGATTTTCTCCCAGTCGACACTCTTAGGGTCAAGCGTGCGAGCAGACTTTGCTTCGTCAGCTAAGCCAGCGAGTATCTTCTGCGCATCTAAAGTGAGGTAACCACCAATACGATCGAGCGCATTCAGTACCGACATATTATCGTGGCGGTGTCCGAACGAACCATCACCCTTGTAAGCAGCAGTAACCTCACGAGAGAACCACTCAAGGATAGCTTCAGCTGTGGTGATGTTCCACTTATCAGAGTAAGGACTCTGAACAGGAAATAAAGCCCCACTGCTCAGCGGTAGACGCTCAAGCTCAACTAAGCGTGGGGCGACTGTAAAAGACCCTACATCAGGAATCTTGATATCTAACATTGCAGGTGCAGCGTCCTCTGACCTGGTAATATTCAGGTAGGGACGTGCATCTGCGTACTTATAGGTAAATGTATAAGATGAAGGGAGGTCTTTTGTCTGCCAACTTACGTCGCTCTCTGTCACTACAATGCGACGTACATAGTTGCCTGTGTAGAGGAACTTACCCAAGGAAGGGAAGAAGTCGAGCAACCATTTACGCTCCTCCTTAGAGAGAAAGCCTGTGTTCTTCTTGTATTCTCTGACCGTGTCAACACGATACTCTTCTGAGTCGTTCTCAATCTCTGCTACATTGTGCGTATGCTTCGCTGTGTTCTCAGCATCACCATACGCACGGAAGGTGTCGATACCACCGAGTGAATTTTCGAAGAGCACCCACTGTTCTTCCTCGCTACGGATATCTGAAGCATAGTATCTCTGAATGTAGGTGAGTCGAGTTCCAGCTGCATCTTCCACCCATACGTCATAGTAGCTTGGCATCTTACTGAGTTTACCAGCGATGACTCCATATTGCATTGGCATCGTCCACACCTTACCGTGAGAGAGGTTGCCGAGTTCGATGTCTGTCTGAATATAGCTACCGTTCTCTTCTATATACGCACGACACTTCGCAACACAGTCCTCGACAGCGTAGTAACTAAGAAACTCTGGCGTGTAATAGGTAACAGGCTTAACGGTAGGCTGCCACGTCAAGAAGTTACGCTTCAACCAATCTGAAGCGGTGTCAGCGAAGTTGTCAATACCAGCACGGAGTACCGTGAATTGCCAAGACTCTTTAGCAGCTGTCTTATCTTCAATGAGATTAACAAGGAACTCACGAGTAATGTTCGGTTGACGATAGATTGTAGTCGACTCCTGGAGTTGAAATGACAGCAGCGGAGTGATGATGTTCTCCAAGTCTATCTCTATGCGCTTAGCCTTGTTAGGTGTATAAGTGTGCTGCACAATGATTTCATTCGAGTCTGCATACTTCAGAATGAATGTAACCTCTTGCGTGCTTGATATGATAAAGTGATTCATCGAGCCCGTCAGGCTGAGAGAATCAGGTTTAAGAATAATATCCATGTGCGAATTGTTTAACACAAAAGTACCCTATATATTTGAGATGATAAAGGACAGGTTTTAACCGACATAATTAAAGAGGCACGCACTCCAACCACACCTCTGTTCGAGTGTATTCGTACTCTCCGTGTCGGAACCAGCCACCTTTTCGTGTTATTCGCTCAGTATATGAACGCTGCTTACCATATTGCACACCAACATACTCAGCTGAAGGTAGAGGAGGGTAGATTGTCACGAAGGTCTTGTTTCGTTCTCGATCAGCAGCCTTGTATTCTTCCCAGCTAACAGATGTTCGTTTCTCTTTTCCAACCCACTTATACTTCACATCCATAGCCTTGAGTTGCTCATTGATCGTAGGAGCAGTTATAGTAGGTTCCATAAGCGATACCGTGTACAGCTCTGACTCTACAGGCTCATTCTTTCCTCCAAGTGTGAACTTGAGTTTGTTGAAAAAGAAAGGCACGCCACGAATAACGACCTTAGCATAAGAGGATAGGTTCTGCTTCTGCGACTGAGAGAGTAGCAGCTTCACCTTCATATCGTGAAGTGAATTGCGCAGCAGCAAGTCATATTCACGGTAGAACTTTTCAAAGATACCTTGTGGACCATTGTAGTGCAAAGCGTAATCGAAGATGCGAGGATGTGAAGGTGCATTCACATCGTAAGCAGAGATTGTTCCTGCTGGACGACCGTCAGAAAGATAACTAAAGGCGAGTATCGTCTTTTGTTTATTAGCAGACTCCGAAGTGTTCTCCTTTGGTTCTGTCGCAACAACCATCTTCGAATTGAGCGACATGTATGAACCTACGTAGAGGAACTTACCCATATCATAGGTGAAGTCTTCCTCCTTGATTGTAGCCTTATAGCTAAGCATTCGTAACTCTGGTATGAGTTCAGGAACCTTTATCTCTTTTGCTTCAAGTGTTTCTCCAGTGTTGTAGTCTTGCGATGCTTCGCCAATCTTCACCGTCACTTGGAAGTCACCAGACCATCCAGTCTTATAAATAGCTCCATCGATAGGGTCGAAGTAAGCGTTCGGGTTCGCCTTGACTAAGCTGTCTATATCGTCGTAGGAGTCTGAGATTTCTGAATCAACCTTCTCCTCTGCTGAGAGCGTAACACGCTTATAGTCGTTCTCCGACTTATAAGAGAGCGTAGGTTCTTGGGTTACGCAATGGGTAAGGTCGGTGTTCGGAGCTTCGTTCAGTGCATCACGCAAGAAGATGATATCTGCAATGCGCTTACCTTCATCAGAGGTGAACTCACAGCAGAACTTCTTACGAAAGACAGAGATAAAATCTGCACAAGTAATATCAGGTACAAGGTCAGCGACCTTTATCTTTCCATTCACTAAGACGTCCATAACGTTGTTTACGACCACCATCTTATTGAAAGGTTCCGTACGAGTAAAGAAGTTCTCTTGCAGATCATACCCAAAGTAAGCGAAGACACGCTTAAGAAGATAGTTAGCACGAATGAATGGCGACATATAATATCCAGGTGCGAGCGTAATAGGTACGTCGTTGACATACTCCGTGCGCTGTACTGCATTATAGAAGTCACAGCCCTCACCGCTCATATCGGGGTGAAACGATGTAACTGAAGGTACCTCTGGAAGGAAGTCGTAGATTTTGTCGTATCTCAACACCTTTTCCTTACCAAACCCATTTAACACCTTATAATTAAGACCTTCCTTTTGTCCAGAATCATCCGTGAAAAGCACTGGAAAGATACCGTAATGCTCATTAGAGTTATTGCGAAGATTACGACAAAAATTAATCCCTTCTTCTACAGTGTTCACTCCTGGTATGAATTCGCCTTTGAAAATATCCTTCA
>QWCL01001230.1_pt1 | contig 12245 bp, 12 predicted proteins | sample 1972551 | NCBI WGS metagenome assembly QWCL01 (sample SAMN09866709, study PRJNA288562) | Human oral metagenome isolate term2_saliva, whole genome shotgun sequencing... | isolation source: mouth | host: Homo sapiens | place: USA: California
GAAACCATAAGTTATTATATCATGGAGTACAGAAAAGAGTATGACTGTGAAAGTCTTATCGGTACCGAATATGAATATCTGCTTCATGAGGATGATGAATTGTTTGACAAAGAACATAAAACAAAACAATAAAAACAGAATAGAATATGGGAACAGCATTACTGGCACTCTGCTTCTGCACATTGTCGCTCGTCCTTGCCTTGTTTGTGGGCATATCGCCCATAAGCGACAAGGCAAAGATTTGGTTTATGTATGTTGGCGCTGCGCTGTCGTTGATGGCAGTGCCAATGATGAGCCATTACATTGCAGGGCTGAACGATATTGTGGACGAGCTGCGTTATCAAGCTGTGCTTGTTTTCATCGTCGTTGTGTGTTGCTATTGTTTCGTCATGGCAAATATGGTGAAGTACAATGTCATGAAGAAAAAGGTGGCGGTGCTTAAAGATACGGTGGAGAAACTCGAACAGGAACGTGCTGCAGCAATGTCGCAAGCCGTGGATGAAGAGCAGCAGTACAAAGTGCAAGAAGCACTCGACTGGTTTGCAGCGAAGATGAACGTGTTCAGCAAAGAAGAGCAAGAGGCCATCAACGCTTGTGCCATTGCCTTTGCCGAGCGAGACCAGATAGTAATACCAAAAAGTCAATATTGCTGTCAATGCCAAGTGCAGCCAAGCCGACCTCATGGCGTATGCCAGTTCCGCTTTCTTCAAAATTGGCAAGAAACGTAAGAGCATTGCCCAATTCCTCGGCACGGTGTTCGAAGCTTACTTCCCCGGTGGTAAAGGATTCGTGTATAAGAAGATGCCTGGGGCGAAAGGTTAGCTTGATAAGATCAGAGAATAATAGATAAGTTTGCACGAGACCACGATAAAACAAATGCACTAATATTCTTCATAATCTTATTCTTGATGATCTGCTGACATTTTGCAAAGTACTGATAATCAATACTTCCCGAAAGCAGAGATTACAAAAAGAAACAAACCAGAAACAAAAAACCTAAATAGAACTAACAAATATGGCTACAGCAAATATAAATGTCAACAAACAAAATGTACTCCAACTGCTCACGAGTGGTCAGGAGATTCCATTTGTTATTCCTGAATATCAACGTCCTTATTCTTGGTCGGACGATGAGATAATTACTCTCTTTGAAGACCTCTGGGAGTTTTCCATTGAACGCACGCATAGTGATGGCGCAAAGAATTATTTCTTAGGGTGTGTTGTGTCATACGAGGAGAATGGAGAACGCCAAATCATTGACGGTCAGCAACGCATAACATCTTTGTTCTTATTACTTCGTGCTGTATTCTCAATGTTAGAGAAAGAGGACAACAAGACAGACGAGGTAAACAACTTTATTCAGAAAATCAAACCTGCACTCTGGAAAGAGAACGAAATGACAGGTAAGGAAGACCGAAGCAAGATATTGCTAAGGTCTGAGGTTGTTACAGATTCAGGAAACCTTATCCTTCGCAACATTCTCGAAAGTGGCGAAGCTGATAAGAATGCAAAGGACAATTACTCTAAGAACTATAACAAGTTCAAAGAACTGTACATTCAGAAGTCGCAAAGCAGCCCTAACCAGATATACCATTTCGTGCTTGCTTTGCTGAACTATTCTATCCTGTTGCCTATAACAGCGGATGACCAAGAGACGGCACTCACAATCTTCAATACGCTGAACAACAGAGGTCTTCCGCTGTCTGATGCCGATATATTCAAGTCATATATCTACAAGAAGCTTGATGATACAGGAAAGAAGGCATTTATCAACAAGTGGAAGAAACTTGAGACTGATGCCGAAAAGGTAAATGAAAGCATACAGTCCCTTTTCTACTATAACATGTTCTATATGCGCGCCAGAGAAAAGGATGACAAATCAACAACTCCTGGTGTAAGAAAGTATTATCTGGATAAGAACAAAAATCGTCTGACTCCAGAGGTAATTGATGACCTGACTGTAAACCTCCAATTATGGAAAGTCATTAATGGACGTGAGGCTGCTGATGGTGAAGAGTGGAGTCAGAATATGGATATACGTAAGATTCTTGACTGCCTTTCATCATATTCTAACGAGTTCTGGAAGTACCCTGTTTCTATATTCTTTATGGAGCATAAGGATAAAGCAAACTTTGAGGAGATATTCTTGAAGTTCCTAAGAAAACTCTATGTAATGCTTTTGACTCGTTACCTTGAAGTACCAACCATTAATGCTGTAAAAGTTGATATTCTGAAACTTAATGTGCAGATTATTAACAACAGTCATCCTGAGTTCTATGCTGGCTTTGAGGAAAAGAAACTTGAAGATGAATATGCTGTAAATGCAGAGAAGGCTCGAACAGACAAGTTGATTATTGCTCCACACAAGAATATGGTAAGAATGTTGCTGAAGGTTCTTGCTTATCAAGAGGATACACAGACAGATCTTCTTCCTGGTTATTGGGAAATAGAGCACATATTCCCACAGACATGGGATTCAAAATATTATACTCTTAACGAAGAGGAAGCAAATGAGAAACTAGAACATCTCGGCAATAAACTGCCTTTAGAAAAGAAACTCAATATCTCCGCAAGCAATAATTACTTCGCTAAGAAGAAGGATAGGTATAAGGATTCAAAGATTGCCATTATCAAGAAACTTGGTGACTCTACCCTTGACGAATGGAACCTTGCCAATATTGACACCAACAACAGAAAGGTATGTGAGATTATCAAAGGTCTGCTTAAGGCATGGGTAGATGAATATGAGGGAAAGGAAGACTCTCCTAAAACTCCAGAAGCCACTCCTGAAGAGTTGGCAATGATAAAAATGCTCAAAGAAAAAGGACTCATCTAATTATTGAACTATGAGATCATTCATCAGCGAAGACAGCATTACTGGCACTCTGCTTCTGCGCATTGTCGCTCGTCCTTGCCTTGTTTGTGGGCATATCGCCAATAAGCGACAAGGCTAAAGTTAGGTTCATGTATGTCGGTGCTACGCTGTCGTTGATGGCTGTGCCAATGATGGGCCATTACATTGCAGGGCTGAACGATATTGTGGACGAGCTGCGTTATCAAGCTGTGCTTGTGTTCATTGTCGTTGTGTGTTGCTATTGCTTCGTCATGGCAAATATGGTTAAGTACAATGTCATGAAGAAAAAAGTGGCGGTGCTTGAAGATACGGTGAAGAAACTTGAACTGGAACGTGCAGCAGCAATGTCGCAAGCCGTGGATGAAGAACAACAGCACAAAGTGCAAAAAGCACTCGACTGGTTTGCAGCAAAGATGAGCGTGTTCAGCAAAGAAGAGCAAGAGGCCATCAACGCTTGTGCCATTGCTTTTGTCGAGCGTGACCAGATAGTAATACCAAAAGTCAATATTACTGTCAATGCCAAATGCAGCCAAGCCGACCTCATGTCTTATGCCAGTTCCGCTTTCTTCAAGAAAGGAAAGAAGCGGAAGAACATTGCACGATTCCTGAGCACGGTGTTTGAAGTTTACTTCCCTGGTGGTGAAGGATTCGTGTATAAGAAGATGCCGGGGCGAAAGGATAGCTTAAGATCTGAACAATACAGACTTTTATTCAAAATTAGTAATTGTTCTTCGACACTATTTGAATCGCTTCTTTCCATCGTCTTTCAAATCAATCTTTCCTAATACTTTTGGCTTAGGAGCGGACATTTTTTTCTCTTTTATACTATCGCTATATTTCTTTAGTTCGGGAATATAATCAAATCCATTTCTAATATAATCCACATATTGAGCCAATACTCCCATGAACTTAAAGTAATAGAAAGATTTTAGTGGTGATATTCTATTTAGTGTAGATTGCTCCCATTCGTTCAATGTGTTACCACGATGGTTCATATTTCTACATTGGTATATGTCAGAAAGCAGTGATGTGAATTCTATATAGGAATCATAGTCACTACTTTTCATTAAGGTTTTGTAGCCAATGAAGTATACCAAAATTCTCATTTTGTCATTCGCATATTGCGACTACTCTATTTCCTATTGTTGTTTCAATATTTTTTCCAGACTTAACATAAGGAGAATGCCCCATCATTTTCTCTACAACAGCAGACAATGATGGATTTGTACACAACTTATTTGTTATGCATTCTATCTGCTGGTACAATGAAAGGCAAAAGTCACCAAAATTGTCTTTACGTCTAAATGTCTCCATTCTGACAAAATCTTCAACAATAGTTGGAATTATTGACTTAAGTGGAAAGTCCTTATAGAAATCAATTGCTTGGCTTCGGATAACTTTTTCTATGCAATACTCGTATATTTGTGAAATGCGTTCATCTTCAACCAATGCATAATTTGCGGAGGAAGTTATATCTAACCTCTTCCGCAATTCTGCGTCAAACTCTAGATTTTGTTTGCTCAGTCGTACTATTTTATCTATTGTCGATTTCAGTTTCTCGTCCATAAGCACTAATTTAATAGTTTTTCCAAATCTTCATTCAATTCATCGATGTCAACAGGTTGAGTTGGGGGTATTGTCACCTTGCCTGAACGATGAACGAGCCAGAATAGTTTCCCTTTTGCATCTCGACAATTGGATATTGACAACAACTCCTTTCGGTCTTCGTCTTCTTTTTTCAATGACTTGTTTACTGATGTCTTTTGCATTCTTCCACCTAATTTAAAGGATGCATAGCGATGAGGAATGAAATTCTCAGAAATACTCTTTTGTGTATCTTCTGTTGCCTCTTGGTTTTTCTGTACGATGTAGAATTCTTTGGGCTTCGTTGTTATTATAGCAATTGTCGTGTTATTCTTCCTCTCAAACTCCAACACTGGCAATGTTTCAACGTATGTAATTCCTTGTTGAGTTGTTTTTGTGTCATCATGGAGCGAGTTGCACAATTCGTCAAATTGCGCTTTTAGCCTTATATATACGCTATCGTTTTCGCCCTTTACCATTTTCAGATACATAAATTTACCATCCAATACATTCACCATATCTGGATTACCCTTCTTTACATGTCCTTTAGCCTCTTTATATTTAGGGAAGAATTTATTGAATGCGGTGTCATAGCCGTATTTACGCCATATGTAAAGAATGTTGCGTATGTCGCGAACATATTTTTTGGACACATTGAGTTTGTCACTAACGATGATGCCTGTAACTTCCTGTCGTGAGCCAAGCTTCTGTAGCCTTGTCTTGGCTTCATTCATTGTGAAGCCTTGGCTTTCGATTATTCGTTTTAGTTCTTTTCTGAACTCCCCTGAAGTTTGATAAGCATTGTGCATTGAGCTAAATGTGATGTCATCAGCATATCTGGAATACACAACGCTAAAGCGTTTTGCCAATCCTGCCAGCCTGCGGTCCAAATTGTCACAAATCATATTTGTTATGATAGGTGATGTTGGTGCGCCTTGAGGTAAGACAAACCTGATGTTGCCATCTTCGGTTTTCTCTTTCAAAGAGCACAGACCTGCAAGAATATTGGCTATCGATTGTTTGAAAAGCAAAGGCTTCAATTGTAACCTTTTCCATACTCTCGCTTGATGGATACTTGGAAAGAAATCTTTCAGGTCGGTGTTGAAAACATAGTTATGTCCTTTATGCTTGTTTGCATTAGTCACAACGGAACGACCTTCGGTAAATCCCATGGCATAATCAGAAGGAGTGTATACAGCCTTGAATATCTCATTTACATATCGCAATAACAACATAAAACTTTGATTTCTCGGTGCTGTTATCAGCCTAAAGCCTCCTGATTTCTTTTTAATCTTGAATTGCTTATATCGATGAAACGAATTGTTGGGGTTGCAATAATAATTCAGGTGTTTCATCGTGAATGGATAGAATTTATCGGACATACCATATTCAGTCATCTCATCCTGCTTTATCTGGTTGAGAAGACGAAGGAGATCCTCTTTTGTCTCCAATTGTTGTGTGGCCTTTGCTATACTATTCTTATCCATACTTGTTTATAATTAAGAGGGTGACATCGGAAACGACAGACTTTCATTTCTTTATATAAGAAAAATAAAACCATAAATAAAAAACAACATAACACAATAGAAAACATACTACGTATGTATGCAGTCTACGTTAACGTGATAACATTGTTATCTCAACACCCAGGAAGGCGGTGAGACATCATGCGAATGTGCCTCCAAAGAGACATGGCTTTCGCCCGCAAGACGAGTTCAAATTTATATCTGTCGCTCCGATTATCAAAGACCTCTTTTTATTTTCTGATGCAAAGTTACTACATTGTTTCGAACTCTTTGTTCGTTATTATGTAGTATTTGCGTTTTTATTGATCAATATTCCAATAAGCGTCAGGATCACCATCAAAGGCATCGTCTATTACATCGTCACTATATCCTTCCACATCTTGAGCATAAAATCCTGCATATTCTCCATAACTGGTTCCATAATCATCGTCATAATAGTTACTTGAGGAGCAATCATATTCTAGGGTTTCATCTTTGCCCAAAATTTCCGAAAGGACAACATTTTGGGCAACATTGCCTTTTATGACTTTGGTCGTAGCACGTTTTTTACCGTAAAACGCCCATATGTCATCATACTCTAAAGGGAGGACTTCTTTGCCATTTTCATTTATCAATCCCCACTTGTTACCATTCTCTTTTTGCCCATTTGTCACGTTTCCTATTCTTACCCTTGCAAGACCATTGTCGAATCCGTCAATCCAATTATATTTTCCAAAAGGAACAACTTCTGTTCCATCTATATTTAATACTGCATATTCAAAATGATTATTTTGGACAGTATATAGTTTCTTGTTTCCAATAGCTGGTAGCAAACGATAAAATGATGGTTCAAAGATTGTCTCGCCTTTATAATTAATAAGTCCATACATCGGACGCTTATATGTGGCAACCTTTCCTCCACTGCGAGGGAACCCATAGAGATCGTCAATAGCAACCCTTATATTGTCGCTTTCATCATAACAATCACCATAATACATTGTGAATTGCGGCTTTACTACGATATATCCTTCTCTATTTACAAACCCTATTTTGTCACCACTTGTAAAAGGAATAAGAAGCCTATCATCATCTTGCATATTACATGAAGATGCTGGTACTAAAACTTTAGTATATTGATTAACTGACAGCAATTCTTTCTTTCCCATTGTATATTACTTTTAATTTTATATATTTGCATTAGTTAACAACATCAAGGTGTGGAGCAAGACAGATTTTCCATTTGTCACAAGACAGTGTAATATGTTCCGTCCCCACACCTTTACATCCGAAACCGGACAGTTCACTGGGCTATGCCCCCGCATTTGCAATGATAGTTCCACGATGTTTATGATGTTGCATTATACATTAAATTCGTTATAGTTATGACTTACATTGGAATCGACGTCAGCAAGGACACTTTCGTAGTGGCTTACTCACCGGAGAAGACCAGCAGGACGAGAACGTTCAAGAACACCACCAAGGGTATTCACGAGTTCATCCAAACCGTCTCCAAGGATAAACACCATTGTGTCATGGAGGCCACGGGCAACTATAGTGCCCTTCTTGTCTATCTGCTTTCCGAGGCAGGCATTACCACGAGTCTGGAGAATCCTCTGAAGGTGAAGAACTTCGCCCGTGTCATGCTCTCAACGGTCAAGACAGACGATGTTGACGCCCGTCTGATTGCCCTCTATGGGGAAAAGATGAATCCTGCGCCCTATGTGATGCGCAGTGATGCCATCCTTACACTGAAGCAGAAACGCACCGTCATCCGTCAGCTCAAGAAGCAGCTCATTGCTACGAAGAACCTCAAGGGTTCCATGGAAGTGCTGCCGTTCTTTGATTCCAAGTGTAGGAAGTCCATCGAACAGACCATCGCCTTCCTTGAAAAACAGATCAAACACCTCGAAGAGAATCTGTCAGACTTAGCCAACAGCGAGTACAAGAAGCAGATGGATTTGCTCACCTCCATCAAGGGCATTGGTGTTACCCTCGCTGCCGCATTCATCATGGCTACCGGCGGATTCACCTACTTTGACAATGCCAGGCAGCTCACCCGTTATCTGGGCTTGTCGCCGACTTATCAGCAGTCCGGTACTTCAGTCAATTTCAAAGGTCATATCAACCGAAACGGAGACTCTTCGCTGAGGAGCCAGCTCTACGTGGCGGCTTTCGCCTCGCTAAGGTGCAATACCGATTGCAGAGCCTGTTACGATCGTCTGCGGTCTAACGGAAAGCCAAGGAAAGTCGCTGTCATTGCCGTAGCAAACAAACTCATCCGGCAGGCTTTTGCCGTGGTCACGCAGGAGAAACCTTATGTTGATGGCCATGTCTCCACATTGAGGTTGGCTCCTGCATACTCGGAAACAGGTGAAAGATAAAATCCAATACCTGAAAACACCGAGGGGATTGGGGGCGAGTAGCCCCCATAGGAGGTTTTTGTGTTAAAAACACTTAACCATATTCTATTTCCTTATTACAGTTCATATTATATCATTTTATGTTTCGTGATGCAAAGTTAAATATGTAGTACGAATTCTAAGTTCGCATTTCCAGAGATTTATAATTATCAACCATTTCAGTTATTCTGTTTTCTATCTTCTTCCGTATTATGACTGGTGTAAGGACTAAAAGTTCCTTGCCAAAGCTTGTAAGTTCACGAATAAGTTCATAATTCTCCTTGCAATCTATGCTGAAGAATCTTCCATTAGAAAGTGTCGGATATATTCTCCTAAGTTTCTCTTCTTCACTTCCGCTTATGTTTTTTTGAGAATCGTGAATAGGTTTTGTTACAACATAATCTTTTGAGATATCACTAACCCAGAAAACTATATTGTACACAGGACTTTCCTCGTTTATCGTTACACCTATTGTATCGTCAAAGATTTCGCTTATTTCACCATCATAATCTATAAATTTATGCGAAGGTAACGGAACCACATTGTCGATTCTATCAAGACTGAAACAAAGTAGCTTCCTATCTGATTCGGCTGCTGCAAACAGAAACCAACGTCGATTATATTCTTTCAAAAGATACGGATGTATATTGACTGTCAACTCTGTGTGCGGTGAAGAGAACTTATGATAATGCAGTTCCACAACCTGTCGATGTGAAATGGTGGTAAAAAGTTCACCAAGCAAATTGGAATTTTCCAAAGGATTCTTTGTTAAAGATATTATCTTTCTTTCATTTCTTCTTACACCTAATCCGAGTCTTAACCCTTCCAAAGCATCCAAATTGGGAAGTCCTTCGAACTGTCCAAGCAATGAAAGTGCTTCTTTCAGCAGATACTCCTCATCATCACTCAAATCCTTCTTGAAAATAGAGAATGAGGGACTGGTATATCTGAGACAGCGTTTGTTGTATAACTTCTGCTTCTCGCTATTATAACCAGGAGCACTATAACGTTCAATTTCTACCAAGAAAGGTCCCTCATATTCTAAATAGAAAATATCCTTCTCGATAGTACGACGTCCAACGCCATTTGTATCAGGATACAATTCAGCAAGACGCTTGTTGATTTCTTCTGTTAAATCATCAAGCGAATAGTTATGATACCGACAACTAAGTAGGTCGTCAAGTATCTTATATCGAGTCATTGCGTTTTTATTGGCAGGCATAGTTTTTATATTTTGATGATGCAAAGGTATACCTATATAACGAACTCTATGTTCGTTTTATTGTATGATATGTGTAAGTTCTTTGATTTGATGTTTCTTTTTCATCTGCGCATTATCATACGCCAAGAATATCGTCAGGAACACAGAAACGGCAAGGAGGCAAGCCATGCAGATAAATAGGAACTGACGAAAGTGCTCGCTTCGATACATCCTCTTTATCCAATACCAGGGGTACGACAGGAAAATGAAGCGTGGCAAGGCTTTCATGGTTTGCGGTATGGGTGGCTGCTCTATTGTCTTGGATTTCTTTGCTTGCATAAGTACCATCATTGCTGCATATCGCTTTTCTGTCAGTTGGATATTGCGATTAAGAGTCTCTGCATTTTTATTGCAGTTAGCTGTGACGATGTTATACATATTGGCAAGTTCCGTAAAGGAGCCAACAATCTTATCCACATATTTCTCATCATCATAAAAGCGTGATCGCAAGGCCACATCTATGACTTGAGATATAAGCTCAGTCAATTTGTCATCATCAAGCTTTTGTGATGGCGTTGATGTTTCTGGGTTATTACGTTGCAGTTCTTCAGAAATTCTTTGTGGCAATGCTTGAATGTCAGCACGGAGATTGCTGAGATTTGCTGCGATGATATCTTCTTTCATTATCTTCTGCGTTTTGAAGGTTTATACTTTGTTTGCTGTTGAAGTTTCCACTTGTCTTTATCCTCATCTTTGTCACGCCAACCTTGACTATTGGTAGGACCACCACCGCATTCCGTAGCCTGGACATGAGGCTGAAAGATCAATTCTTCCAATGCCTGACCGAAGAATACACATAAGTTGGAATAGCTGATAGACGAGTCTAAACGGGAGCCAGCACCATGCGTTTCGTCTAAGGAGAATGACAATCCTACGACTTTACCTGTCGACTTATTGGAAGTCGTCTGCATCCCTATATACCTTTTGGATAGTTCTGCCATGAAACTTTCCCTGTTATTATACGCTTGTCGTGCATCCAATACGGCAGCTTTGAGTTGTGCTTTCTTCTTTTGCTGCGGACGCAAGCGATTCAAGTTCTGTTCTTTGCTGTTCTTTCGAGCGATGTACAGACCATATTCCTCTGTCAAAGCTCTACAGATGCGAGTACTGCGATAACGCTCATTTCTATCAGAGAGAACATTTCCGTCATTGTCTACAATGTTATAAACAATGTGACAATGTGGATGCTTGGTGTCGTGATGGCGGGCAATGATAAACTGCGTATTGACGATTTCCATACGCTTCAACCATTCCTTTGCAATCTCTGCCATAAGAGCATCGCCCTCTTCATTGTCAGGAAAACGCTCTGCGTCTCGCGGAGAAAACGAGAGTGCTGTATGCTTTACTGGTTTCTTGCGATTGGGACGTATGGCAGCTTGAACATAAAAGCTGTCAGCAATAGTCTTGTTGTCTGTTATGCATACCCCTTCGTGAGCCAACAGATTGGCTCGCTTGGTTTGGCTTTTGTCATTATGAGCATAGTTGACGAGACCGCCAAAGTCTACCCGGTTCATTATCTTAGCTATCATGACGCCATAGGCTTTACTTGGTTAATAATGCTGCTGATTGCAGCAATGATATGCAGGCATTGCTCCTTTACGGCATCAAAACCGTCAATGTGCATCTGGTGAGCAATTTGATTTACATTATTGGCAATGCCTGATAAATCACGGATCTGCTTAGCCAATTCCGGCGATATGGTTTCTCTTATATTGTTGTCCATAACAGCCTGATGGCAATATTCGCTGACGGATAATCCAGCCTTAGCTACCTTGGATTGAATGTAGATGAAATCATTCTCACAAAACATTATCCGCACTAACTTTGTGCGCTTCTGATAATTAGCCAACTTGGGGCGACCACCTTTGTTTTCTTTTACTTTTGTCATTGTCTCATATTTAATAAAGGTATGATGTGTTGGTGATTTTTTAGAGTGGGAAGGCTGTCATGTCATCCATTGCAAATCGGAGTTTTGCCATGATGGCATGAAGCTACAGTTTTAGTGACACTAAAACACAAACTTGCCACTCTAAAAATCACCCTTCTTTCTTTTGATAAATTCCCTGTCCCACTCGGCATGGCCGACGCTCCTTTATGAACACATCTATCCACTTTGAAGCTGTGCTTCGATTCTCGTTTTGTGCTTCAATAAGAGCATCGTAGTCCTTTTTGGTAAATGTGTTGGGCAGTAACTCGAAGAAAGCGTTACGCCTTGAAGCCACACTTTTTCTTGCTGGTCTGGAACCGAGCGCCTCTGGGCTCTCATCAGTTTTCGGTAGATGAAAACCGAATGGGCAAGTAACGTGTCGCAGATACTCATCGCAGTATGGAAATCCTCTTCTTGACAGAAAAGATGAACAGAACCGTCTGGCGCATGAGGAAGTTTGAACATTTCCGTTTCAAATGTCCTCACGGCTGTCAATACCATCATGATGCGATAAGCCATCAATCCCATACGGCGAACGATGCCTTGCATACCATTACCCACTTCATCACAACATTCATCGTTGGTACTCTCTTAGTGTTTCAAGAACTGCATTTGTAAGTGTTCTGGAATATAGAACGTGTAGTTGCCTTCGCGCATGAAAGATTCACGCAAATGAAGAAAACGCTCTCCCAACAACGTGAATTTTGCATTCTTT
>QWCL01001322.1_pt1 | contig 12228 bp, 11 predicted proteins | sample 1972551 | NCBI WGS metagenome assembly QWCL01 (sample SAMN09866709, study PRJNA288562) | Human oral metagenome isolate term2_saliva, whole genome shotgun sequencing... | isolation source: mouth | host: Homo sapiens | place: USA: California
CACAATAGAGATGTACCAAATAAGTACATCTCTATTGTGTTATTTCTGTTTCTTTATAACTCGTAATTATAAATCGTTTCCTTCTCCACCACCATTATGTTCACCGCCATTGCCGTAACTATTATCTGTTTGGATAGGATTACTTGGCTGTGGTTGAACACTACTACAAATCATGCCTACATTCTCAACAGAGAGTACAGTAGTGTTTGGTTGCAAATATTTTTTCTTATTGACTTTCATACCTATCTTGTTAATTAGTATTTAAATTACATCCGGTTCTCGGTGTAATTTCGTTGCAAAGTTAATAAAAATAAATGGGATAATCTGTAATCTATCTAATATTTTTATATCTTTTGATTAAGATAATGTTCTGAGTCAACTTCTTGTCTGTCCCTTTGTTGTTATTTGTAAATACTCCGTACATGTAGAGTGTATGGCCTGTATGAGAGATGAGGATGGCAGATATACATTGTGCGGAGCATTCGCACAAGTCTCTCTTTTAGAGCTTTTAGAACTTGTAGTGATGGTTTTACTTTTTAATCCACCTATTGATAGACAAGTATTATAACTCCTAAAATATAGGTTCTTTGTAATGTGGATAACTCTTGTAAACTAAGTATAGTTTTTGTAATCATTATTTTAAGTATTTATATTCCGTAATATTCTGTAAATAAAAGGATATGAAAGAATAGAACTCATAATGGCTATTGATAATCAGATATTAAACGATATCACCCAAATTTAGGATGCGCCATAACGTTCTCCGTCCTCTTATTTGTTGCCCATCCTTATTGCCTCTGTCTGATATGAAACTGATTTTCCTGTCATATCTGTCATCTCTTATGTGTTCCTAACGCATTGATAATCAAAAGATACTACTCAAATGTTAAAATGACAGCAACTAAAACTAAAATTAAATTAGGGTAATTGTAGTGTTTGTCTTCCTTATTTATATAGGTAATTAGAGACTCTATACACAAAACATTTATCTCAAAAATTATTCGGAATCTGTACGCTACACCTCCGTTGCTCTTTGTGTCTTAGGCATCTCCGTGCCATTGCCTTTACCTCCGCCCCTTTTGTTCGGCTGTTATATAATAGCTTTATCCGCATAGTCTTGCATCTTACAACCTACAGGCAGCGGACTACTTTCAAGAAAAGAAACGTTTTTGGTTGGGAAGATAAACATTTCTTTTCATGAAAGTAAAGCCTTATTCTTGCAAAAGTACCTCCGAGTTTGTTGTTATAGGCAAGCAACGATAAACCCAGCCATGACGATACTGACCATGCTCATGAGTTTGATAAGGATGTTGAGCGATAGGCCAGAAGTATCTTTGAATGGGTCGTCGACGGTATCACCTTGTGAGAATTAAGTGTACTTAAGATTCTTACTCGTCTATAACGTTATTAGACGTATCTTCTGAAATATGCGGACCGAAATCTGCAATTATTTCATATCTGAAAGAGTGTAATACCGAAGAATTGTAAGTAAACTCTCCATTTGCGCTAAATACCTTTAATTTACTTAGTCCAGCAACAATATCAAGGGAATTGTTTAAATCTTCATCAATAGTCATAGTTAATCTTTCTTCCCCGAAGAGTCTATTATATTTACTATCTTTTAGTCGCTCATATAAACTTATCAGATTTGAATTATCGCTTAGTCCTCTTTCATAAATACGGTTATAGCATATCTCTAAAGACTCTGGTTTACGAGAGGGGTCATAACTTTCTAATTCTTTTTTCAAGTTAATACGAATATCTTTTGCTTTTTTACTACTCAATTCTCCTTTATATAAAGGTGTTTTTCCTTTACCTTTAGCCACAATTTGAGTTGAAGTTTTGTTTGTTACCTCTTCTTGTATAAAAATATGCTTTGCTCCAAGAGCAACAAGTGCTTCTCTAACTGCAATAGCTTCGTCAATAATTAATTTCTTTGCAAAACTTGAATTATCGAGTGGTGTACAAGTGTTGGTGTACGAGTTAAGTACACAAAAAACATCTTCGTTGTCAGAGGAATCTAATGAAATGTGATATTTACTTTTTATATCTTCCTTGGTATAAACAAGTAAATTCTTATTATTCAATTCAGGGATATCTTTATAATAGCCTTTCTTAAAACCATATACAAAGTCCTCATTTGACACTAAAATTATGGGATATTTATTCATTGCTAAAAATGTGTAAGAGGATTAAACTTATTATAATCAATATAACTGCACTAACAGTAATCCATTTCATTGATGGATTTGTTTTTCTTGTTATGTATTGTTCAGTTGATTCATCAAATATGAGTGATTCTTTTTTAAAATCCTCTCTCATTTTTAACTTATAATCATTTATTTTTTTGTCTGCTTCTTTTTTTGTGATATATAAAAAAGAGGACACTTTTCTGTTTTCATTGATTATAAAACCTTTAGCAAAAAAATACTGACCAATAAAGCTACACCAAGGAGTTTTATGTCCCAAAGCAATGTTTGATTTTTTGTATAATAAATCAAATGCTTCAGAACGTTCTGAGCCTGGATCCTTTCTAACACCATTCATTACGACCACATCTTCTTCAGAAGGGTCAAAGGGCTGATACCATAAAGCTGAAACTATTTTGTCTTCTGATTTCATAAGGCTTCAAGTATTTCATCTTTAATTTTATTAATATCTTTCTCATCTAACAAGTTTACAAAGTCGATATTATTGTCGAGGAATTGTGTTATTTTTTGTTTTACTCCTTTAAGTATAAGATTGGTAATCTTGTTTTCAAGTTTTTGTTTGATTTTTTGTTTCAGTTCTTGCTCAGTTATATTGATTTCATCAAAATGAGTTATTAAAATTTTTAATCCACAATTTTCTTGTCCTTTAATGCATCTTGAGATTTTCTCAATCTGACTTTTTATTTCTTTGAAACTTGATTTCTTCTCAAATTCGTGTCCATTAATTAAATAATAGATGAATGTGTCTTTACTTATTAATTCATCATATGTTGAAACCCAGTCACCACCTCCTCCAATGTCTTTTGTTTCAGAGACAGTTACGGTTTTCTCATCTTTACTAATTGTAAATTCAGAAACTGTCTGTTGTGATGTCCTATTCTTAGAAGATTCTTTGAGTTTAGCACCAAGCCTACTCCATAGTTCGGTCTTGCCAGATTCTTTACGACCAAGAATCACAATATTTTTGGTTTCCTTGTTAGGTTTAAATATTATTACTATTAATATGTCTATTATTTTTCTGAAGATTAACATATATAAGGTAAAAGGGTTGAATAAAAGCATAAAAGAATAATTTATTATTTTAATTACTTAATATAAGGATTCTTGATTTATAATCAAATGGAACTGAAAAAGAAATTATAACAAGCAGTTTTTATTTACATGTTGTAGATTTGCTATATTTCTGATTGGTAAAATGAAAGCTTAGTTTGGGGTCAGAACGAATACCATTGATTTGATTATGGTTCCTTGTAATCATTGTTTTCATTATTATACGTTTTATAGATAGTTATGAATTCTAGAAAGTTTGGAATTGATGTTTGTTTTATTATGAGTAAGCAATTTAGGTTTGCTCAAGGTTGTCTTATTTTGTATAAGTAACTTTGTCTATGGAATGTAAGAAAAGTGATAACTCTAACTCAGGGGCAAAGTTATAAATTATTTTTATAAAATTACCACATGTTACGTTTAATTTAAATATAAGATTATAATTTGAGTCTTATGAGGGATTAAAGTAGGGAATCTTACACAAGTTTAACAGGATAAAATATGGGAAGAGCGAAGCGACGCACACCTCTTCTCTGGTTTATTAGCTTATTGGGTGGTAAACACCATCCGTTGTCAATTAAAACGAGAAGGTGAATCCTGTTACTGGACCGAGATTGTACGACGTATGAGCACCCAAAAGATCGTCACCACAAAAGGGAAGAATCTATTAGGTCAAACCATCGAGATGCGCCAATGCTGTAGTTCTTCGAACCAAGCAAAACAGATATACGATAAGTTGAACTTAAAACACTCACCATTTAAAAAGAATAAAATTTGTAGGACACAGAGCCTATAAGAAAAACGATGCAAGTGCGGTGATAGTAAAAATTAGGCGAAAGTGAGTGTTAAACTTGGGTGAGGTGCATTTTGATAGAGTCAAGTAGAGAAAAATCATAAATAGCGATACCAATCAACCTAATAAGTTCAAAAAAGCATGAAAAATTTTGTTAGTTCGAAGATTTAGCCTTATCTTTGCAAACGGTTTGCCGCAATGGTGGAATTGGTAGACACGAGGGACTTAAAATCCCTTGGCCAGTAATGGCTGTGCTACTCTTGTTCTCCCTGCTGTTAGTTTCTTGTGGTACTCGTAGCGGTTACTTCAAGATGGAGGGGCGTTTCTTGCACATGAATCAAGGTGAACTTTATGTTTATAGCCCAGATGGGGGTATCAATGGTTTAGATACTATCAAGATTGAGGCTGGACGTTTCTCTTATGAGAAACCTTGTAGTAAACCTTCTACATTAATTATAATCTTCCCTAATTATTCTTCGCAGCCTATCTTTGCCGAATCGGGTGAGGCGGTAGACGTAAAAGCTGATGCTTCCCATCTAAAAGAGATGGAGGTTGAGGGAACGAAGAATAATGAATTGATGACTAAGTTCCGCAAGCAGATAGCAAGTGTATCCCCTCCTGAGGAGATGAAATATGCGATAACGTTTATCAACGACCATCCAGAGTCGCCTGTGAGTGTATATCTGCTCAATCGTTACTTTATTCAAACGGAATCTCCTGACTACAGTCAGGCGGCGAAACTATTGCGGGTGTTGATGAAGGAACAGCCTGAAAATACCGATTTGGGTCGTCTTCAACGGCAATTAATCGAATTAGGCTCGTTGCCAGTCGGTAGTAAGATGCCTAAGTTTATAGCCAAGGATATAAATGGAAAAGTCGTGAATAATTCGACATTCCAAGGGAAGGATATTGTTATTATCAATACTTGGGCCGCATGGAGTTATGAGAGTCTTGACATTCAGCGTGCGTTGAGTGATGCTGTGAAGGCAGGGAAGATAGCTGCTATGGGTATCTGTATTGATGCCAATCCTAAGGAGGTAAGGCAGTCATTAGAGCGTGACGGCATAGAATTTCCTAATGTATGTGATGGAAAGCTACTTAATACTCCATTGCTCAAAACCTTTGGACTTTATACTGTACCAGATAATATTGTCATTCGCAACGGGAAGGTAACAGAAAGGAATATCACCGCTAATACTATCCGTCAGCGTTATGGCACAGACTAAAAACCAATAGTGTGCTTGTAAAAACATTCTGTGCAGCTGTCAACGGAATGGAAGTCACCACCGTGACAGTCGAAGTTAGTATTACGCGTGGCGTATTGTTCCACCTTACCGGGCTGGCAGATGGCGCGGTAAAGGAAAGCCATGACCGTATTGCAGCAGCACTTCTCAATAATGGGTATAAGTTCCCTGTAGCCGATATCACCGCTAATCTCGCTCCTGCCGACCTCAAGAAAGAAGGCTCCAGTTTTGACCTCCCATTAGCAATCGCTATTCTTGCTGCTAATGAGAAGATGAGTTATGACCGTTTGCGAGAGTTCATGCTTGTGGGAGAATTGAGTCTTGATGGAACCTTGCAACCAGTAAAAGGTGTGCTTCCTATCGCTATCAAGGCACGTGCAGAGAAATTTAAGGGAATCATCGTACCCAAAGCGAATGAGCACGAAGCTGCTGTGGTAGATACGTTAGAGGTCTACGGAATGGAGAATATATTACAGGTTATTGATTTTCTTAATGGTAGCTCCAATCCAGAACCCTGTTTCGTTGATACGCGAAAAGAATTCTATGAACATCAATATGCTTTTGATCTCGATTTTGCAGATGTTCGTGGACAGGAGAATGTAAAGCGAGCTTTAGAAGTGGCAGCTGCTGGCGGACATAATCTTATTATGGTTGGACCGCCAGGAAGTGGAAAGAGTATGATGGCAAAGCGTCTTCCTTCGATTCTTCCCCCTCTGTCTTTATCGGAGAGTTTAGAGACAACACAAATTCACTCTATTGCGGGAAAACTGAGTCGTGACACCGGACTAATAACGCAACGCCCCTTCCGCAGTCCTCACCATACTATCTCTGAAGTGGCACTCGTGGGTGGTGGTGCTAATCCAATGCCAGGCGAGATAACCCTTGCTCATAATGGAGTGCTCTTTTGTGATGAACTACCAGAATTTAATAAACATACCTTAGAGGTTCTTCGACAGCCGTTAGAAGACCGCAAGATAACTATCTCTCGTGCCAAATATACCGTTACTTATCCTTGTAGTTTTATGTTCGTAGCAAGTATGAATCCATGTCCATGTGGCTATTTTGCCGACCCTACACATCATTGTGTTTGTTCGCCAGGACAGATTCAGAAGTATCTGGCCAAGATATCAGGACCGCTGATGGACAGAATAGATATTCAGTGTGAGATAGCTCCTCTTCCTTTTAAGGATATCTCACAGGCAACACCGGGCGAACCAAGTGCTACTATTCGTGAACGGGTTATCCGTGCACGTGCTATTCAGACTGAGCGTTTCAGTAGTTATCGTCATATTCATTGTAATGCGCAGATGAATGAACGTATGATTCATGAGTTTGCTGAACCTGATGAGGCCTCCATCAAACTTCTTCGTGATGCCATGGAACGACTGAAACTATCGGCACGTGCCTACAACAGAATTTTGAAAGTGGCTCGTTCTATAGCCGACTTGGAGGTATCGGAGACGGTGCAAGTGCAGCATATAGCTGAGGCTATTGGGTATAGGAACTTAGACAGGAGTGATTGGGCAGAACGATAATTTTTGTTTCTTATCTATTGCCAATAAGAGAATTGATAGGGAATAAGAGAAAAAATAGTATTAAGTATAAAATAAAATGATATGAAAAAGCTATTGATGTTTATGTTGTTGTTGATGAGCTTAGCTGTGTCTGCTGAGACAGGTGACTCATTGATAACAGTAGATTGGAATAGTATAAAGGCTGAGGTGAGAGCTAATCCACAGCGTGTACAGAATTTGGTTGATGAGTTTATAAACGTAGACTCTGACTTAACGATGACGGCTAAAGATCGAATCTTAGCTGTCTACGGGCGCACTTACCTCAATAATGGTAGTGACATGGGTGTTGAAATTGACATGATGAAGGTTAGACGTGACGGAAAGTTTGAAGAGGCAGCTACGATAGCCGACAGGGTTCTTGCAAAAAATCCGCTTAATACGAATGCACTCATTTCTAAGATCTATTATTTCAGGAAACTCTCTGGTTCTGATCCTGACAAGGAGTGGATGACAAGCGATAGTCTTAAAGTTTATTCTGTTCGTCTTTCGCGTATCTTGGATACTATCTTTATGACGGGTGATGGGAGTAAAGAGCATCCTTTCTCTGTCACCTCCGTAGGTGATGAGTATAATTTTGTGAACTTCTTCCTTGGTATCCTCAAAATCAATGGACAGATGATGATAGAGAAGACCGACCGTCTTATCTTAGGTGATACCAGTGAAGTCTATACTTCGCCTGACATCTATTTTGATATTAAGCGTGTCCTCGAATTAGAGGCAGGAGTGTTTTGCTTAGATGGAAATGAGATAGAGTAGAGGGTATCTGAGGTCTGCATACTATTTGCCTCTTTAGGTTTATGGGGTGAAAGATACTGTCGTGTCTGTAGTGTCTATGGACTTTTTGCTATGTATTTGGCGTAAAGCGATTTCTAAAAAACAAATTTTGCTGTCATTACTGTCATGCAATAGAGGCTATTAACTTGTTAATTTATAGTAAGATAGACGAAATGTTAAAAATGACAGCAAATTGATTTTAAACTTATTCAGGTAATTCTATGTAATAATTACTACTTGTTTTGTAGGTGTTACCACATTCATTTCTAAGGAAGAGGAATAAGCAGGAGAGGGCAGTGATAATTATTGGTATTAGATATGGTTATCTGAGAGGTCAATAAATAAAGACAGAAACGCGTAAAAGATTTCTGTATTACTTGTTTTCATGAGAATATTCAAGAATCTATTCGGCGAAAAATGTTTTTATTGAACATTAATAGATTTTTATCCCATAAAACTTTGATATATCATTTTTTAGCATTATCTTTGCACTGAGGTAAATTAAACATTAAGGCTATAGAATTCCGACATTCATTGAATTGGTGTTGGAATTCTGTTTCTTTATATGTTTTTGAAAAACGAATTAATTATTTAAAACAAGATATTATGGCTTATATGTCACAGGAAGGCTACGATAAGCTCGTAGCTGAGTTGCAGTATTTAGAATCTGTTGAACGTCCCAAGGCATCAGCTGCTATTGCTGAAGCAGCCGATAAGGGCGACTTGAGTGAGAATTCAGAGTATGATGCTGCTAAAGAGGCGCAGCGTCATCTTGAGGCACGTATTGCTGAGATGAAGATGACCGTGGCACAAGCAAAGATTGTGGATTTGTCACGTTTGAGTACCGATGCTGTGCAGATTATGTCTACTGTTGAGATGACTAACGTGAAGACAAACGCTAAGATGAAGTACACTATTGTTAGTGAGACAGAAGCTAATCTGAAACAGAACAAGATTTCCATCAAGACTCCTATTGCACAAGGACTGTTGAATAAGAAAGTGGGTGACGAGGTTGAAATTACAATCCCTCGTGGTACGATCGTATTGCGCATAGACAAGATATCAATTGATGCTTAAGAACTAAACAAGAGGAGGTTAGTATGACAATATTTAGTAAGATTGCTGCTGGGGAGATTCCCAGTTATAAGTGTGCAGAGAATGAGCAGTTTTATGCGTTTCTTGATATTGACCCAGTAATAAAGGGACATACACTTGTTGTGCCTCGTAAGGAGGTTGATTATATCTTTGATATGGATGATGATGAGCTTGCTGCCTTTGAAGTGTTTGCCAAGAAGGTGGCACGCGCTATAAAGACTGTCTTTCCATGTAAGAAGGTAGCACAGGTTGTGTTGGGACTGGAAGTCAATCATGCACATATTCATCTCTTGCCAATGAACAGTGAGGCTGATGTTGATTTTAAGCATCACGTACAAGTTGAGGCAGAGGAGCAGAAAGAGATTGCTGCAAAGATTTTCAAAGCTTTTCAGGAATTGGAATAACACTTGGCTTTTCTGGAATAAGATATTATCAAGATGGGGATATACAGTCATTGCATATCCCCGTTTATTATTTTCCTTAATATAAGGAAGCTTCGCTTAGCAAAGTAATCCCACTTTTACCCAATTTGCTACCTTCCTCCTTTGGAGGGGTTGGGGGAGGTTTTTATTTATACAAACTCATCCCCCTTTTTTATCTGTACCTCATTCACATATTTCCTTACCAATGCTGAGGAATCTTCTTTCTTGCAGATAAGTAATACGTTATCTTTCTCTGCAATGATATAGCCATCAAGACCGTTGATGACACCCAGTCTGTCTTTGGAGAGTTTTATGATATTATTGGTAGCGTCTTCAAGGATAACATCAGAGTCTATGATGACATTATCTCCCTCTCGCTTGCTTAGTGACTCATAGACACCATGCCACGTACCAAGGTCTGCCCATCCGAAATCGCATTTCATAACATAAACATTATCAGACTTCTCAAGAATACCATGATCTAAAGATATGTTTGGATAGCGTGGGAAGTTCTCACGTATGAAAGCTTCCTCTTCTTCAATTGTAGTAATCTTCTCTCCGCTCTCCTCATCACGAATGACGGATGGAAGAAAACCATAAAGGCACTGGCGTAAGTAGTTGGTGTTAGAAAGGAACAGACCTGTATTCCAGCACCATTCCTTACTATCCATGAACATCTGTGCAAATTGTCGGTCGGGCTTCTCTGTAAAAGCCTGCACCTTATATATATCACCATTGCCAGTGTAGACACCCTTTTGGATATACCCATAACCTGGCTCTGGTCGGGTCGGGCTAACGCCCATGGTTAATATAGCGTCGTTGTTCTCAACAAACTGTAGTCCATCGGTAATATTACGAAAGAAAGCATTGTCGTTAACAATCGTCTGGTCAGAGGGGGATACAATGATGTTAGCTTTGGGATCGAACATCATGATACGATGTACTGCCCACGCAACGCTTGGTGCAGTATTACGGTGTATCGGCTCTGCCATGATACGGTCGGATGATACCTCTGGCAATTGTTCTCTAATCAAGTCGAGATAATCACAACTTGTATTGATATAAATATTCTCTTTAGGAAGAACTTGAGCGAATCGATCGAAGGTTTGTTGAAGTTGAGTACGACCCACACCAAAGAAATCTATAAATTGCTTCGGGTGTTTATCTCTACTGCACGGCCATAGTCTTCGTCCCTTGCCACCGGCAAGAATCACGCAATAGTTGTTTTGTTTCGTAGTCATTATTTATTTAAGCTAACCAACATTTGTTTCCTCAAAGGTACCTTATATAACTCATACCTCCAAATCTTTTGATGTTAAATACCGCAAATACTAACGAATCACCGTATTGTCATTAAATAATCCCTCAAAAATTTGCCACATTCAGATTTTCTCTCTACCTTTGCACCCGTTGTTCAGACAGCAGCCATGCCCAGATGGCGGAATAGGTAGACGCGCTGGTCTCAAACACCAGTGGGGCAACCCATCCCGGTTCGAGCCCGGGTCTGGGTACCACAAATCCCTTGTGAATCGATGATTTGCAAGGGATTTTTTATTTTATAAGGGATGCTTAAAGTTTTGTTCGATGTTAATGAATAGACGTTGGAATTGTTGAGTAGAGTTATGGGGATTATGGATACGCTTCTTTTTTGTGCGCCACAATCGGTTGCTGGGCCTTCATTTTACGCAAACGGGAGGTGAGGTGGTGGAAAAGGTGGGCCACAAGTTTGGGGTGAGAGGGAGCAAGGTCGTGATTCTCGGAGAGGTCGGTTGAGAGGTCATAAAGCTCTTTATTCCCTGTAAGATACGAATAGATTAGTTTCCACTTTCCCTCACGAATAGCACAATTGAGGCTGATGCCCAGTCCTTCACCATCCCATATATTAGGGTAGTTCCACACCAGTTGACGTTGCTCAAAGCCCTGTTGCCTACCACGAAGTATCGGTGTAATATCTTTCCCATCAATAGTCTGTGGTACATGATAGTGCTTGATTCCCGCCATAGAGAGCAGGGTCGGGTAAAGATCCTCGATGATTATCGGTGTATGCGAACGTGAGTTGGGCTTTACTACGTGGTTCCATTTCACAATGAAAGGCACTCTTATCCCTCCTTCATATAGTGACCCTTTACCGCTCTTGAGTGGTGCATTCTGTGTGTAAAGCTCCCCGTCTCTCCAATAGGACGATGAGGCAAGTCCTCCGTTATCACTCATAAAGATGATAATTGTCTCTCGCTTGAGTCCAGCCTGCGCCACCCAATCCATGAGGTCGCCCAAACTTTTATCCATTCCAGCAATCAACGAGGCGTAGGCAGCCTCCTTCTCCGATAGTCCACGTGCACGATAGGTGGGATAGAAACGCATATCTCGGTCGATGGGAACGTGTACGGCATAATGAGACATATATAGATAGAACGGCTGGTCATACTTTTTCGCCTTCTCCAAAGCCGCTATCGCCTCCCGTGTTAGGGCTTCAGTCGCAAAGACGCCAGTCCCCCAATAACGTTCCAAGCCAGGTATTGCGAAGGGAGATGTGGGCTTTCCATCCTTAGTAAAGCCATAGTTACGCTCGCTTAGATAGGTTGCTAACCCACCAGCAGCAGTACCAGTTATGTTTGTATCGAAGCCAAAGTGACAGGGATTCTCACCTGGAGTATCAATCGCCCCCCAGTGTGCTTTCCCACAATGTATGGTGTGATAGCCCGCATTCTTTAGTAGTTGTACGAAGGAAATCGCCTTTGCTGTATGCCCCACATTACCACTCTGTGCAATACCATTGTAATTCCAATCAGGTAGTGTGACCCCATCTCGCTTCCCATCTGTCATCTGGTCGCGATGTAAGGTCCAATTCGTTACCCGATGCCGTGCCATATTCATGCCAGTCATCAAGCTACATCTTGAGGGCGAACTGATAGGTGTTGCGTACGCATCTGTGAACATCATTCCCTCTGCAGCAAGTCTTTCCATGTTCGGGGTGTCGTATTTTCGATTATTAGTAGTAATCGAATCGGCAAAAGGAAGGGACGTATCCTGCCATCCCATATCGTCAACCATAAAGAAGATAATATTGGG
>QWCL01001599.1_pt1 | contig 12210 bp, 14 predicted proteins | sample 1972551 | NCBI WGS metagenome assembly QWCL01 (sample SAMN09866709, study PRJNA288562) | Human oral metagenome isolate term2_saliva, whole genome shotgun sequencing... | isolation source: mouth | host: Homo sapiens | place: USA: California
AAGCGCTTGTATAACGCGGTAATGCTGTTTGAAATAAAGGCGGTTTTGCTGTATTTCAATTGTAATTGTTTGGTTAATTTACTGAGAGGCCGTCTGAAATATATGGATTTAGCACAATTAGGCAAGCGCGATCATTTATTGGCGGGCTTGTTGCAACAATCGCAACAATGGCGGAAATTGGATGCAAAAATCAAAACGGTTTTGCCGGCCAACCTGCATCCGCATTTTCAGACGGCCTGCGTAGAAGACGGAAGATTGGTTTTGCTTGCTGTTAATAATATGGCTGCTTCGCGTTTAAAAATGATCCTGCCCGCCATGTTGCCCAAGTTGCAAGCATTGCATGACGGAATACGGGAAGTGGCGGTCAGGGTGGTCCCCAAACCTCCTCCTCATCCGAAAATCAACAGCTTGCGATTGAGCGAGGCTGCTTTGGACAGCTTCGATGCGGCTGCGGCCAAATTGGAAGGCAGGCATCCCGAATTGGCAGCGGCATTGGCAGAATTGGTACGCAAGCACAGCCGCTAAAATCATGCCGAATGAGATTATGGTTAATAAATGTTAAAACTTATTTCATTTGACCGATAGCATCTAATACTAAAGAAATACGACCTAAACAGTAACTGTTTTTTTTTAGGTAAACTGATGTAAACTTGGCCTGAAATTTTGATTTTGTGTGAAGTTTGTAGCAAAATAACGCCTGAATTTCTTATCACTCTGCGTGAATAAATTTAAGTTTGACATTTGCCTTTGTTAATATATTTGCGCGGGTTCTATTAATAGAACTTAACAAGACTCTCATCATTAGGAGATACATCAATGAAAGCTTATCTGGCTCTGATTTCCGCTGCCGTTATCGGCTTGGCTGCATGCTCTCAAGAAGCTGCAAAACCTGCTGAAGCACCTGCTGCTTCCGCTGCTTCTGAAGCTGCTCCTGCAGAAACTACTGCACCTGCCGATGCCGCTCCTGCCTCTGAAGCTGCTCCAGCCGATGCTGCCGCCGCTCCTGCTGCCGGCAACTGCGCAACTACTGTTGAAGCCAACGACGCTATGCAGTTCAACACTAAAGAAATCCAAGTAAGCAAAGCTTGTAAAGAATTCACCATCACTTTGAAACACACCGGTACTCAACCTAAAGAAAGCATGGGTCACAACATCGTCATCGGTAAAGCCGAAGACATGGACGGTATTTTCAAAGACGGTGCCGGTGCTGCTGCAACTGACTACGTTAAACCTGACGACGCACGCGTTGTTGCCCACACCAAACTGGTTGGCGGCGGCGAAGAAGCTTCCCTGACTCTGGATCCTGCTAAATTGGCTGGCGGCGAATACAAATTCGCTTGTACCTTCCCAGGTCACGGTGCTTTGATGAACGGTAAAGTTACTTTGGTTGACTAATCCGCCTCAAGCTCGAAAACAGACAGCCTGCCTTGCGCAGGCTGTTTTGTTATAATCTGGAAACATTAATTTAAGAATAAAACCTCAAAACCATGAATCCGTTTGAAACCAAAAGCGTTACTTTTGCCGAACCCATTGAAATGCTGTACGCCTGTCATGGCAAAGTGCGCCGTTTCTGCAGCCAGGTTGCCATGTTGTCGGACTATATTGCCGAAAACGGCTGCAATCAAATCGTTTTGCAAACCATCCGCCAGATTGCCCAATATTTTAATGTTGCCGCGCCGTTGCACCATGAAGACGAAGAAGAAAATTTCTTCCCGCTTCTATTGCAATATGCGCCGCAAGCTCAAGAAAGCGTTGACGAGCTTTTGCGCCAACATATCAGCCTGCATAACAACTGGGCGGCGGTATCCGCCGAATTCGCCAAGCTTGAAGCGGACAATGCCTATGTCCCCGATGCGGAAACGTTCAAACGCTTTGTCGCAGGATATGATGTTCATCTGGCGATTGAAGAGCCGCTGTTTGATATGGGCAAAACCTTTATCCCCAAAGAAAAACTGACCGAAATCGGCGAAATTATGGCCGCACGCCGCCGCAAATAAGGCCGTCTGAAACAATCGTCTCAAGGATATATTATGCTGACCCCAAAAAGTTGCGATTTGTTTAATATTCCCTTTTTCCAATTTTCCCAGCTTAAAAAATACCAGCCTGAAAACATTCCGCAAATCAAGGCAGACTATAAAGAAAATTGGCAAGTATGGCAGCAGCTGATCCAGCAGGTTGCCGCTGAATTGGGTGCGCCGTTTGCGCCACCGCATATCGAACGCTGGTGTAACGGCTGGCAGGTTCGCGCTCATTTCTTTGCCTATTTCAAATACGAACAATATAAAAATTCCGCAGCGATTTTATCGATTGGCACTGCTATAAAGCCGATGTTTCACCTATTGCGCTGCCTGATTACAACCGCTGGCTGGATAATTTTGATACTGAAAAATACGCTTCATTCGATATGTGGCACGGTGCGGAAAGCGAATATGACGATTATCGTACCGTCGCCCAGCAAAGCGACGGCGATAGAAAGCTTCGAGACGACAAAGATTTCTTCTGTATCGGGAAGCACATCGAACGTGATGATTTAGGCAAGCAGGATGTCGCGAAATGGATAGTGGAAACAGTGGAAGACTTACTGCCACTTTATGAAGCTTGCCATGGAAAATAACTCAGAATACCGAAAGGCAGACTGCCCATTCAGTATCTTCAAATGAACTCAAGGCCGTCTGAAAATTATATTCAGAACGTTTCAGACGGCCTGTTTCTCAAAGTGAACAAATATGACCGAGACCCAATCCCTAGAGCTTGCCAAAGCGCTGATTTCCCGCCCGTCCGTTACACCGGATGACCAAAACTGCCAACAACTGCTGGCCGAACGCCTGCAAAAAATCGGTTTTGCCGTAGAGGAGCTTCATTTTGGCGACACCAAAAACATTTGGTTACGACGCGGTACGCAGGCTCCGGTGTTCTGCTTTGCCGGACATACCGACGTCGTGCCGACAGGCCCTGTTGAAAAATGGGATTCGCCACCGTTTGAACCGACCGAACGTGAAGGCTGTCTGTATGGTCGCGGCGCGGCGGATATGAAAACCAGCATTGCCTGTTTCGTTACCGCCTGCGAACGCTTCGTTGCCGAACATCCCGATCACCAAGGCAGCATCGCGCTTCTGATTACTTCCGACGAAGAGGGCGATGCGTTGGACGGCACGACTAAAGTTGTCGATGTGTTGAAAGCGCGTGGCGAATTGATTGATTACTGTATCGTCGGCGAACCGACTGCCGTGGATAAATTGGGCGATATGTTGAAAAACGGACGGCGTGGCTCGTTGTCGGGCAATCTGACCGTCAAAGGCAAGCAAGGCCATATTGCCTATCCGCATTTGGCAATCAATCCCGTGCATACTTTCGCTCCGGCCTTGCTGGAGCTGACGCAGGAAGTCTGGGACGAGGGCAACGAATACTTCCCGCCGACCAGTTTCCAAATTTCCAATATTAACGGCGGCACAGGCGCGACCAACGTCATTCCGGGCGAGCTGAACGTCAAATTCAATTTCCGTTTCTCTACCGAGTCCACCGAAGAAGGGCTGAAACAACGCGTCCACGCCATTTTGGACAAACACGGCGTGCAATACGATTTGCAGTGGTCTTGTTCAGGCCAACCTTTCCTGACTCAGGCAGGAAAACTGACCGACGTGGCACGCGAAGCCATTGCCGAGATTTGTGGCATTGAGGCCGAATTGTCCACCACTGGCGGCACTTCGGACGGACGCTTCATTAAAGCCATTGCGAAAGAACTCATCGAGTTAGGCCCGTCCAACGCGACCATCCACCAAATCAACGAAAACGTACGTTTGGAAGATATTCCGAAGCTGTCGGCAGTGTATGAAGGTATGTTGAAACGCTTGTTGAAGTGAAAAAGGCCGTCTGAAAAGTAGGATATTCGCCTGATAAAATGGTGTATATTTTTCTTAAGTAAGACTGTGATAACAATTAGTTGATAAGGAGAAAAATTGAAGTACGATAATTTTTTCTTTCCTGCAGATGATCTGGTTACTAGTTGCCATTTTTACCAAGATGTACTGGATTTGCCCGTTAAATTCGACTTTTCCGAAAGTGGCATGGTTGCTTTTCGGGTGGGCGAAGAAGAAGCTGCCATCATTCTCAAAGAGCGGAATAAATTTCCTAATATGACGCCTGCTGTGTGGATTGAAGTGGATGATGTGCAGGCGAAGTATACCGCGTTACAGGGTAGAAATATCTGTTTTCTAAGTGAACCTTTCCGTATTCGTACTGGATGGGCTGTGGAATTTTTCGATCCGTCGGGTAATCGCTTGGGGTTTGTTGATTATCGGGAGTAAATGCAGATGATTACTCTGCCTTCTTTAAACGACCTTCCATCAAAGTGGAATGAAATCCAAGAGCAGTTGGAAACTGACTTTCCCGCTACGCTCGAAGCCTTGCTGCACGAGCGTCTTACTGAACATGAAGCCAAGCAGTTCGAGCAGGATTTTATTGACTGTATCGGTTGTACGCCTGAAGAATATGTCCGTATCCGACGAACTATCCGACTGTTGGAAGCGCGTTATCCTGATAGTCCGAACGAACTGACTGCGGCCGCGGTTGCCACGCCGTTGGGCGAGATGTTGGCGGTGTTCGGCAGCAAGGGTTTGTGTCTGCTGGAATTTGTTGGGCAGAAACATATGGAACAGGAAATCATGGCTGTCCAAAAAGCTTTGCGCGGGCAGTTTATTTTCCAAGAAAATGAGCAAACGCAACTTTTGCGCCAAGAATTGGATTTATACTTTCAAGGCCGTCTGAAAGTTTTTACGACGCCTTTGGAAACGATAGGCACGGCCTTTCAGCAGCAGGTGTGGAATGCGCTGCTGACTATTCCTTACGGCGAAACGCGCAGTTATAAGGAGCAGGCGCAACAGTTGGGTAATCCCAAAGCCATTCGCGCCGTTGCCGCTGCCAACGGGCAGAACAAGGTGTCTATCTTGATTCCCTGTCACCGCGTTATCGGCAGCGACGGCAAGCTGACCGGCTACGCAGGCGGTTTGAACCGCAAACAATCGTTGCTTGCCTTGGAGCGAGGCGAGGTTCAGACGGCCTTGTTTTGAGAGGATAAGAGGCTGCATTAGGGGCAGGCTTCGCACGCTGAAAAATTGAGCAGCAGAAGGTCGGTGGAAGTACGACGAAATCTGCATGGAGAAAAATGTTGGGCAACGCCCACGCTAGAAAAAAGAGAAATAAGACATGAGCCTGAAAAACCGCCATTTTTTAAAACTTTTGGATTTTACGCCGGAAGAAATTACCACCTATCTCGACCTTGCCGCCGAATTGAAGGCCACTAAAAAAGCAGGGCGCGAAGTGCAGCGGATGAAGGGGAAAAACATTGCCCTGATTTTTGAGAAAACATCAACCCGCACCCGTTGCGCGTTTGAAGTGGCCGCGCGCGATCAAGGGGCAGGGGTAACTTATCTGGAGCCGTCTGCCAGCCAAATCGGGCATAAGGAAAGCATTAAGGATACGGCGCGTGTTTTAGGGCGGATGTTTGACGGTATCGAATATCGCGGTTTTGGACAGGATGTGGTGGAAGAGCTGGCCAAGTATGCAGGCGTGCCTGTGTTCAATGGTTTGACCAACGAGTTCCACCCGACCCAAATGCTCGCTGATGCGCTGACGATGCGCGAGCATAGCGACAAACCTTTGAACCAAATTGCGTTTGCCTACGTCGGCGATGCGCGTTACAACATGGCCAATTCGTTGCTGGTGTTGGCTGCGAAACTGGGCATGGACGTGCGTATCGGTGCGCCGAAAAGCCTGTGGCCGTCTGAAAACATTATCGAGACGGTGCAGGCTGTTGCCAAAGAGACCGGCGGACGGATTCTGTTGACGGAAAATGTGCAGGAAGCCGTGAAAGGCGTGGATTTTATCCATACCGATGTGTGGGTCAGCATGGGTGAGCCTAAAGAGGCTTGGCAGGAACGTATTGATTTGCTGAAAGGTTACCGCGTTACGCCCGAGTTGATGGCGGCGGCGGGAAATCCGCAAGTCAAGTTTATGCATTGCCTACCTGCTTTCCATAATCGCGAAACCAAAGTCGGCGAATGGATTTATGAGACATTCGGCCTGAATGGTGTGGAAGTAACGGAAGAAGTTTTTGAAAGTGAAGCCAGCATTGTGTTTGATCAGGCAGAAAACCGGATGCATACGATTAAAGCGGTGATGGTAGCGGCATTGGGCGATTGATTTTGGCGCTCAATGCTGCTTACTACTCCATTTAATAGAGATTAAATAAAGGCCGTCTGAAAGAAAGACTTTCAGACGGCCTTGTTGTTTGCTTGGGGTTTATTGCCAAATCAGAACTTTGGGTTCGGGCGTCACTTGATAGCCTTCTTGACGCAATAGTTCGATTAAGCCTTTTTCGCTGGGTAAATGGGCAATGCCGACGGCAAAAAGGGTGCTTTGTTTGGCGGATTGCTTGCGGATTTCAGGCAGCCATGCCTGGTTGCGGCGGATCAGGAGGTCGTTTTTCAGCCAACCGGACATGGCTTTGGCGTATTTGGCATCAACACGTTTGAGGGTGTGCTGTTCGGTTTCTTCCAAAAGTGGGATGAGTTCTTCAAAGCGGCCGTTTGAATAGGCTTGATGGAGTTTTTTGACATCTTCGGTTTCTTCTTTATTGGTTTTAATACTGGCTTTCAGAAAGTTGAGCATGGTTTCTTCAGGCTGTGCTTTGAATATCGCGGTAACATCGTCCAAGCTTTCTAATGAACCACGCGGTTTGTTGATATTGACTGCTGCGTTGGTCAGCAACATATCTGCACCGGTTTCTGCGCTATATCCTTGGGGAAATGCGCTGCTGGCAAAAACCAATGCTGCCCACGGGTGGAGTTTGTCGGCAATTCTGGCGATGGGTCGGCTTTCTTCATTTTTTGAATAGATTTCTTGTAAAAGACGGAAATCTGTTTTGCCAAGCTTGCGGCTGAGCGGTTCGGTACTCATGACTTCTTTGAAGTATTTTTGATACATTTTTTTCGTTTCCGGACTGCTGTCCGGCAATGTGTCAACTTCTGTCGTTAGTTGGGCGGTGGATTGCAACAGTTTGACTGCATCGGGAGACAAGGTTTGATTAGTTTGCCCCATGTGGATGGTGCCGAGCAGATAGGAGTCTGGTTGGCCTTCTTTGCTGATTTTCCAAACATTGCTGGTCAGTTTAGGCTGCTGCCAGTTAAGTTCGGCAGGTTTGCTTTCGGGTGAAGTTGCTGCAGGTTTGCAGGCGCCCAGGGCGAGGGCAGTCAATGGCACAAACAGGCAGGCAAGCAGTTTTTTCATGTTTTTCCTTATTGTGGTGTGCGGTAGGCAAGGGCAATTTAGAAATCGAGTAGGTTTTGAACCGGATGTTCGCCCGTTTCGGTTTTTTCCATTTTGCGATTGCGGATTTTGGCCTTCCTGAGGGACAGAAGGTGCATGACTTGATGCTTTTGGCTGTCGGTCATCTGGAGCCAGTACAAGCGCTCTTCCCGGCTGCGCAGGCAGCCTTTGCAATAACCTTTGGCATTGGCTTCGCAGACACCTATACAGGGACTGGGGATGGGAAAAAAATCGGGTTGTTCCATATTTTAAAAGCGTTTGAGACAAGAGACCGGACAAACCAAAATTGTAGACTGCATTCGTATTTGTCTAAACACGATCGGTGTATCCAGCAGGGTTCCTAATATTCAATTGAGTTGATCATTTCAATAAATTTATATCTGCCACCCTAGGCATAAAAAACCTAAGAAAAACCATAAATATATTGCAGAAGAAGTCAGTATCTTCCCTATCGTAAGATTTTTCCAATAAAACCCAAGTGAAAGCATAGCAAAAATTAAAGGGATTCCAATATAAATATAATATTTAAGCGAACCTAATTCACTGAACACGTTTATAACAGAATAGAGACCGACAAACCCACCTGACCAAAAAACAATTATTGCCGGCCCTAAGAAAATGGCTGTTATTAAATGAGGGAGGAGTAAGATTTTTATCCATTCTTTATATTTGTTATTCATTTTATATCTTGTACTGCAATGGTATCGTATCGATTCAAATAGGGGGAGCAAAGTGTACAGTAAGGTCTCCAAGATCAATTACGGTATGTTTTTTTAATACATATCTGGAGTTCCGCTATATTTTGATTTTCAGACGACCTATGTGTAGCCCAACTATCTGCATTTTATGACTTAATCAGTTTGCGCAAAGACTGATTGTTGTATTTGATATCGGCAATCAGCTGGTCATATTGGTGCATTCTACGGAGCGAGCGGGTAATCAGATAGACCGAGAAAATAATCAAACTGATGTTCATCAGACTGACCAGTACGAGCAAAGGCCAAACATCAACGGCCTCGTACCATTTCGATGTCGCAATCAGCGCACTGAAAATAGACAAAGGGAGTGCAAAAACGGCAATACCCGTACGCATGATAGCAAGTGCTGTGCGTTTTTCAGCAAGGAGAAGCTGTACTTGATTGATGCTGAGGATATCGTTTTGCTGTTCGGTAACCATAGGATACGCGCCTATACAAATTTACTTTGAATTCTGATAAAGCAGAAAATATGGTTTTATGTTACCCGAAAGTATTGAAAATAAAAACAAAGGTCGTCTGAAAATTTTCAGACGACCTTTTCCATTGCTGTTTATACGGTTTGCGAGTATTTGGCTTTGGTTTCTTTATGGCGCAAATGGTAGTCGAACACCATGGCGATGTTACGGATCAGGAAACGGCCCTTCGGCGTAACGGTCAGGCCGTGCGGTTTGAGACGAACCAGACCGAGGGTTTCCAGTTGCTTCATATCTTCCAGTTCCGCTACAAAATAGCGGCTAAACGGAATGCCGAACACGCTTTCGTAAATTTGATAATCAAGCGAGAAGCGGCACATTAAATCCTGAATGATGTTGCGGCGCAAAATATCGTCTTGATTGAGCTGGTAGCCGCGCATAATCGGTAGATGTCCGGCGTCGAGTGCGGCGTAATAGGCATCGATGTCGCGCTCGTTTTGGGAGTAGGTGCTGCCGATTTTGCCGATAGAAGATACGCCGATTGCCACTAAGTCGCAGTCGGCATAGGTCGAGTAGCCTTGGAAGTTGCGTTGTAGGAAGCCTTCTTTGAGGGCGATGGAGAGCTCGTCGTCAGGTTTGGCAAAGTGGTCCATGCCGATGAAAACATAGCCGCGCTCGGTCAGGGTTTGAACGCAATATTGCAGCATATCGAGTTTTTCTTCGCTGCCGGGGACGACATTGGTGTCGATACGGCGTTGCGGTTTGGGTGGGCGTAGTGGTAAAGGGCGAGGCGGTCGGGATCGAGGGATAAGACCGTGTCAATGGTGGTTTTGATGCTTTCGGTGTTTTGGTGCGGCAGACCGTAAATCAAATCGACGCTGACCGATTTAAACCCGGCTTCACGCGCGGCATCAATCACTTCTTTGGTTTCTTCATAACTTTGAATGCGGTTGACCGCTTCCTGCACTTTAGGGTCAAAGTCTTGAATACCGACACTCATGCGGTTGAAACCGAGTTTGCCCAGTTTGAGGACGGTTTCGCGGCTGACTTTGCGCGGGTCGATTTCGATGGAGTATTCGCCGTTGGGAATCAGCTGGAAGTATTTACGGATCATGTCGAATACGCGTTCGAGTTGGTCGTCGCTCAGGAATGTGGGCGTGCCGCCGCCGAAGTGGAGTTGTGCAAGCTGGTGTCGTCCGCCCAAATGCGGTGCCAGCAACTCCATTTCTTTTTCCAGATATTGGATATAGGCATCGGCACGGCTTTTGTCTTTGGTAATGATTTTGTTGCAGCCGCAGTAGTAGCAGATGGTATTGCAGAAGGGAATGTGGATGTAGAGCGAAAGGGGTTTGTTGAGCGCGCCCATATTGCGCAGGTTTAAAGCTTGGATATATTCGGCTTCTTTAAAGCCTTCATGGAAGCGGTCGGCGGTCGGATAGGATGTATAACGTGGACCGCTTGATGGCAAACTGGCAATCAATTTGCGGTCGAATTCCGGTAATTCATTGTTTGTGTTGGTGTTATTTGAGATGGGGATGATTTTCATGGTCGGGGCTTGTAGTATGAAGTAAGGAAATTAGGGAAAATTTTAGTCAAAATTTCGATAGTTTGGTAGAATGCCTCATAATGATATGCCGACTTTGACATGGGTCAATAGTTATTCGGCTTAATCAGGGATTGAGAGAACTAAGCAAATTAAAGGTGCGTTATGGCTACACACAATGCAACACATCAAATGAAAACCTTGTGTTCCACATGTTCTTTACGCGAACTGTGTTTGCCTGTCGGACTAATGCCTAACGAATTTTCACAATTGGACGCGGTTATTCGTCAAAGCCGCCGTCTGAAAAAAGGTGAATACCTGTTCCGTGCTGGCGAGCCGTTTACCTCTTTGTTTGCCATCCGTGCGGGCTTCTTTAAGACAACAGTTGCCAGCCAAGACGGACGAGATCAGGTAACCGGCTTTTTTATGTCGGGTGAGCTGATCGGTATGGATGGGATTTGTTCCCATATTCACAGCTGTGATGCTGTGGCTTTGGAAGACAGCGAGGTATGCGAGCTTCCGTTTACACATATTGAAGAACTCGGTCAGGATATTCCCAGCCTTCGTTCTCACTTTTTCCGCTTGATGAGCCGTGAAATTGTCCGAGATCAGGGCGTTATGCTGCTTTTGGGCAATATGCGCGCTGAAGAGCGATTGGCAGCATTCTTGCTCAACCTGTCTCAGCGTCTCTATTCACGAGGCTTCGCCGCCAATGATTTTATCTTGCGGATGTCGCGTGAGGAAATCGGCAGCTATTTGGGGCTGAAGCTGGAAACAGTCAGCCGCACCTTGTCTAAATTCCATCATGAAGGCTTGATTTCGGTTGAACACAAGCACATCAAAATCTTAGATGCGACAACCTTGAAGAAAATGGTTTCCGGTTGTTCGCACGCTATCTGAATCTTAGGCCGTCTGAAATATTTCAGACGGCCTTTTAACAAGAATTAAAGAATAATTGTTAAGTTACGCAAGTGATAGTCAGATTTTAAATTGAAAAATCTTCAACAACCGGCGTGTACAGAATCCGGTCGACTACTTCTCTAGTCAGTTTCGGTGCAAACATCTGGATAAAGTCATACGCGTAACCGCGCAGGTAGGTATCTGAGCGTAAGGCTATCCAAGTGGGCGAAGGTTCAAATAAGTGTGCCGCATCAATCAGCTGCAAATCTTGATCGATAACAGGATCGTAAGCCATTTTGGCCATCAAACCTACGCCTAAGCCTAAGCGTACATACGTCTTCAATACATCCGTATCGGCAGCCGATAAAGCAACATCAGGTTGCTCGATATGCGCTTTATTAAAGGTACGCGCAATGCTGCTGCCGGAATTAAAAGCAAATTCGTAAGTAACCAGCGGAAATGAAGCCAAATCTTCAAGGCTTAAAGGATTGCGGCAGTCCAAAAGAGGGTGGTCGTGCGGAACAATGACGGCATGGTTCCATTCATAGCAGGGTAGTTTGCCCAACTCGGGGTGATCGTCAATGCGTTCGGTAATAATTGCCAAATCCGCTTCGCCGCTGCTGACCATTTGCGCAATCGCAGAAGGGCTGCCTTGTTTGATGGTCAAATTGACTTTAGGATAGTTTTTGACAAATTCCGCAACGATTTTGGGCAAAGCATAACGCGCCTGGGTATGCGTTGTCGCGATGGTCAGCGAACCGCTGTCATGATCGGTAAACTCGCTGCCGATATTTTTAATGTTTTGTACATCACGCAAAATCCGTTCCGAAATCTCTAATACGGCTTTGCCCGGTTGTGAAACGGAAACCACACGCTTGCCGCTGCGGATAAAAATTTGGATACCCAATTCTTCTTCAAGCAGGCGGATTTGTTTGGAAATGCCGGGCTGGGATGTAAAAAGCGCATCGGCAGCCTCAGAGACATTCAGATTGTGCCGGTAAACTTCAAGGGCGTAACGTAATTGTTGCAGTTTCATGGTAGCAGTATCGGATACGTTGTTATTGTGGATTTTGTGCGACAAACGGTCTGTAATTTAACATATTTTGCCCGGTTTTGCCCTGAGTTTTGAAAATGGTTGTTTTTAATGAAAATATCTTTTAATGATATGAAAACAGGAAATTCAGGAAAGAAGAGGGAAAGGGGTTTTGTTGTTTTTGTACAACTTTAGGTAGGTGAATTGTCTGATTTTGCCCTAAATTAATGACACAAGATT
>QWCL01001439.1_pt1 | contig 12206 bp, 14 predicted proteins | sample 1972551 | NCBI WGS metagenome assembly QWCL01 (sample SAMN09866709, study PRJNA288562) | Human oral metagenome isolate term2_saliva, whole genome shotgun sequencing... | isolation source: mouth | host: Homo sapiens | place: USA: California
TTATGCTTATATCCGCAGATCGCTTCCTTGATATTCCCGTCATGAGTCTTCAGACGGGCTCCGAACTGGCGCGAACATCGCGGGAAATTATCAATCCGAAGAATTTGTCTATAATTGCATATGAGCTCGAGGGGCGACTTTTGGACCAGCACCCTAGTTTACTTCGCATTGACGACGTCAGAGAAATTGGACCACTTGGTATGATTATTGATTCAACTGACGAGATTATCGGCATTGATGATGTAATTACTATAAAAGAAATTTATGACATCAATTTTACGCTAAAAGATAAGTTGGTTATTGATGAGAAGAATAAGAAAATCGGAAAAGTTATCGGATATACACTGGCAGCTGGGAATTTTATTATACAGCAACTCCGAATTCGGCGACCATTCTTGAAAAGTTTTGGCGACACAGAATTGCTTATTCATCGTTCTCAGATTATAAAAGTAACCGACGATAAAATTGTTGTAAAATCGGCAACCATCTCACACATAGCCGAAAAAACACCTATTCCGCAGATAAATTCATACGAAAATCCATTCCGCAAGCAGCCTCGTCCACAACCAGAATCTACAAAAGTTGATTAATCATTTGGGTTTTCAAGAGCTTTCTTAATGTCGTCGTAAGAAAAACCCTGCCTAGCCAAATATTGCATGAACTTCTGTTGGTCGTTATATCGATAACGTTTTTTAGCAATAACCTTCCGCAATTCCTCGTCATCAGAGCGAATATTCTCTTTAACTAACGACTCAATTGTTGCATTATCAATTCCCTTTTGCGCCAACTCCAACTTCAAACGACGAATACTGGCGCCTTTTTTCATGAACCGCTGTTCAAACCAAAATCGAGCAAATTTTTCATCGTCCAAATATTTTTTCTCAATAAGACGATCCAAGACGCGCTCGGTAATCTCCAGCTTTATTCCAGGACGCTCAATAATTTTTCCAGTTTTCGCTGAACGTCGACGAGTGGCTAGTGTTTTCCGACGCAGATAATCGCGCACTTCTTTGATGGCTCGCGGACGCATTAAGCAATATTCTATAGACCTAGCATACAATTTGCCAAACTGGCTATCGTCTTCTAGTTTCGAAATTTCCTCTTCCGTATATTCGCGACCAATCTTAATGCCTAGCTCGCCGACCTGGAATACATCCAAGCTAAAACGATATTTCCCGTCAACGCTTACATTGACGCGATTTTTATCACGAGCCTGAAGAGAAATATCGGTGATTTTCATAAAACTATTATAGCGCCAAAACTATGCGCTAGCCACTGGTGGACTATTCGACCACCTCAACCACTTTGCCATGTACGCCGTTGTAACAAGCGGCGGCACGTGGCTTAGTAATAACCGGCAGTTGGCGTGGAATTGCGCTCATATCGACATCGCCAAGCGTACCAGCCTCGACGCACCCAATCGTAATGTGCGGACGGAATCCATCGATATCCAGCCCTGGATGAATGTCATCCAGCATTTCAAGCAACTTCCGACGCACTTCAACCATCCAGGAGGTTTTTTGTACGCGCAACTCAACCCAAACACAGTTACCAGCTTCATCTGGCAAGAAGTTGACACCGTCAAGCACCAGTTTGTCTAGGGACGGCAGCGCGGCGGCAGCTAACTTGAGACGCGGTATATCCTGCTCAGTTACATTGATTAGCGTTGCGTGTGGAATAAACTCACCGAAATCAAGGTTCATTTTTTCTGACAGCCCTCGAAGGTAAGCGGTCTGCTCGTCATCAAAAATAAGATTAACTGACGCCATGTGGTGTTCGGCTGAATATCTGGACTATACTGCTCGCATTACTTTTCCTCCTCCTTCACTTTATCACGCACTTTCTGATCAATTTCCGCCAGAACCTCAGGATTTTCCTTCAAGTAATTCTTCGTCTTATCGCGCCCTTGACCAATCGTTTCGCCGTTATATTTATAAAACGCACCCGACTTTTCAACTATACCGTGCGTTGCCGCCAAATCCAGAATATCGCCAGTTTTACTAATTCCCTCGTTGTACATAATGTCAAATTCAGCCACACGGAACGGCGGCGCAATCTTATTTTTCACGACCTTAATTTTCGTGCGGTTACCGATAATATCATCACCAACTTTGATTTGACCAATTCGACGAATATCAATTCGCTGCGACGCATAAAACTTCAACGCATTACCGCCAGTTGTCGTTTCAGGATTGCCAAACATCACACCAATTTTCATACGAATCTGATTGATAAAGATCACCGTGGCTTTTGATTTATTGATAATTCCCGTCAATTTACGTAGAGCCTGACTCATCAATCGAGCCTGAAGACCCATATGAGAATCACCCATATCGCCATCAATTTCAGCCTGTGGCGTCAAGGCGGCCACCGAGTCGACTATCACCAAATCCACCGCGTTCGAACGAACCAACGTCTCCGTAATTTCCAATGCTTGTTCGCCGTTATCTGGCTGAGAAACCAACAAATTTTCCGTGTCCACGCCCAAACGCTTAGCGTATGCTGGATCAAGCGCGTGCTCGGCATCAATAAACGCCGCCGTTCCGCCCTGCTTCTGAATTTCTGCAATAGCATGAAGCGTTAATGTTGTCTTACCTGAGCTTTCTGGACCATAGATTTCTATGATACGACCTTTTGGATATCCGCCACCGAGCGCTAAATCCAAACTCAAAGCTCCAGAAGGAATTACTTCAACATCGACTTTATGAGCCTCGCCTAATTTCATAATTGATCCGTCGCCAAATTGCTTGGTGATTTGATCCATTGCTAGACCAAGCGCCTTAAGCTTACCTTCGTCAACTTTTTTATCCGATGCCTGACTTGACTTTTCTGGATTTACTGTTTTACTGTCTGATTTTGCCATAGCATTCCCTCCTTAGTTACTTCCTTTATTATACCGATTTGTCGCAAGATTTGCTATAATTACATTCATGAATAAGCGAAACGGTTTCACTATTATTGAACTTTTGGTTGTAGCAACTTTCTTGATTATCATCGCAATCTTAGGTTTCTCACAATATACAAAATTGACCAACGAATCAAACAACGCCAAAAAACGCACCGCGATTAACGCTATGCATTATAGCCTGGAAGAAGGTTTTTACGTTAAAAATGGCTATTACCCAGAGAAGTTAGAAGAAGGTACGCTTCCGACTATGGACCCCGCGTTGTTGAAAGACCCGCAAGGTAAGAAAATTGGCGAAAAAGACAGTAGTTATCGTTATGAATCTTCAAATTGTAATGACGGAAAATGTAAGTCATACAAACTTGTCGCGACGCTTGTCGATGAAGATGACTACGTAAAAGAAAGCCGCCACAAATAATCAACTAATCATCACAAACAGGACGGCCATTCTTAAAGTCTTCAATGGCATTATTGATTATCGCAATTTGCTTGCGTGGATTTGCCACAAAATGGAATATATATGTCGTTTCTTCACCCTCTTCAATGCTACCCAAACTCACCGTCTGCTCGTGTCGATAAAATAAACTGCCTTGGATTTCCTGAATCACACTTTCATTCGTCATGTAAAAATGGTTCTGCAAATATATCCACAGAGACACCGCACCGCCAAGCGCCACCAACCCAATAAGCAACATCGCCACGCCAAACACATCGGTCAGCGAAGGCATCGGCGAGATAATTGCGTCACGAGCAATTGACGGATAAAACATCACAAACACCATAATCATCACCACCAAAAAAACTGAGATTCCCGTCGGGATTAGCATACCAATTGGATGGCGTTTAATGTCCAAAATGATATATTCGCCTTCGCTCAAATTGAGATTCGGGTATTGCTGAACTGATTTTTCAGTCTTGCCGTCACATAAGAATTCGTCTGCGCCACAACCGGAGCTGGACGACCAGTCTGTGGTGGATGATGGTACAGCGGTCGACCATCAGCATCATACGCAACAGGCTGCGTTAAATCTTCTGACGAGGATGTTTGTGGATTCATGCCTATATTATAACACGATAGAACTTAAGATAGTCTTGTTTTTTGCCCATGGCGGCTCCTAGTTAAGTTTGTCTGGTTTTATTAAAGCACAAAAAGCCAAAGAATACGATAACTATTTTCCCAGATGTCGCTTTGCTTTAATTGTTACTCGACGACCACGCGGTGTGCGCTCAATAAAACCAATTTGTAGCAAATATGGTTCATAAAAATCCTCAATTGTCGTCGCTTCGTCACCAGTCAACGCCGCAATTGTTGTTAGACCAACAGGATTGTCACCATAATTTTCCAGAATCGATTGCAATAAATTACGATCAGCCGGATCCAAGCCCAACTCGTCCACTTCCAGCATTTCCAAAGCGTTAGTTGTAGTTTTTACATCAATTATTCCATCACCATTAACATCAGCGTAGTCACGAACTCGCTTAAGAAGCCTATTGGCAATACGTGGCGTCAAGCGTGCTCGCGTCGACAATAGATCCGCCGCTTCACTTCGAATTGACGATTCCAAAATCTTCGCACTACGCGTCACAATTTTCGCAATATCCTCTGGCGTGTAAAATTCCAAGCGGTAAATATGCCCAAACCTATCACGCAAAGGTGCCGCCAAACTTCCGGTTCGTGTCGTCGCACCAATCACCGTAAATCGCGGCAAATCCAATCGAATTGATCGCGCTGCCGGACCTTTTCCAATCACAATATCCAGCTTAAAATCTTCCATTGCGGAATATAAGATCTCTTCCACAGACCGACCCAACCGATGAATCTCATCGATAAACAGAATATCGCCATCCGACAAATTAGTCATAATCGACGCCAAATCGCCCGCTTTTTCAATAGCCGGACCACTAGTAATTCGCAGATTCGTACCCATTTCATTAGCAATCACCGTCGCCATAGTTGTTTTGCCAAGCCCCGGCGGACCATATAATAATACGTGATCCAACGGCTCGCCGCGCTTTTTAGCCGCATCAATTGCCAATCGCAAATTACGTTTTAATCTTTCCTGGCCAACATACTCAGCAAAACTCTGCGGGCGCAAACTAACTTCAATTCGCTGCTCTTCAGAATCATCATCGTGCGAACTTGTATCAACTATTCTTTCAATTGCCATACACTAATTATATCATTTGTAGTACAATAGGGGTGTCTACATCTAGAACTCAACGTTTCAAACGTATTGTTTACGCATATAATGGGCAGCCGTTATTCGAGCGTAAACTCTACGTTCTAGGTGTAGACAGCCAAATTTAACGGCTGTCCTTTTTATTGGACAGCAAATCTCATAGGAGGAGATGATGAATACAAGCGAGAAAAAACCAATTTTTAAGAAGGTGTGGTTTTGGGTAATTATTGTTATTATTGTGATTGGAGTATCCAGCGCATCGCAACAGAACAAAGCCACTGTCGTCAATACAAACAATAATAACGCTACTTCGGAAAATAAACCAACCGAAAAAACTACTTTCAAAGTCGGCGAAACTATCGCTTTCGACGGCAAAGAAGTAACAATCAAGTCGATTGAACGAAATTGGAATTCTGGCAACCAGTTCATTAAAGCTGGTGACGGCAAAGAATATGTTAAAGCAAATGTTTCAATCGTCAACAAATCAGATAGCGAATTGTCTTTCAATACATTTGATTGGAAAATTGAGGACACAAATGGCGCTATTGAAGGACCAAGTGGCACAGCCTTCACTGCAAGCGACAACCTAGGGTCTGGCGACCTAGCAGTCAACGGCAAAAAAGAAGGTTCTGTTATTTTTGAGGTTGCAAAAGATTCAAAAATTAAAATTCACTACCAGCCTTCATTTTGGTCAAATAAAAAGATAGTCATTGAGCCTTAGAAAATTTACCTATTATTCAAAAGGGCGCCATCTTAGCGTCCTTTTTTATTTCTTCAAAGCCTCAGTTACTCGCTGAGCTGTTGGCAAATTGACATCAACGTTTTCAAGTGCCTTAGTGGCATCCGCTAATGTGTAGCCCAAAGCCATCAATGCCTCCAAAGCTTCATCAGAAGTGTTCAATTCAGTCTGTAGCGGAGCTTCCGTTCGGCCGTAATGAGTCGGTAAACCAACTTTATCACTCAGATCAACCACCACTCGCTCGGCAGTTTTTTTGCCAACGCCAGTAGCCTTTTGCACAAAACCGCTGTCAGCGTTAGCAATAGCGTTGCGCACCTGCTCGGCATCACCCAAGCTCAAAATAGCCAGCGCCGCCTTCGGGCCAACTCCTTGAACTGTGATTAGCATCTCAAACAGTTTTTTCGCCGCCAAGCTAGAAAACCCAAACAATTCCTCAGATTGCTCGCGCACGTGATGATAAGTGTAAAATTTCACTTCCTGACCTAATATCACCGCGTCAAAATCATTAGTCGCCACACTAACTTCATATCCAACACCATGAACATCAATGACTAACGAGCCGTTAAATTTCTCAGCAACTTTTCCAAAAACATGTGCAATCATATTTCAATTATACCCGATTCATCGCCGCGTATGTAATTGCTGCAGCCAAAGCATCCGCGCAATCATCCGGCTTCGGAATATCTTTCAAACCCAAATTAAGGCGCACCATTTCCTGAACCTGCTTTTTATCGGCCTTTCCATAACCGGTCAAAGTTTGCTTTATTTGCAGTGGCGTATATTCAGCAATCGGCATTCCAGCTTTTCGTCCAGTCAACATCGCCACGCCGCGTGCTTCCGCCACAGAAATCGCCGTCGTAACATTGCGTGCAAAAAATAACTTTTCAATAGACATAACATCAGGATTTGTTTCGGCAATAATCTCTGTTAGGCTATCAAAAATATCTTCAAGCCTTTCGTCAATTGGCGTATGTGCCGGCGTCGTCACAACTCCCGCCGTGACCATCTTGAACTTGCCACGAGAAAAATCAATCACGCCAAACCCTAAAATCCCCGTTCCCGGGTCAATCCCGATAATTCTCATATCTTTATTATAGCAATTATTTACCGTTAGCGGATTTAATACTTTCGCGGATTTTTCGTACAAATTGCGAAATTTCCCATCGCCATTGCCACACGCCGTAACCGACAGCCAGTAAACTCACGCCACCAAACACCCACCAACCCCAAGTAGCGCCAGCGACCTGCTTAACTTCAGTAGCCGCCGAACCAACAGTTGGCATATTCGCAGATTTTATCTTTCGGCAACGCTTAGTTTGTGGGTTGCGCTCAAATCCTTCTGGGCATTCTTTTGCTATATCGTCAGTGGAGGCAATTTTCTTGCATCGACCTGTGGCTGAATTGCGGAATTGACCTTCTGGACAAGGCTTCAAAGTTTTTGCCGCAGCCGATGCGACAGATCGACATCTGCCAGTTTCTTCACTACGATAATAGCCATCTTTACAAGGCGTAATAGTTTTTGCCGCTTCAATCTTTCGACAACGGCGAGTTTCCGGATGACGATATTGACCAACAGGGCAAGGACTTTCAACGGGCGGGGTAGCAATTTTCACACATTTGCCCAGCGCATTTCGCTCGTAACCATTCTGACAATCCAAATATTCCTTAAAGATATTAGCAGCGCCTTCAGTAATAGCAAATGTCCGAGCCCACTCATCATCAACCAAACTCCACGAGGCGCCTTTTGATATATTGTTATATTCAGAGATATCAATCTTCGAGCCAGCCTCGTCTGATAAATAAACTTTTCCTTTTGTTTTTGGCAATTTCAGATTCGTATTTTTTATTTTGATCGTTAAAAATTCGCCAGGATTTAATTCGATATCACCAATATTTTCACGAACGCCAGAATCGCTAACCGTCAATTTACAGCCTGTCGTAATGACGGTTTTTTCGCCAGAATTGATAATCTCAATGAATTGTTCATCAACATTCGACGCAATTTCACTTAGCTTCAGACCTTCACATTTATTCAACTCCTTTGGAGATTCAGGTTTGGGCTCTGGACTCTTACAATTCGGACGTGAATACGGCACAATTTCCTGATTGTCAGAACCTTTACTCGATAAAAAATCAGTGGAATTATTTTTCGAATCAATAATATTTCCATCAATAAAACAGCGCCAAACAATTTTCACACCGCCTTTAATTGGCGAGCCTGCAGACTTTGAATTACTCCCCCAGCCAACAATATCTGCGACCGACCCGTCCGAGCGCGACAACACGACCGACCCGTCATTCTGAGCCAAACCTAAATTATTATCAAACTTTATGGCGCCCGCCAACATATTATCATTCGACAAAACCAAAAATTCGTTCGCTAAGATTACTTCATCCTTGAAAATTTTTCCAACGGTTTTAGCGCCAGATCCAGCGTAATACTCTATTTTCCAATCAGCCAAATTAACATTCTGATTCGTCCGATTATAAATCTCAACGTATTTTTTGTCCTGACTAATCTTTGAAATTAATATCGGCGCATTTTCTTCTGTGCTTTTATCTGAATTATCTGTTTTTAGCGGCTCAGATTCGGGGTTTGGCTCGGACTTTGAAGACTCATTGGTAGCAGGATTTTCGCTCGGACTATCTATAGATGAATTCTCCGTTGGAGTCTCGAGATTTTCACTTGATTGAGAAGGTGAATTGCTAGCGACCTGCTTCTTATCAACAACTGAATCTTTCGCTTCCTCAGCCGATTTAAGACTATTATCAACAGTCTTAACGTCATCAACTTTCGACTCTTGAGCAGCACCTGAAACGCCTTCCGCCAAAACCAACGGCGACGGCATTATTAGTGCCGCGGCTAGTATCATAAGTAGTGTGTTGCGCAAATATTTCATGCTCGCTCCTTGCTTATGGTTAATCATCTTTAGTTTAGCGTACTTTTTGTCAAATTAAAAATCGCCCCAAAAAAGGAGCGATTTCTTAAAGCGATAATTTTATTCCGCCGTGATATCCGCATTTGTATGAACATTCACAACGTCATCCAAATCGTCCAACGCATCAATCATCTTCATCAATTTCTGCGCAGTTTCCATGTCGGCAATTTCTATCGGCGTATTGGCAATATATCGTAACTCTGCATCTTTAACCTTCAAGCCTTGCTCAACCAATTTATTCCGCACGCTCGCCAAATCTTTCAACTCCGTATACACGATAATTTCGCCGTCTTCCTCGACAGCATCTTCGGCGCCAGCGTCCAAAACCGCTAGCAACAAATCTTCCCCGCTGCCTTCGATAGTAATGACGCCTTTGCGTGTAAATTGGAACATCACACTACCAGCATCGGCAATTCGCCCGCCATTTTTAACCAACGCAGTTTTTACTTCTGGCAATGTTCGATTACGGTTATCTGTCGCTGTTTCAATAATAACACCCACGCCGCCAGGACCATAACCTTCGTAAGCAATTTCTTCCAAAGCCGCCGCACTCTTATCCGCCACTCGGTCAATTGCTCGCTGGATGTTTGAGCTAGGCATATTTGCAGCCTTAGCTTTTTCAATTGCCATCGCCAAACTTGAGTTCAGCGCCGGGTCTGTGCCGCCACGTGCTGCAATAGCAATTTGATTACCCAATTTCGTAAAAATCGCGCCGCGCTTAGCGTCAACAATCGCTTTTTGTCGGTGAGTTGTAGCCCATTTACTGTGTCCTGACATAATTTCTCCTAAAGTTATTTGCTATTTCAATCTGTTACTATTATACACTACTCCACAATATTTATCTTAGCGAGGTCCAATTTAGTTTGCTTTTTCATCCAAATCATTGCCAAAATTAGCGCCACATATAAAGCCACACATTGCCACAAATTGATACTAACTTCCATTTGAGCCCATTCAAATCCAGCCGTCCAATTGGTGACTTGAATCATATAGCCAAGTAACCACGTCGTCGGAATTGCAATCAACACGCCAATCATCGGCACAAAAACCATCACGCCCGACATAAACGTCAGCAGCATCGCTAGCGGCACAAACGGCAAAATCAGCATATTCGCAATTAGCGCCACATTACTAATAACCCCAAAACTCATCATTAATAGCGGCAATGTCATAATTTGCGCCGACAAAGTTTCAATTAAAATCTGTCGAAACGCGCCCGGCTCTTTATTGCCAAAAAAGTAAGAATGCAAAAGCGGCGCCAACATAATTACGCCCGCAAACGAAGCAAAGCTTAATTGCCAACCCAAATCGCCCCAACCAAATTGTGGATTTATCAAGAGCGTGATTGCCGCCGACACAGGAAGTAGGATCAGCGGATGAATTGTCCGACCATAATACCACGCCGCCAAACTCAGTCCCGCCACCAAACCAGCCCTCGACATACTAGGGCTTAATCCAGTCACCGCCATAAAACCAATTATCATAACAGCCGCGCTGAGCATCGCTAAATATTTTGATCGCTTGGCAAATAATCGTCGCGCTAAACGAACTAAAATTGTTAAATTATAGCCGCTCGCCACCACGATATGCGTTAATCCAGCAATTTTCAAATTGTCACTTAATTCAGCTGGCATAGCACGCCTTAAACCTAATAAAAATCCCAGCCCCAACGCAGATTCAGGCTCTGGAACGTGAGTGCGAACTCGCCCGGCAAACCAATCACGAATTCCCACCGCCACATCACCCGGAACGGGTCTTTCGGCACTAATAATTTTCGCCCGATATATGCTTGCTGAAAAAGCCCCAAATCCCGCCGTCATTTTACCCTTAACCTTCACAATATCACTACGCTTAATTGAGTTTTTATCTGGCGTCGTCACCCAAATTTGTCCCGACAATTTTTCATTATTCATCTGCAAATTGCCCAGCCTAAGAACCGTTTGACTATTTTTATCGAGATCAGGATCCTCCAAAACTTGACCCTGGATAATTGCGACTTTTCCGATTAACGAATCATAAACCTCCACGCCTTTTCTGCCGATTTCACCGCGCCAAAGACCAATCAAAGCTCCAGAAATAATTGCTAAAATCACAAAAAATCGCCAGCGCCAAATTGCCACAATTACGAAAATAGCCACCCCGACCAATAAAAATAATGGATTCACCGCAAACGACCGCGGTATGTAATGAATGGAAATTACGCCAATTGTCAAACCGAGACACCACACCGCCACCAGCCAAGAAATATGCAACTTATTAAATAGCCAACTATTCATACTTAAAGTATATCTGGATCTAAAGCCATAAAAAAGACTCCGCCAAGGGAGTCGATTTCAAATTTGGAGGGTCCACCGGGGCTTGAACCCGGGACACCCTGCTTAAAAGGCAGGTGCTCTATAGCACAAACCAACACAAAGGTCAATGCTTAGCTAGTTTATGTCCGCCAGTATGTAGTGAAAAAATGTCAATTAGACCACACACCAGACCAAACGTAGCCACGTATCGCCAATTATTCGCAAAAATCTTATACAGCTCCAGCGCCTGTCCGTCTAGTGATATATATTTCCCCAGAGGAACCACCAATAGCGCTGCTGTCAAAAACGCGATTCCCACCGCCGAGACAATTCTCTCATGTTTTTTCTGATATCTCGGACCGCTTAGAAGAAGCATAATTAACGGAACCAACGTTAAGACTAATCCCGAAATTACACCATTTGGCAATAAACCAGTTTCCAATTTCAAGCCGTCCAACACTCCCGTCAGCCAGCTGCCCCACCATTCTGATAGTAAAAATCCCGTCGCCAACGACAACGCCAATGGACCGAATCTTCGAGATGAAACAAATGCAACCGCAAAAACCGTTACTAAAATTGCTCCAAATAGAATTATCACACTCATTTATCCTCCTCCAAATCAAATTTTACCTGTGACCCAACTGTAGCGCTCGCCTGCTTAGCAACTCCTGCCTTCACCTCCAACACGTACTTTGCCGGAACCGGTGGCGCATATTTTTCATGCGGCTCAGCGTCTGGCTTGACGTTATGTTTTACATAGACAACGCGCTTTTTATCATTGATCCAAATCATATCAACCGAAAACTTCATATCTTTCATCCACATTTTGTGACGATCGTTATGGTCAAAGACAAATAGCATGGCATAATTCTCATCAATTCCCAACCTTCCGGACAGACCTTTCTGCTGCGATTCTTCGTCATTAGCAATTTCCGCCCGAAGCATCGTCTTATTAAGGTAAATCATTTCCGTTTTTGGCGAAACCGTTCGAAAAGCATAAAAAATTGCCCCACCAATAACCATCAGCATACCGCAGATAAATATCCATTTGATGACAGTCTGAGTTACTGTCGAGTGACGAGGCTCGTCCATAAACCTATTATAACAAGTTTATGCTTAAGCGCCGATTTTATCTTTTTTATTGCCACG
>QWCL01000670.1_pt1 | contig 12176 bp, 13 predicted proteins | sample 1972551 | NCBI WGS metagenome assembly QWCL01 (sample SAMN09866709, study PRJNA288562) | Human oral metagenome isolate term2_saliva, whole genome shotgun sequencing... | isolation source: mouth | host: Homo sapiens | place: USA: California
GTTTCTTGAATAATTCTTCTATTCTTATTTAAATCGTCATTTTTCTTGGGTAAATAATCTTTCTCAAATTCCTCTAATAAATCTAAATATTTTTGAGCAATTTCTTTATTTTCAAAACTGTATTTATCTTTTACTGTGAATTTTTCAATAATTTTTAATTCCATTTTTAATCTCCGTAACTAAAGCAATCTATCGCCAGTCAAAAGAAGTTTTTGGATTTTTTCGGCCCAAAAGAATGTCTTTCAACTTTTCCATTTTATTGTATTTAAATTCAGGTCTTGCATAAACATTAACATTAACACCTGCTTCAAGGCCCAGACGAATTTGAACCATTTGTTCAGATTTAAATTTGGTGCTGGCATAAATTGAAACATCAACTTCAGATAGTAAACCTTTAACAATTTCTCTAATTTGCCAATAATCAAATTCAGGTCTAATATAAGTTAAATCTAAATTATTTTTAAATGCTTTATAAATTTCCCCGAGTAAATCTTTGAAATTCCTATCTCCATTAAATTTACTTGCAAATTTAATAAATTTTTCAGCATCTTCTTTTGTTTCAAATTGAAAATCTAAAACATAATATTTAGTTTTAATTTCTTCATTTGAATTTTCATTTAAAGGTAAATTATAAAATAGTCTTACTTTTTCTTCAATTTCCTTTTTAGACACTTGAGGTAAGTTCTTCTTTTTATTAATTGTTTCTTGAATATCTGAATAAGTTTCCTCAATTAATTCTTTATAACTTTTTTCAGATTTATAATAAGAAATCCAATCCTTTTCACTTAGCTCATAAATAATAGCCCTTTTTGCATAGCCCCAATCATGGAGATTAATGTCGATATTTGGTTTACTATAATTTGAATATAATTTAACTGTTACTCCAATTGTTGATTTACCTCGTTTAGTAAATCCATGTTGAGGTGGACAAGATTCAAGTTTTAATTTTGCTTGTTCTCTAATGATTGGGCGTAAGAACTTTTCAATATTTTGTTCAATTTTTAATTTTAAAAAATCTGATTTTTCCATTACTTTACCTATTTTGAACTTTCATTTTTATTAATAAGTAGCTTAACTAATAATTCTTTTTGTTCTTCTTCTGTTAATTGAGAGAAGATATGGATTGCATTGTTTAGATTTCGAGTTTTTTGTTCTTCTTTAATTTCATTTCTTTTTTCTTTTACTTTATTTTCAAGTAATAGAATTGCTTGGTTTTTATCTAATTCTTCATAATAAATAATTCCAGATTTTTTATCGAATTTAACAACTACAAAGGAATGAGATGTTCTGAATAAATTATTTAAGGATGAATAATTTTTTAATAAATCTTCATTGAAATTAATTTTATCTTCAAAAACATGATTTAAACGATAATAATTATGTTCTGTACCTTTCGCATATCCTCCCCATTCAGCAATAACTGGAATATTCAAACATTTATCAAGAAAATTACTAATAATTAATTCATCTAAAGATTTATTCAAATAAATAATAACTTTTTGGCTTTTTTCTATATTCATTCCATAATCTAAATAATCATATTTTACTAGTTGTACTGAATTAACTTTCATTTCTTTTTGTGAGAATTTTGTTTCATTAAATTTCATTTTGATTACCTCGATTTTCTTTATATATTTATTATACATTATTATTTTTAACCTGTCAATATATAACAAAAAAATAAGGTTTAAATTCCACCTTATTTTACAGATTTATAAACAGTTACTTTATTAACGTTTTCTATTTTTTGCTCCAATTCTTTATCTGAAATTTTATAAAAATTTCCATTGTATTCCAAATAATAATAATCGTTTTTATGAGCAATTAATTCGTAGGTTCTATTTTCAATAAAATCAGATTTACTTTTAATTATAATATTTTTATCTGTTTTGGTAATCTCATATTCGTGATTTTCAATAGCCAGATAACAAGTAAAAGCTGAAAGAGATAAAGATATAATAAATAAAATTGAAAATAAATAGAATGAGAAATCAGCTATTTTAGATTTCTTTTCATTGTTATCTTTTGATTTTATTGCTGTAAATGCAAAAAATATTAAACTTGCAAAACTTAATACGATTCCAATTCCAAAGAAAATAATAATTCCAGTTACAATTGGAGGAAAAGTTGAAGGTATAAGATTGTTCATTTGTTTCTCCTATCTTGAAATAGAAAATCTAAAATTGCAACTATAATAAGAATTATAGGCATTAATAAAAGCGATAAAATAACTAATTCAGCTCCAGACATCACAAATCCTCCTTGTTTTGAATAATTTTAATTCTTGTTTCAGTCCAATTAATAACATTCCAATATTGAATAGTTATATCTTCTTTATTTTTTAATAATTTATAAGTTTTATTAATTAAATCTTTCTTACTATTTATTTCTTTTGAATTAATTGATAATTTATAAATTTCAATTTTAGAAAGAATAAGATTTAAAATTTGAATTGGGGTTAATTCTTCATCTTCAATTAAAATTTCATAATCTCCCTCATATTCGTAAGTCCCATAAATTGAAGATTCTATTGTTATTGTTGTTTTCATTTTGTTTTACCTTTTATTGTTTTTCTTTATATATGTATTATATAATATTATTTTTAATCTGTCAATAAATAAACAAAAAAATAAGGTTAAATTGAAACCTTATTTATTTTTCTTCTCATTTAAACCTTGTTCTAAACTTCTACGATTTTTTTTCATTTCTTTTTTATTAATAGATGGATTCAAATAAGAGCTAACATCAATTCCATTTTCTAATCCTAATCTTATTTCTTCCATTTGTTCCCATGTAAATTCAGAATTTGAATAAATACTGGCATTAACATTAGATCTCAAGCCTCTCATAATTTGATTCATTTGTTCCCAAGCAAATTCAGGACTACTATATAAAGAAATATCTAAGTTTTCTTCAAGACCTTTACGAATTTGTAACATTGCCATATAATCATATTCAGGTTTTGCATAAATGCTTACATCAAGATTTCTTTCTATACCTCTACGAATTTCAGCCATTTGGTTATAATCAAATTCATGTTTGGCATACCATGACACATCTAAACGTCTTATTAATCCATCAAGAATTTGTTTCATTTGCCATTCATTAAATTCAGTTTTGGCATAAATAGAAACATCTACATTATTTTCTAATCCAAAACGAATCTCTTTCATTTGATTATGGTTATATTCAGGTTTAGCATACCAATCTATATTAATATTGTTTTTTAATCCCAACCTGATTGCAAATCTTTGAAGAGTATTAAAATTATATTGGGATATAAGCTCATTATATAATTTTTCTTGTTCTTGATTCATTATTTATTACTTTCTAGTTCTAATCTGAAAAACTATTTTTATTTTCTTTTTATATTTAAATTATATAATAAAAAAGTAAAAAAAGAAATAACCAAAAATTATTTTTTTAGTAAAATAGTTTTTTAAAGAAACCTTTCTTTTCTTTTTTTGTTCTATTATTGAGTTGTTCAATTTTTTCATCTAATTTTTCTTTGGCTAATGTAATAGGTGATTTTGGAACAATAGATCTATATTCTTCATTAACAATTAAATTTTCATCTTTATAATCGCAAAGATACAAGTAATCTGCATAATATTTTAAATCTTCTTCAATTTTAATAGAATATAAGAAATCTGAGAATACAATGAATTAACTAGATCTGAAAAAATGATTGTTGATTACATTTACGGTTTATATTTTCAATGGGTCAACTACCGCTCACTGAAGTAAGTGGCTTGCAAACTCTCATCTAGTACTAACGTTTTTACAACTTCTAGACTTAAACACATTCACACAGGGGCAGGTTGACGGCTACCCTGTAACGAACCATATAAGACTCGTTACATTTATTCATTAGTCTAACTTTTCAAAAGCTGGTTTTATATTCCCACTGTTATAAAGGGTACCTAAAAACTGAATATTCATCGCTGCTACTCGGTCATCATTAGTCCTATAAGAGCACGTTTTACAACAAAATTCATGCTTGCTTTTATCTCTGTTTTTTGAATCAATGTACCCACATTTTGGGCATCGTTGACTGGTATAATGAGCATCACAACTGATTACTTGTGAATCATTATCAATTGCTTTATAAATCAGTTTTTTCTCAAAATCATAAAACGCCCATGAATGATGTTCATATCTGTCTTTCTTAGCACGCTTCAATACTGTATCAAATGTTACATTCGTTAAATCCTCTAATGTAAATATAGTACCACTACCATAACGGTTCACGAGTGTCTTAGATAAACAATGATTCACATCTCTCATCCAACGGGATTCTCGTTCGCCGATAGCTTCCAATCTACGTTTAGCGGATTTGGTATTTTTGGATTGTAATTGCGCTCGCAAACGTTTATAATGTCTACGTTTTTGCAAAATCGCTTTACCATTCACAAATGTAGTTTGACCTTTTTCATCATAGATGGTTAACAACTGTCGTAAGCCGCGGTCAATACCCACTACGTGAGAAGATTTAAATTCAGGTTGTTCAATTTCTTTGGTAACGGCAATATGTAAATACCAATGTTTACCTGATTTTAAAACCTTAGCAGTACCCAATTTCCAAGAACCATCAAAGTATTGTTCAAAACCATCAAAAACAGCATTTACAATAACGCGTCCATGAATAGTATTCAAAGACATAGTATTATCATCTTTATGTGAATAATCACGGTTACGAACCAAATCAAGTTGAGGGCGGTTAAATTCAATAGGGTTCCAAAGGTATTCTAAATCTTTTGGTACAAAGTTTTTAACGTCATTACCATGATTATCTTTTTTGTAACCATCCCAAACACGTTCTTTACGTAATTGTGTTTGGACAGTACGATATCTAGCAATGACGGTACGAATACAGGATTGGGCCATTTGCGATTTTAACCCAAATTGAGAACGTAAATCATTATAAAGCAGTTTAATCAACGCAACGGAATTTATCGGGAACCCGTTATGAAACATATAATGAGATACGAAATTACAACCTTGTCGAAACGCTTCTTGAGAAGCAACCATCTTGGGAATATCGTTTGGATTTTGAAAAAGAATACGGGATTTGACAGTACGACTAATTTCAATTGTCTCCATGAGTGCCTCCTTTCTCTACTTATTTATTTCATATATAAAGTATAACATAATTAAGTCATGAAGTAAAGGGTAAATGTGTAAAAACGAAAATTTTATTAAAGAAAGGAACATAATCGATTCCTCACTGCATTAAAATAAGGTGTTTCCTCAATTACAAATATACTATGAAAGATTATCATATTCCAGGTGCTCTTGTTTATTTAAAAAATTCACTATTGTTTTTTATTTGGAACAAATGTCGCCATAGTAGAACCTTCTTTAAATTCTTATTTTATTTTTTTATATTTTAATTATATACTATTATTATTAATTTGTCAATGATAATTTTTATAATTTAAAAGGTAGTTTAATTAACTACCTTAAATTTTAGAGAAAGCTTTAAGAATAGAGAAAGATTGAACTTTCAATTTTTCAATATTTTTATTCATTTGTTTACGATTAATAGGAAGAATCTGATTAGAATCTACATTTTTTGCAAATACAGCAAAAAGTTTTTCTGGATTGTTAGAGAAATCTTTGAAGATGTCAGTAAAGAAAATTTTCAAAAAAGTAAATTCATCAACAATTTCTAGATTATTAATTTTCTCAGTAACTTTCTCAAACTCTTTTTTAGCATTTTTAATTGTAAGATTTGGATTATCCATAAGAAATTGTTTGAAAGTAATTTTTTCTTTTTTAATTTTATCTTTATTTTCTTGGCGAAGTTTAACAACACCCATAAAAATTTGACGACTTGTAAGATTCTGAATTTGGTTTAGATTTTGAATTTGGTTTGGGTTTACTAGTTCAATAATTTCTTCAATAAATTTTACAAGTTTTTTTTCATCCTTAGTATGAGCAGAAACGGTAGCAATAAATTTATCAGTAAGATTAATATTATGTTTTTTATTTAGTTGATTTTTAATTTCAGCTAGTTTTTCTTTTTTAATATTATCAAGACGAATTTGGAATCTGAGATGTTCATCTTTAACAAATTCTTGATTTGCTTTAATACTAGCATTTACTTTTTCTTGAAGTTCTATTACTGTAAGATTTTCATTTTTCTTTAACATAATTTCTTTATTAAAATCTAGAACTCGTGGTGCTTTTTCTTTTTTAATTTCATTTTTGATTTCTTGTTTTTGTTTTGTAGTTAGTTTCATTTTAATTTACCTCGTGTTGTTTTTCTTTATGATTTAATTATATACTATTGTTTTATATTTGTCAATAGAAAAATCAAAAAAATAAAAAATAATTTTTGGCTGTAGATTCAACGTAGACGTAAGATTTCGTAATTATGATGAATTATACAGAAAATATAAAAATGGTAATTTTCTAGGTTGATAGATAGTACGTATTATGGTTGAGATTTACATCTACGAAAAATAAAAAATAAAATTTTTTAATCGCATAATAAAAAGAAATAAATATTACATTTATTTCTTTTTAAACCTAAAAATTTCTATAAATATTGTTTTTGATTTCGTTTACAATTTCATTGGAATCATTTAAGATTTTATCAATAATAAATTTTCCTTTAAAAATAGAAAAATTATATCCATTATCAATTAACTTTTTAGCATCTGAAGAATTAAATTCCCAATCGTAATCAGTTTGATAAGTTGCCATAATTTGCAATTTATTATCTTTAAATGAAATAAAAATTAAATTGTCGTTCAAGTTATCTTCAATTTCAATTTTTGTTCCAAAATCGTCTGATACAAATTTAACAGCACCAAATTCCTTTAGTTCATTTTTCAAATTCTTATAAATATTTTTTAATAAGGAAATTTCTAGTTGTTTTTGATTTTCTTTCTTCATTTTGTTTTACCTCTTGTTGTTTTTCTTTATGTTTTAATTATATAACATTATTTTTCATTTGTCAATAGAAAAATAAAAAAAATAAAATTATTTTTCTTTTGATTTTATATTAAATTTTGAGAATCTTTATCTGGATTTGAATAATTGAAAGAAATTTCTTTGTCATGTTTTTGGGGGTAAAACGTTGATAGATTAACCTTTTGTCTCGAAAAAATTGCCCGTGATATATATACTTATCACTTCTTAAAAATCTTAGTAATTTTAAAAGCAAAAATAAAAAGGAATTAATTAAATATATTTAAGATCTTTAAAATATTTCAATTTAAATTTTATATACCTGAGACATTCTAGATTTGTATGGATTCGTTCATTTTTATTGTTTAATAATACCTATCATTTTGTCTGTAGATTGCACATAGACATAAAATTTCATATTTATGATGAATTACAAAATCGGTAATTTTTACATTCAATAGATAGTACGTATTATAGTTCAAAAACGCATATACGAAAAACAAAAAAGAAAAATTTTTGTTTTTAAACTAAATAAAAAGAGGTTTCATTATAATATTAAAAATCTAAATTAATCTTTTGTTCCCATTTTTTTTAATGTTGAATATAAGGATCTTAAATCGTGATAACTATCGTGTGCTAAACATTCGTGAATAGATTCAGGTTCATAATTATTAGTTATCCAATTTGCAACATCATCGCAATCTTCCATTAATTTAGACTGTTCTTCTTTATTAAGTTTAAAATCGCTTTTATTAGACAAATAAAGAAGTGCATGGTTTAAATCAAAAATTGAAAATCCAACTTCAAAAACTTTAAATAATCCATGTTCTATTGCAGTTGTAATTAATTCTTTATAAAAATTAATGTAAAAATCTTGAACAAATGTAAGATTTTTTCGATTTAAATGGGAAAGGGTTTTAATTAAGTAATCAAGTTCAGATAAATTTGTAGCGTAAGGTTTTTTAGTTAAAGAAAAAAGAAATCTTTTATCTGTATTTATTGTTTTTTCCATAATGTTTTACCTCTAATTTTATTTAATAATATATAAATCTAATGTTTTAAGTGCAGTTTTTATTTCATTTTTTAATTATTCTTTTTATTACAAATTATTTAAAAGGTACTATTAATAAATTTAGTACCTTTATTTTGAAATTTTAATCTTTAACTTTCAGGCCATAATAAACAGCGTGGTCTGACATGATTTTTGCTAGTTGATAATAAGGAACTTCAAAATCTCCTTGTAAAATTTTATCTTTCCAAGTTTCACCTCTTCGTTCTGATAATACAGGGTTAAATATTTGTTTAGGTGCGTTAACCGATTTCAAATATGAGTAAATTTCTTTAAGTGGTAAATCTTTAGTTTTGTCTTGATAATAAGCAATTTCAGAATAAAACTTCTCAACTGCTTTTAAAATTTGATTTAGAATACCTCTTTTTTTATATAAAGGGTTTTGGTTTTCTAATGCAATTAAATCGTCTAATTCATCATTTAATAAAGCATTAATAACAATAATAATTTTTCTTTTTGTGATTTTATCTGAGAAAAAGATTCCAGTTTCGCCTTTTGATTTGAACCAGTCTTCTACTTTAAATTTAATTAATTTTCCATAAGTGTTTTCTAAAACAAATCCTTCAATTCCTTTTAGAATATTCAAATCCTTAATTGCTTGACCTAAAGTCATTTTATAGTATTTAGGTCTATTAAATTTAAATGTACCTGCTAATTCATCTAATTTTTCTTGTGATGAACGAACACCAGTTTCATTTTTATGTTCACCAATTAACCTGTAATCTTCTTTATCGTATCTAACAACAATTTGATTGAATGATGATACATATTCAAATGCTAATGTTACTTTATTATCTTTAATATATTGTTTAATTTCATTTTTTGTATCTAATGAATTAAACCATTTTAATGCTTTAATAGTATAATCGTTATAACTTGATGATGTTGTTGCTGCAATAAATTCATCCTTATATAAAGACAACAAAATTAAAGATCCATCTAATTTTTCAATAAATGTTAATTCATCATTTAAATCAGCATTAACTTTAGTGTATTGATTTACAAATTCTTCTGGGTAATTATAATAATCCTTATTATCGAATTGTTTATAGTTAAAGAATTTTTCAAATCCTCTAATAATAATATTTCCATTTTCATCTAATGTTAAACCTCTTGCATCTCGATATAATTTGTTTGTGAAATCTACACCAGCATGCAAATATTTAATCGTATATAATCCTGTTTCTTCTTTATATGCAATTAATATAGAGTTTTCTTTTTCTTGTAATTCTTTGTATCTCTCTAATAAATTCATTTTTATTTTCCTTTTCTATTCTGTATATAATCATTATACAACTTTATTTTGTATATGTCAATAGAAATAAAGAAATAATTTTTAACTGTAAATTCAACCTAGACGTTAAAATCTGTATTTGTGATGAATTATACAGAAATTACAAAACTGTTGTTTTTCGTGGTTAATAGATAGTACGTATTATGGTTGAAATTTACATCTACGAAAAGTAAAAAAGAAAATTTTTATTCTTTAAACAATAAAAAAAAGAATAGCTCTTAATTCTTGCTATTCTTTATTTTTTCATTATGAGTAATTAAAGGATTATTCCTTATATTCATCAAGATCTACTCAATTATTACGAAAACAATTTTAAATAAGTTTTCAAATATAATATCAAAAAAAGAAAAAGAATAGTAATTAAACTATTCTTTTCTTTATTATTATAGATTAGTTATAAAAACCATTTAGTTCTTCCAGATTAATTATTTAACCCATTCACCATTATGATTTACTTTGTAACCATCTGGAGTAGTGGTATTAACAAGTAATGCACCTGATTCATTTACATAATACCATTTGTCTCCAACTTGGAACCAGCCATTTGATTGCATTGCTCCTGAAGATTTCAAGTAATACCAAGTACCATTATCTTTAATCCATCCTGTTTGCATTTCACCTGATTTATTAGCATAGTACCAAGTACCTGTGTAATCTTTAAACCAGTTAGTTTCCATAGCTCCGTTATCATTCAAATAGTACCAATGACCATTTTGTTGTACCCAGTCATGGAATTTCATTTGGCCACCAGGTGTGAATAGGTACCAATGTCCATTAATGAAACGCCAGGCATTTGTTACTGATTTACCTTTTTCAAAGTAATACCATTCACCATCTTTCTTAACCCATCCATCTTCTGTTTTACCATCTTGAACTACTTGTGGCAATTTAGTAAGAACTGCTTCATTGTCTTTAACCACAAATGTCAATAAGTATGAAGCATGACGTCCTTTGAACAACATTTGGTTGTCACCTTCTTTGTAGTTTTTCAATGTAACTTCTTGTCCGTCCAACATAAAGAATGTTCCGTCTGGATTAAACAATGGAATTTCTGGTTTTTGTTCAACTGCTGCAGGTTCAGTTTTAACTTTTTTCGCAGAGTCAAGAATGTCATTAATTGTCAAATCAACAGATGTATTAGTAAGAGGGTCAATTACTTCTTTTTCTGCTTTAGCTTTAGCAGCTTTAGCTTCTTCTGTTTTCTTGATTTCTTCAAGACGTTTCATGTCTTCTGCTTTTTTGTCTTCTTTAGTAGGTTTAGCTACTACTGCAGGTTGGTCTGTTGTAGCTGCTGCTTCATCCGCACTTACAGATGCAAATGCAGGGAGAACTGTTGCTGACAATACAAGTGAACTTAACAAAAGTTTTTTCATGTTATAAACTTCCTTTTTTTTTAAATTTTTGATCTATCACCAATTCTACTTAAAGGAATCGAACCTCTATTAATAATCTCTTATTAAAAACCTATCATAGAAAATTTTTATCAATTTAAATATCAATTTATTAATTAATGGAGCCGGTGGGAGTCGAACCCACGTCCAAACAAAATTACCTATAAATTTTTAAGTACACTGCTACGTTTAAATTTTCAATTAATAACAAACGAACAAATTTATCAATTATATCTGAATTTCATTAATAAGGTAAGAATCCTTTATTAACTAGTAATGTTCTTTATAGTAATTAATAAACCATTACTTTTATTAATTACTCACCGATTTGGTTATTTATATTTAGCCACTATTTAAGCAGCAAGAAGTTGATTGTTTACAATTATATTTAATTTAGTAGTTACGCTACTAACCGGTGTAAAATTTATAAATTCCTTTGCCTGTCGAATCCGGACGACCCCTTAAATAGCAAAAAATTTTTATTGATTTCATTCTCATAAAACCAATGTTTCATTAAATGTTCAATAAAAATTATTATTCAAAATTCGTTTCTTTATTTTTTTCTTTTAAGTTTTTCAATAAATAAGATAATAACTGATAATTGTTAGAACTCATTTTTTAAATACCTTCTTTAAAGAATTTATACGGCGTACGGGAATCGAACCCGTGATATCGGCGTGAAAAGCCGATGTCTTAACCACTTGACCAACGCCGCTAATTAATAAATTAAATTTATTAAACGGTCCCGATGGGAATCGAACCCACGATCTTCTCCGTGACAGGGAGACGTGTTAGCCACTGCACTACAGGACCATAGTACCACCTTAATTGGTAATTTAAGGTGTATTTCTATTAAACGTTTGAAAGTGAGTTACCAATTCAACAATTCATGTATTTAATAGAGAGTGTTTGTTTTTAATAACCTATTTAACTGGCAATTAAATAGGATTCATTAAAATATTTGAAATAATAATTGCCTTTTATTATTTCATTAAATTCTCTACTATCTTAACCAATTAGAAGATACGGCCAATGCGGCGGTAATAGGACTCGAACCTATATCTTTAGAAAATAAATATTTTAATAGAATTTTTTATTTTTTAAAACTATCAACATTTTTACTATCCTAACCAATTAGAAGACACGACTATACAGTCATGAAAGGACTCGAACCTTCATCTTTAAAAATAATCAATAGGTTTTAATTAAATATAAACATTATCAAATTTCCTACTATCCTATCCAGTTAGAAGACACTGCTACAAGCAATGGTAGGAGTCGAACCTACATCTTTAGAAATATTTAATAAATAAATTTAATTAAATGGTGCGAGACGGAATCGAACCGCCGACGCATGGAGCTTCAATCCAACGCTCTACCATCTGAGCTATCACACCGAGTTGAATATAAAAGTGAATAAAGAACAGTACAATAGAGTGTACGAAAGAAGGTAATAACTTTTATATTCTATACAGAGAGAGGGACTCGAACCCACACGCTACAA
>QWCL01000989.1_pt1 | contig 12168 bp, 14 predicted proteins | sample 1972551 | NCBI WGS metagenome assembly QWCL01 (sample SAMN09866709, study PRJNA288562) | Human oral metagenome isolate term2_saliva, whole genome shotgun sequencing... | isolation source: mouth | host: Homo sapiens | place: USA: California
AGAATGGCTGGCGGAAAAACCCCTACCCATCGCCGCAAGGCGTTTAAACGAATACCTTCAAGACTATTTCACAAGGAAAACCACATGAATAACTTAGAAAACCAAATCAAAGAATTGATCATCGACAGCTTGGGGCTGGAAGACATCACCGCCGCCGACATCGGCAGCGAAGACCCGCTCTTCGGCGACGAAGGCTTGGGTCTGGATTCAGTCGACGCGCTGGAACTCGGTTTGGCAGTGCAAAAAACCTTCGGCTTCCAGCTCGACGGCGAAAACGACAACCTGCGCGAAAACTTCGCCAACGTCAAAACACTGGCAGAATTCGTCAAAAGCCGTCAGGCATAAAGGAGAAGCGATATGACCGAACAAGAAGTACGCATCCTTCTGACCGATGCACTGGTCAACCTGTTTGAAATCGAACCCGAGCGCATCAAACCCGAGACCAACCTCTACGAAGATTTGGAAATCGACAGCATCGACGCCATCGACCTCATCGACCACATCAAACGCGAAACCGGCCGCAAACTGCAAGCCGAAGACTTCCGCAACGTGCGCACCGTAGAAGACGTGGTTCAGGCGGTTTTAAAAGTACAGGCGCAAGATTCCTGATTCTGATTTAAACCGGCATATTTTCAGACGGCCTTGTCAATCGGCAAGGTCGTCTGAACATCAATAAACAACATCAACCTTTCTCACTTATCCATAATATACAACTAATACCATGAAAAAATTCATTTCCCTACTGCTCTTACTCCCCGCCTTGTCTGCTCACGCTGAAATTTCCCTCATCAAAAAAATGACACATGCCGAGTGTATGCAAGTCATTCATGATTCATTTGATATGTATCACGATATGGAATTTTGTGAAAAAAACACGAACGAGGAAACTCAACGTAACGGGATGCTGGCATGGCTTATGGTTGGAACGGTCAACAGCAAGTCAGAAATGTCCCCTATCTGCCCAACGGTCAAAAAAATGACCGAACAAGAGCAAACTCAATTCTTTTCCCGCTATCCGAAATCTCATGAACCCAAAGAGGTGGCAAAATTCTGCACCCCGAAAAACCGTAAACGCATTGCCAAGCTTTATCCAACATATTTTAAACTGTTCAAAGAATATGACGACTTTAAAAAAAGCAAAGATGAGGAAGAAAACGAATAATCCAAGACACCATCGACCTTATTGACCACATCAAACGCGAAACCGGCCGCAAACTGCAACCTGCAAACCCGCTCAAAGAACAATGATATTAATTGACTTCTCTCTTACGAAACAAAATATTTAATATCAAATCAATAATTTTCAACTGGAGAGTTATAAATATGGAATCATCTTTATCATCGATCTTTATTATTCTTGCATTGTTATCTACTGGTTTCCTATCTGGTAAATTTCTTGCACCACCCCTTCGACAAGTCCTACTCAAACCCTTGTCCTTTATTGTCCTGCTGCTGCTCTTTTTCATGGGCTATGAGTTTGGCAGCGTCTTTACCGACCCGAATCTGGGCGCGGACATCGTCAAATATGCCCTGCTGTTCGCACTGATTATCAGCGCGTTTACCTTGATTGCGCTTTATCGCAAACCCGAAGCCTCGACTGCTTCCACGCCGTCGGGCAGCTTTATCAAACCCTTTTACGGCTGTTTCAAAGCCTTTGCTTTTTTCGGTTTGGGTGTGGCAGCATTTGCCTTTTTCGGGCGACAGATTGGCAATCTGCCCATCGACAGCACCCATATCCTCTATCTGCTGATTTTCATGGTTGGCATGGACTTGGTTGATTTCCAGCTTGGCGGATTCGGACGTAGGATTTTCCTGCTGCCGCTTCTGACCGTTGCTGCAACCTCCGCCGCGTGTTTCGTTTTTTCGCTATGTTCGCCCTATTCGTTTGCCCAAAGCCTAGTATTGTCGGGCGGTTTCGGCTGGTTCTCCCTTTCGGGTCCTATGGTTGGAAAAGCGGTATCGCCCGAAATGGGTGCGGCAGCGTTTATGACCGATTTTTTCCGCGAAATGATCAGCATCGTCTTCCTGTATTTCTACGGACGAAAGCAGCCTATGGCGGCAATCGGCATTTCCGGCGCAGCGGCAATGGACTCCGCCCTGCCCTTTGTCAAAGAAAACTGCCGCGCCGAATACATCAAATACGCCGTCGTCAGCGGCTTTATCCTGACCCTTGTCGCACCGTTTTTTCTGTCCGCCGCCATTGCCATGTTGAACTGACCCTGCTATTTTTCCAAACAACTTTCAGACGACCTTTTCCCCCCAAAAAACCCCAAAAGTCGTCTGAAACCGAACACCATTATGAAAACACTGGGAAAACTCCTGCTGACCCTCGCCAGCCTTGCCTATCCGCTCCTATGGTATTACGGCAGGGAAAACGGCGCGTTTTTCTGGCTTGCCGCAGCCATGTGCATCCTGTGGCTGATACGCGCCGCCATGCCGCAAACCACAGCCCAACGCATTACGGCGATTATCCTTGCCGCCTTTTTCGCCGCGGTACTGATTTTCAGACGACCCGACTCGATGTATTGGTATCCCGTCGCCGTCAACGGGCTGATGCTCGCCGTTTTCGGCGGCAGCCTGTTTGCCAAACAAACCGTCATTGAACGCCTCGCCCGACTGCAACACCCCGACCTGCCGCCCGAAGGCGTGCGCCACACCCGCCGCGTTACGCAAATCTGGTGCGGCTTCTTCATCCTCAACGGCGCAACCGCCGCCATTCTGGCAGGCTTGCAATATTACGACTGGTGGGCGGCTTATACCGGCATCGTGTCGTATGTGTTCGTATGTGTTGATGGGGCTTTTGTTTGCCGGAGAGTGGGTGTATCGGAAAACCGTATTGAAGGTGTAGGTCGTCTGAAAACGCATTGACCGTTCCGCTAGACGTAACCTATTTGGAAAACCTGATACCGTTTTACAAAAAACACGGTTTCAAAAACGAAAGCGTTTCCGAATCACAGCACGTAGTGTAGGTCTGATATAACCTAGCATTTGTGGTTTAAAGACACTATCTCCACCAAGATAAATTACCATCATTACTACCATTAACTAGAACTATTTCAATCTTTCAAAACACTTGTTTTAAACTTAAAAGGTATAGTAGAATTCCAAAATTCTATTTTTGACTTACACTGGATTCAGTACTAAAATGAACAAAAAAGATGATGTTAGAGAAATAACTCTGATTGATAATTTTAAATTGTTGCGGGAGTTGATTGAGTATATATGTAAAATTTATCAAGGTAGTGGTATTGGGGCTTTATTAGAGATAACAGACCCATCCATTGATGATTTGTTAAATGTTTTAGCAGAGCTTGAAAATCAGCTGGATGTAACACATCTAAATGCACAACAAGCTATTTTACTAACCCAACTTCTGTTGAAAGAAATTCAACGAGAAGCAAATCAAGACGATGAACATAAAGCAGATTTCGACTCTCAATTCAGTCGGTTATTAAAATCCCTTACCTTCTTGGATAAAGAAGAAAAAATAGATAAATTTTCACTTTCAACCTAAGGAGCCATCATTATGAACAATGAGCAAATTTATCAAGAGATAAACCGAATCTTTTCTCAAATTCAACAACGTGCGGCCAAATTTCTTCTTAAGAAAGTTGCGTAGCGATTATATTTTAAGATAAAAATCATATAGTGATAGTTGAATAGAAATTTTTATGATAGGCTGCCTAATTTTTTAGGCAGCCTTTAATTTTAAATAATCCATGCACCTAACCCAAATCCTATCCCCCGACCTGCCCCAACAAGACCTTATCGCCACCCATCCGAATTGGACGCGTGCTGATTTCAACCGTGCGGTTTTCCGGCTGTCAGGTCGTCTGAAAACGGCAAACGTGCAAACTGCCGCGTTGTGGTTTGACGATGCCGCGCTGTTTGCCTGCGCCGTGCTGGCGGTGTGGCATTCGGGCGGGCGAGTGTTGCTGCTGCCGAATCTGGCGCGGGACAATTTGGACTGGGGGCGGACGGCGGATGTGTTTTTGACGGATTCCGAAGATTTGCAAAGCAAGTTAGGCTGTCAAACCGAACAACGCGATGAATCGGGACAGACGTTGGATGTGCAATCCAACCCACCCGTGTGGCACCTGCCCGATTTACTTGCACACACGCCGCCTGAAAACCCGACGCCCGCCCCTGAAAACCATCTGATTCCCGACCATGCCGAAGCATGGCTGAAAACGTCGGGTTCCAGCGGCGAGGCGCAGGTGATTGTGAAAACCGCCGCGCAGATGCAGGCGGAAGCCTTGATGTTGGCGGATGCTCTGCCGTTCGGACGCGGCGGGGAAACGGTTATCGGCAGCGTCATTCCGCAACACCTTTACGGCTTCACTTTCCGTTTCGCGCTTGCACTGACAATGGGCTGGCCTATGGAGCGGCGGCAGGCGGTTTATCCGGAAAACCTGCTCGCAAGCACGGCGGCGCATGAAAAAGTGGTGTGGATTGCCAGTCCGGCGGTACTCAACCGATTGGGTGAAAACCGCAACTGGCAGAGCATCGGCCATAAAATCGCGGGCATCGTGTCGGCAGGCGGCGCGCTGCCCGAAGCCACGGCGGATTTGCTGCAACAGGCTGCCGTCCGCCCGTTTGAAGTGTACGGCAGCACCGAAACTGGCGTGATTGCGTCGCGTCGGGAAAGCCGCGAATGGCGGCCGTTTGCCGGTGTGGAAATCGGGCAGAACGAAGAAGGCGCATTGTGGGCATCTTCGCCGTGGTCGCCCGAACGCCGCCAGACCGCCGATTTAATCGAGCCGCAGCGCGACGGTTTCCTGCTGCTCGGCCGCCAAGACCGCATCATCAAATTCGAGGACAAACGCGTGTCGCTGACCCAAATCGAACACGAACTTTTACGGCATCCGTGGATTGCCGACGCCCATTGCGGCCGCCATCCGCAACATCAACGCATCGCCATATGGGCGGCGTTGAACGCGGACGGTATCGCCGCCCTGCGCGACCAAGGCCGAGCCGCCGTTGCCGACGCGCTCAAACGCCACCTTGCCGCCACGCAGGACACCATCGCCCTGCCCCGTTACTGGCGTTTCGCCGACAGCCTGCCGCGCAATGCCCAGGCCAAAATCGCCGCCGCCGATTTTCAGACGGCCTTTACCGTCGCCCAGACATCGCCCGTTTGGTCAAAAACATCATCTGAAAAAGAAACTGCCGCCGAAACCTTCATCGGCCGCGTACCGCTCGATTTGGTCTATTTCGGCGGCCATTTCGCCACCTTCCCGCTCGTGCCGGGCGTAGTCGAGCTGCAATGGGTGCGCGATCTGGCGGCGCGTCATCCGTGGGGCAGGCAGCGCGTCGTCCGCGTGGAAAACCTGAAATACCAGCAGTTCGTCCGTCCGCATGACGAAGTGTCGGTGGAACTGAAATACGATGAAGCCAAAAACAAATTGAGCTTTAAAGTCAGCAACGGCGACAATCCCTGCGCATCGGGGCGGATTGTGTTCGAGGTCGTCTGAAAATGCTTTTAGGTTCCGCCCTCTCCTGCGGGAAGAGAAAAACCTGCAAATCGGGGACAATCCCGCTCAAAAATATGCGGTCTCGGCATAACCCGTTTTTTAAATGGCCGCAAACCTAATAACAACCCATAATCAAATGAAAAGATAGAAAATATGCAACTTTTTCCAGCACTAGCACAACGTTATTCCGAAGAACACCAGTCCGCAGGCGAAGCGCAGCGTTTGGCGCAGGAAATCGCCTTCGCGCCGATTGTGTTCCAAGTATCCCGCCTGATGGTGAAATTCGGCATTTTGGATTTGCTGAACAACCATTCAGACGGCCTTACTCAAGCCGAAATCGCCGAGAAAGCGCAAATCAGCGGTTACGCCGCGCAAGTGCTGCTTGAAGCCTCGCTCTCCATCGGCACGGTGCATACCCGCGACAACCGCTATTTCATCAGCAAAGCGGGCTGGTTCTTACTGAAAGACAAAATGGCGCGCGTGAACATGGATTTCACGCAGGAAATCTGTTACCAAGGCATGTTTGACTTGGAAAAAACCCTGCAAACGGGCAAACCCGAAGGGCTGAAAGTTTTCGGCGGCTGGCCGACGATTTACGAAGGCCTGTCGTCGCTGCCGAGCGTCGCGCAGGAAAAATGGTTCGCCTTCGACCACTATTATTCCGACAATTCCTTTGCCGAAGCGCTGAAAACCGTGTTCGCCAAACCGGTTAAAAAGCTGCTCGACGTCGGCGGCAACACCGGCCGCTGGGCGGAACAATGCGTCGGCTACAACGCCGAAGTCGAAGTCACCATCATGGATTTGCCGCAACAAATCGCCCTGATGCGCGAAGCGACCAAAGGCAAAACCGGCGAGGAACGCATCCATGCCCACCCCGCCAACCTGCTCGACCCCGAAGTCCCCTTCCCGACCGGCTTCGACGCGATTTGGATGAGCCAGTTTTTAGACTGTTTCACCGAAGAACAAGCCACCGGCATCCTGCGCCGCGCCGCCGCTTCCATGAGCGGGCACACCAGCCTCTACATCATGGAACCCTGCTGGGACAGGCAGCAATACGAAACCGCCGCCTACTGCCTGACCATGACCAGCCTGTATTTCACCGCCATGGCCAACGGCAACAGCAAAATCTTCCATTCCGAAGACCTGATACGCTGCGTTGAAAACGCCGGATTGAAAGTGGCGGAAATTTCAGACGGCATCGGACGCGGACACAGCATCTTGCGTTGCGAGAAGGTCGTCTGAAAAACGGTATCCCCATGAAAACCCTAGTGTTAATCCCCCACTACAACCACCCCGCCGCCATCGCCCGCGTCGCACAGACCATGCACGGCTTCGGTTTGGACGTATTGATTGTGGACGACGGTTCGCGCGAAGAATGCAAACCCGTATTGCAGGCATTGGTTTCAGACGGCATCCACGTCCTTTACCGCCCCATCAACGGCGGCAAAGGCGCGGCGGTCAAAACCGGTTTGAAATACGCCGAAGAAAACGGCTACAGCCATGTTTTACAGGTCGATGCCGACGGACAGCACCATCTGGACGACACGCCCAAACTCTTGGCGGCGGCGGAACAAAACCCCGAAGCCGTCGTCTGCGGCTGGCCTCAATACGGCGGCGACGCACCCAAAGCGCGGCTGTACGGGCGCAAGATTACCGACTTCTGGAACATGCTGCACACTTGGTCGTGCGACATCAAAGACGGCATGTGCGGCTTCCGCCTGTACCCGCTCGCCCCCGCGCTTTCGGTCGTCCGCGAAGAAACCGTGGGCGACCGCATGGATTTCGACACGGAAATCCTCATCCGCCTGTACTGGCGCGGCGTCAAGCCGGTTTGGATTAAAACGCCCGTGCAATACGCCGCTGACGGCGTGTCTCACTTCAACGCCTTCGCCGACAACGTGCGCATCAGCAAAATGCACACGCGGCTGTTTTTAGGGATGTTGCGGCGGCGTTTGGGCGCTTTATTCGGAAAGGCCGTCTGAAAACATGACCGACAACACGCAAAACCACTGGGCGGCACAGCCCGAACGCGGCAGCCGCCTGTTTCTCGCCCTGACCACGCTGATGGTGCGCTATCTGCCTGCCTTCCTGATGAGGCCGTGCATCTGGTTTGTGGTGCTGTATTTCTACGCCACCGCGCCCAAACCGCGCCGCCATATCCTGCGGTATCAAACCCGTCTTCAGACGGCCTTTCCCAATACCGTTTTGCCGAAACACGGCGTATTCAAACAATTTATCGCGTTCGGCGAGGCAGTGTGCGACCGATTTGCCGTGTGGCAGCGCAAAATCCGTTATGAAGATTTGGTACTGGAAGACCCGGACGGCGTTTATGCGCAAGTGAGCAATTCGGTACGCGGGCAGATTTTCGCCTGCTCCCACTTGGGCAACACCGAAGTCTGCCGCGCGCTGGTATCGCACCATAAAGGCTTCAGGCTCAATGTGTTGGTACACAGCAAACACGCACAGGCGTTCAACGAAGCCTTGCAAAAAGCGGGCGCGGAACACATCCGCCTGATTCAGGTTACGGATTTGGATTCCACCCTGATGATGGAACTGAACCGCCGCATCGAAGACGGCGAATGGATCGCCATTGCCGCCGACCGCGTACCCGTTCGCGGCGAGAAAACCGCCGACATCAACTTTCTAGGCCATACCGCCCCCATGCCGCAAGGCGCATGGCTCTTGGCCGCGCTCTTGAAAACTCAGGTGAACACGCTGTTTTGCGTCAAGCAAAACGGCCGCTACCATTTGAAACTGCGCCGCTTCACCGACACCTCCGACTGGAAACGCGGCAACCGCGAAGCCGCCGTTACCGCCGCCATGCAGGGCTTCGCCGATATTTTGGCGCAAGAATGTGCGCAAAATCCGCTGCAATGGTTTAACTTTTATGATTTTTGGAACGAGGAAGAAGAAAAGGTCGTCTGAATCCTGAACTGCCCCTAAATCTCGGGCATTCAATAAGGTGCCATAAACGCCAGCAGGATAAAGCCCATCCTGAAGTACCCCTAAATCTTAGGCATTCAATAAGGGCCTATTCAAGTGCTCCGTGTAGGCCGGGTTCTGCGAACAACGCGGTTATTCTCTACACAACTCAAATTCAGACGACCTTTGTATTTGAACAGGCGGTTTACGCCTTGCCCGTGCTGCCGAAGCCGCCTTCGCCGCGTTCGCTGGCGGCAAATTCGTCCACGACTTTAAACGAGGCTTGGACGACGGGAACGATGACCATTTGCGCGATGCGTTCCATCGGCTCGATGGTGAACGCTTCTTTGCCCCTGTTCCACACGGAGACTTTGAGTTCACCCTGATAGTCCGAGTCGATCAGTCCGACCAAGTTGCCCAAGACGATGCCGTGTTTGTGTCCCAGACCGGAACGCGGCAGCAAAACGGCGGCGTAGTCGGGATTAGCAAGGTGAACCGCCAGACCGGTCGGAACAAGGTAGGTGTCGCCCGGTTGCAGGGTAACGGCTTCGTCCAAACAGGCGCGCAGGTCGAGTCCGGCGGAACCCGGCGTGGCGTAGGCGGGCAGTTTGTCCGCCATTTTCGGATTGAGGATTTTCAGTTCGACTTCGGTTTGCATGGTTTTTTCCGTTTCATTTGATTTGACGCGGATTATACACATTTTCCCCCTCCCTATCGTTGGAGTCGTCTGAAAAAACGGGGTATGATGCATTCAAACAAACGTGAGTATCGGAGGACATCATGGATTTGCACAATATCCGCGAAGATTACAGCAAGCGCGAACTGTCGGAATCGGAATGCCATGCCGACCCGATTGTCCAGTTCGAGCAATGGCTGAACGAGGCGATTCATTCGCAAGTCAACGAGCCGACCGCTGTCAACGTCGCCTCGGTGGGCGAAGACGGCAGGCCGAACAGCCGCATGGTGCTGCTGAAGGAAGTCAATTCGCAGGGATTTGTGTTTTTCAGCAATTACTTAAGCCGCAAAGGACGCTCGTTTGACGCGCATCCGTTTGCCGCCATGACGTTTTTCTGGCCAGAACTGGAGCGGCAGGTGCGCGTTGAAGGGTGCATCGAAAAACTGGATGCCGCCGCTTCGGACGAATATTTCGACAGCCGCCCCTACACCAGCCGCATCGGCGCATGGGCAAGCGCTCAAAGCGAAGTGTTGTCGAGCAAGGCGATGTTGGTTGCCAAAGCGGCGGCAGTGGGCGCGAAACACCCGCTGCACGTCCCGCGTCCGCCGCATTGGGGCGGCTATCTCGTCATCCCCAACCGCATCGAATTCTGGCAGGGCCGCCCCAGCCGCCTGCACGACCGCATCCAATACCGCTTGGTCGACGGCAACTGGATACGCGAGCGTCTGTCGCCTTAAACTTTCCACAGCTTCAAGCCGATAGGGTAAAATCCCGACTCCAGCAAAAGGTCGTCTGAAATATAAAAAACGTTTTAGCAAAACTCGTTTCATTCGTTTTCAGGCGACCTTTTATCCGTAACTTATCCTGCCGCCACCGCCGCAGAAGAACCGTTTTCCGCAGCGGGTTGAATTTGGCTTGCCTTGTCCTGCTTCAAATTCAACCCGCTGCCATCAAACGCGTTAGGAGAACCCCATGTCCAAGCAACCCACCAGCAAACGCCAATGGCGCGACGGCGCAGCCCCGTCTGCCAAGAAAACCGCCAAACCTTTCAAAAGCAAAGCCCGTCCCAAAGATGAAACGCGGAAAACTGCTTCCAAACCTTACGGACAAAAAGTTTCAGACGACCTCAAGCCGCAAAACGCCCCCAAACAGCGCGCCGCCAAAGCCAGAAAACTCGTCGTCCGCAATCCCAACCAAAAAATCATGGAACGCGCGCGCGATTTGAAAGAACGCCGCAGCGACCTGTCGCGCATGGAGCCCGAACGCCTGCAAAAAGTGCTTGCCGCGTCCGGCGTCGGCTCGCGCCGCGAAATGGAAGAGTGGATTAACAACGGCTGGGTAACGGTCAACGGCAAAGCCGCGCAACTGGGCGACAAAGTCACCCCCGACGACCACGTTACCGTCAAAGGCAGCATCATCAAACTCAAATGGGCAGACCGCCTGCCCCGCATCATCCTGTATTACAAACAAGAAGGCGAAATCGTCTCCCGCGACGACCCGCAAGGCCGCGTCAGCATCTTCGACCGCCTGCCGCAGGCCGCCAGCAGCCGCTGGGTCGCCATCGGACGCTTGGACATCAACACCAGCGGCCTGCTCATCCTGACCACCTCCGGCGAACTCGTCCAACGTTTCGCCCACCCCAGCTTCGAAGTCGAACGCGAATACGCCGTGCGCGTGCTGGGCGGGCTGACCACCGAACAAATGCGCAGCCTCACCGAAGAAGGCGTGATGCTCGAAGACGGCTTGGCAAAAGTCGAACGCATTTACGAACAAGGCGGTGAAGGCGCAAACAAATGGTACAACGTCGTGATTAAAGAAGGCCGCAACCGCGAAGTGCGCCGCATATTCGAAAGCCAAGGCCTCACCGTCAGCCGCCTCGTGCGCGTCGGCTTCGGCCCCATCGGCCTGCCCAACCGCCTCAAACGCGGACAGTTCTACGAACTCAACCCCGCCGAAGTCGCCAACATCATCAAATGGGCGGACATGCTGCTGCCGGGCGAACGCCGTCGGAAGAAAAGTTAATGTAAGATAAATCGGGGCCGAGGCCTTTACAAAATCGTCTCAGCCCGACAAAATCTTGCCTAAGTCATAAACATAGTGGGTTAAGTTTAGACCAGTACCGCATTGCTCCGCCTTGTCCTGATTTAAACTTAACCCACTATTCACACATTAAAATCCAAATAAAAAATGACCCTGCGCTATCGTTGAATCTGCCAATACACTGCTATCAATACTTTTAACAATCAGCATGTGATATTTCTATGGAGCTTGAATCATGCCCCGTTTTTTTCTAAAAACCGTTTCCATACTCACGTTAGCAGCTTTGGCCGCGTGTTCCGGTCCACTCGAACACTCAAGTTCCTCACCTGAAGGTCTTCAGAGTCCACCCAACGCAGCACTGTCTACTGCCGCCGTTACTGAAGAAAATCTGTCTCTTGCAGAAAACACCGAACGCTACCAAGACCAACCCGACCAACCGGTCAAATCCGTTGCCCAAGAGCCTGCATCCACATTCAGCATCGATGTCGATACCGGAAGCTACGCCAACGTCCGCCGATTCCTGACCAATGGCGAACAGCCGCCCAAAGACGCTGTACGGATTGAGGAAATCGTCAATTATTTCCCCTACAACTATCCACTGCCTACTGACAACCGTCCATTTGCCGTTCACACTGAAACCATTGATTCACCGTGGCAACCTGAAGCCAAACTCATCAAAATCGGTATCCAAGCACAAGACACCGCGAAGAAAGACCTACCGCCTGCCAACCTCGTTTTCCTTGTGGACGTATCCGGCAGTATGGATGAGGAAAACAAACTGCCGCTGGTTCAAGAAACCCTACGCATCCTGACCCAACAATTACGTCCGCAAGACAAAGTGACCCTGATTACCTATGCGTCAGGCGAGGATCTAGTGCTTCCGCCTACCTCAGGTGCAGATAAAGAAACAATCCTGAACGCCATCGACAAACTGCGTGCAGGCGGCGCGACAGACGGCGAATCCGCACTGCAAATGGCTTATGAGCAAGCGCAAAAAGCCTTCGTACCCAACGGCATCAACCGCATCCTACTGGCGACCGATGGCGACTTTAACGT
>QWCL01000968.1_pt1 | contig 12148 bp, 10 predicted proteins | sample 1972551 | NCBI WGS metagenome assembly QWCL01 (sample SAMN09866709, study PRJNA288562) | Human oral metagenome isolate term2_saliva, whole genome shotgun sequencing... | isolation source: mouth | host: Homo sapiens | place: USA: California
TACAGTGTGCTTACCCTCACCGAACTTGCCAGCGAAACCACCCTGAGCGGTATCATACTTCAACAGATGAGCAAGCATCTTAGGACTTGTCAAGTCGTTGATTGCAACAACCTCATAACCTTCAGCCTCAAACATCTGACGGAATGCGAGACGACCAATACGGCCAAAGCCGTTAATAGCTACATTTACCATTTTTACTTTAATTTATTTATAAAAGTTTATAAAACTAGTTGTCTTTTTACCTCCTAATGAACATTATTCTATGTTACGATTGCAAAGATACAATATTTTTTTTATTTTTGCAGTCGCTTTGCGTTTAAATATTATAAAAAATGGTTCGTTTCAGTTGCATGATAGAATCAACGATAACACTATAATCCATGTTTGTAATATCTATGTAGCAAAGCACATAAAAAGAACATATAATCAATAAAAGAACAAATTAATAACATTTAGAATCATGGGTAAATTCATTCAAGAGTTTAAAGATTTTGCAGTTAAGGGTAACGCAGTTGACATGGCTGTCGGTGTAATCATTGGTGGCGCATTCGGCAAGATTGTTTCGTCTATCGTTGATGACATCATCATGCCACCTATTGGCTGGTTGATTGGTGGTGTAAAGTTCACAGATCTTAAGTACACCCTCCCAGCAGTTCAACTTCCAGGAATAGAGAAAATGGAAGCTGCGACTATTAATTATGGTAACTTTTTACAGACAACACTAGATTTCATCATCATTGCATTCTGTGTATTCCTTCTAGTAAAGGGTATCAACAAACTTTCAAAGAAGAAGGCGGAAGAACCTGCAGCACCAGCTCCTGATCCAGAACCAACAGCAGAAGAGAAGCTCCTTACAGAAATTCGAGACTTACTTAAGAAAAAGTAATAGTAATCATATAAATGAGAAGTCCGAGTCTATGACAGACTCGGACTTTTTATTTATAAAGATTTACTTTATCATTCCTATTCCTAAAAGGAAGACTCTCCTTCTTTCAGAGAGAGCCTTTGCTATCCTCGAGAATAGCCTTTGCTAAACTATAAACAATACTTCCTTCAAATTATGATTATAACTAAGTGGAAATCAGCTAAGATACTTTTCTATAATTCAAAAGAGCACTCCCCATTTAGCAAGAGTCTTTATTCCCATTCAATGGTCGAAGGTGGTTTTGATGAGATATCGTAACATACACGATTAACTCCCTTCACCTTGCGAATAATCTCATTAGAGACATCTGCCATAAAGTCGTATGGAAGATGTGCCCAGTCAGCTGTCATTGCATCCATAGAGGTAACAGCACGCAAAGCAACTGGATGTTCGTAGGTGCGCTCATCGCCCATCACTCCTACCGAACGAATAGTAGAAAGCAATACAGTTCCAGCCTGCCAAACATGATCATAAAGACTCGAACCATCTGGCAATGTATAATCGTGCATCTTCTCGATATAGATATCATCCGCATCTTGAAGAATACGGACTTTCTCACGAGTAATATCACCTAAAATACGAACAGCTAGTCCAGGGCCAGGGAACGGATGACGCTTAATGAGACGTTCTGGCATTCCCATCTCATGACCTACACGACGCACTTCATCTTTAAACAACCAACGAAGTGGTTCACAGAGCTGCAAGTGCATCTCCTTTGGCAATCCGCCAACATTATGGTGGCTCTTAATAACCATACCCGTTATGCTCAAGCTCTCAATGCGATCAGGATAGATTGTTCCTTGTGCGAGCCACTTGGCATCAGTAATCTTCTTCGCCTCTGCATTGAATACCTCAACAAAGTCACGACCTATTATTTTGCGTTTCTCCTCTGGATCACTTACTCCCTCAAGATCTTTAAAGAACTTTTCGGAAGCATCCACACCGATAACATTCAATCCAAGTCCCTTATAAGCATCCATCACCTTTTGGAACTCATTCTTACGCAACATACCATGATCAACGAAGATACAAGTAAGATTCTTGCCAATAGCTTTATTCAATAAGGTAGCACAAACGGATGAATCTACACCACCAGAAAGTCCAAGAATAACACGATCATTACCAACTTGCTCTCGAATCTCTTGCACTGCGCTCTCTACGAATGAGGCTGCACTCCACTCCTGTTTACTACCGCAGATATCTACAACAAAGTTCTTCAGGAGCTGCTTTCCTTGTAATGAGTGATAAACTTCAGGATGGAACTGAACAGCCCATACAGGTTGAGTCTTTGAGGCAAAGGCTGCATACTTAACATCTCCTGTAGAAGCGATGATCTCATAATCCGCAGGAATAGCCGTAATGGTGTCACCATGGCTCATCCATACTTGAGAGCCCTTTTCAAAATCTGCGAAGAGGCGGTTATCAAGATTGATTGTCTCTAGATTCGCACGACCATACTCACGTGTACCTGTCTGTTCCACCTTACCTCCATTAGAATAAGAGATGAATTGTGCGCCATAGCAGATACCCAATACAGGCACCTTTCCAATGAATTGGCTAAGATCAACCTTAAAGGCTTCTGTATCATGTACCGAATAAGGCGAACCAGAAAGGATTACACCTATCACGGACGGATCATCTTTTGGGAACTTGTTGTAAGGTAGGATTTCGCAGAAGGTATCCAACTCGCGTACACGTCGACCTATCAACTGTGTTGTCTGCGAACCGAAATCCAAAATGATTATCTTCTGTTGCATGTTAGTGATGATATGTTTTAAAAAGTATCATTGCTCCACTTTGGGGCTTTGATAACCTAAATTTACAATAAAGTCTTCTGCTGCTTGCAGTGTATCGAGCTTACCTACATCAAGAAGTTGCAGGTCGCTCTTCAATTCTCCATAGATATTCAACTTGTCACAATTACTAAGATAGAAGTCCATTATGGGGAACTTATCCTCATCAACAGCCTCAACCGCCTGTATAGCAGTGGGAGCTAAGACATGAATACCCGAGAAAGCATAGAGATAATGACCCTTCTGATGATAAGAAGTAGTATCATCGGTTGGTTGCACAAAATGTAATTGTCGCACATCCTCATACGGCGATTTCACTTCTCCTGTAGCAACATTCGTCCAACCAACAAGGCGCATATCTGAATTAAAGACTAGATAACGCTGCGTGATACGACGGCTTACCAACAGAAGAGCATCCGTTTTACTATCTACGGCATGCTGATAGAAAGCTTTCAAATCAACATTACTAAGAATGTCTACATTATGAATGAGGACAGGCAAGCTATCATCAAAAAGCGAAGCAGCTCGCTTGATACCACCACCGGTATCAAGGAGCTGCTTTGTTTCGTCAGACACAAGAATATCCACCCCATAATCGTGCATATTCAGATAGTCAATAATCTGATTAGCGAAGTGATGGACATTAACAACCATACGCTTGCATCCTGCGTCTATCAATCGATTTATTACATGTTCAAGCAGCGGCGCACCCCCTACCCTTACTAACGCCTTTGGCATTGTGTCAGTAAGCGGTTTCAAACGAGTGCCGAGACCGGCTGCAAAAATCATTGATTGCATTAGCTTTTCTTTTATATCTGCAAAATTACGGCTTTTATTTCAGTTGACAAAGGAATCACAAGCCTAATCTTCTCCCGTTGCTCTTATTGCGTCTTGTCTATTCTATAATAATAAAGGTGGGAGGAGTTAGGCTGAAGCCTTCTTACTTTGCCGACAATACTTGCTCAATACCCTGTTCTCTATGCGTTATCCGTACCTCAATGCCATATTTCTTATTGAGATGTTCGGCAAGATGTTGCGCACTATAGACGGAACGATGCTGCCCACCTGTACAGCCAAAACTGAACATTAGATCCGTAAAACCACGTTGCATATAACGTTCTACATGATGATCAGCCAACTGATAAACGGGTTTCAAGAACTCAAGTATTTCCCCATCATCCTCTAAGAAACGAATAACAGGTTCATCCAAACCAGTGATCTTCTTATAGGGTTCATATCTACCAGGATTATGCGTGCTCCGACAATCGAATACATAACCGCCCCCATTACCAGTTGTATCCTCGGGAATACCCTTCTTAAAGGAGAAACTAAACACGCGAACTACCAATGGACCTTTCCCATCATATTTAGAGAATGTAGCAGGACCATCCAACGGATTCGCCTGATAGACATCCTTCTCTGCCGTTTTAAATCCATCGGTTCTATTGGCCGCCGGCTTCTCAATGTGCGCAAATTGCGGTAATTGTGTGAGTCGTTTCAGCATATCAAGCATATAAGGATAAGGGAAAACCTCTTCGCCTAATGCCAATATGTCACGCAGATTCTGTATTGCTGGAGGAATAGAATCAATAAAATGCTTCTTACGCTCGAAGTAGCCACGGAATCCATAAGCCCCAAGCACTTGCAACGTTCGGAACAATACGAAGAGAGAAAGGCGATTGACAAAGTGACGTTTTGAGGGTACTTCAGTATAATTCTTCAAACTTTGATAGTATTCAAACACAAGTTCACGACGCAACTTGAAGGAATACTTCGCACTTGCTTGCCACAAGAACGATGCTAAATCGTAATAAAATGGTCCCTTACGCCCACCTTGAAAGTCTATAAAATAAGGATTACCAGCAGTATCTAACATAACATTCCGAGCCTGAAAGTCACGATAAAGGAACGAATCCATCTTTTCGGACGTTAGGTCTTTGGCAAACATTCGGAAGTTCGCCTCAAGTTTCAACTCATGGAAATCAAGCTCCGTTGCTTTGAGAAAGCAGTATTTAAAGTAATTCAAATCGAAAAGAACGCTCTCTTGATCGAACTCTGGCTGCGGATAACACTGACTAAAATCTAGCCCGCGCGCACCACGAAGCTGTATATTAGGCAACTCACGGATAGTCCTTCGAAGCAATTCCTGCTCTGCAAGATTGTATCGCCCACCTGCTTCACGCCCGCCGCGTATAGCATCGAAAAGAGAAACAGTGCCTAAATCCGACTGTAAATAACAGGTTTCGTCAGCCGTAACTGCCAACACATGAGGCACAGGCAACTGACGTTTCTCAAAATGTTTTGCCAGATAAACAAAAGCATGATTCTCATCACGACTCGTACCAATAACACCTATCACTGCCGAGCCCGCATCATCCGTCAATCGATAATACTCGCGATTACTACCAGCACCAGCAAGTTTTTCCACATTGGCTGCTTCTGCACCCTTCCACGTCCTATACAATTCTAATAATTCCTTCATGCTTTATCTTGATTGCTTATCCAATCATCCTATATAGTTACGGCAACGAATCATATCTCATCAGCTAAAACTAATCTTCTAGCTTCTTTTTTATCTCTTCCGCCTGCCTCTCGCCCTTCTTTTTATTATCATATTGACGCAAAAGACCATCTATAAGCAAAAGAAGAACAAGGATGCCGCTTGTAATCCACAACGACCTCGTTATATAATATAAGCATCCAATAACGATGAAGAGTACTATAAATTCTTTCCAGTTGACTAATCTTTTCATGCTACAAAGTTAAGCAAAAGATTAGATATAGGACGTGAAAGTAGGAAGTTTTTAGTCTTTTTCAAATCCATTCCTAATATGTTAATACCAACACAAATACTTGTTGCAAATCAAATCAATCCATTCCTACATCTTATCAGAACTAAGAAACAAAACAGATACAGCCCACTCACATAGCTGAAAGATAGAACATTCTATACAAAAAAACCTTACATTTAATTCTTTCTATCTATCCTTTTCTAGAACGAAGCAGAGCTTTAAAAGGAAACGAAATGAGCTTTTTATAGAAACGTATATAGGTTTTTAGTAAAACCAACCTCCGTTTTGAGCAAAACTGACCTCCATTTTGACTGAATCGTACCTCCGTTTTGAGTAAAAAGTACTATCGTTTTGGGCAAAAAGTACTATCATTTTAGGTAAAAACTAGCTCATTTCCCTATATTTCGACGATTCCATTCAGTCAACAAAATGCTTCATTCCTCACAACCTACTAGTAATCAACCTATTACAAGTCTAACCATTTCCTTCTCTCTATTTCTCGTATTTCCGAGCAAACACCAATGCTTTTCAGAAAAACGCAAATACAAACCATCAAATTTGCTATATTTTATTACAAAACAAATCCTATTGATAAATTCAAAATGAAGAATGGTAAAGGCTTTTTATACTATAAGGAGAGCGCAAAAATCAGCTATTTTCAAATAGAAACAAATAAAAAAAGGAAGATACTCTCAGAGCATCTTCCCTTTTTTGATTGTATGATTTAATCTGAAATTACATCATTCCGCCCATACCTGGAGCTGCTGGCATTGCAGGAGTTTCCTCAGCCTTGTCAACAATGAGGCATTCGGTTGTCAAGAACATTCCAGCGATTGAAGCTGCATTCTCCAACGCTACACGAGAAACCTTAGCAGGATCGATAACACCTGCAGCACGCAAATCCTCATAAACATCCTTGCGAGCATTGTAACCATAGTCACCCTTGCCTTGACGAACATTGTCAACTACAACGGCACCTTCGCCACCTGCATTCGCAATGATCTGACGTAAAGGCTCCTCAATAGCACGGCAAACAATGTTTATACCAGTCTGCTCGTCCTGATTATCGCCCTTGAGATCCTTCAATGCCTCTTGAGCTCGGATGTAAGTGGTACCACCACCAACAACAACGCCCTCTTCCATTGCGGCACGAGTAGCACAAAGAGCATCGTCAACACGATCCTTCTTCTCCTTCATCTCTACCTCAGAGTTAGCACCGACATAGAGAACAGCTACGCCACCAGCCATCTTTGCCAGACGTTCCTGCAACTTCTCCTTGTCATAAGAGCTTGTTGAAGCAGCAATCTCATTCTTGATTTGTGCCACACGCTCCTTGATAGCTTCCTTATCGCCAGCACCATCAACGATGGTTGTATTGTCCTTTGATACATTAACCTTCTTAGCAGTACCCAACATCTCGAGTGTAGCCTTATCCAATGATAGACCCTTCTCCTCACTAATAACAACGCCACCAGTCAATGTAGCAATGTCTTCTAGCATAGCCTTACGACGATCACCGAAGCCAGGAGCCTTCACTGCACAAATCTTCAAGCCTGCACGTAGGCGGTTTACAACCAATGTTGTCAATGCTTCAGAATCAACATCCTCTGCAATAACCAACAATGGACGACCACTCTCAGCAGCTGGCTGGAGAATTGGCAAGAAATCTTTCACATTTGAAATCTTCTTGTCATAGAGAAGGATGTATGGATTCTCCATTACACACTCCATCTTATCAGTGTCGGTAACGAAGTAACCTGATAAATAACCGCGATCAAATTGCATACCCTCTACTACTCCAATGCTTGTCTCACGGGTCTTGCTCTCCTCAATCGTGATAACTCCATCCTTAGATACCTTACGCATTGCATCAGCCAATAGCTTACCAATCTCAGGATCATTATTAGCACTAACGGTTGCAACCTGCTCAATCTTGTCATAGTTATCGCCGACAACCTCAGCTGATTCCTTGATATGCTCAACAACCTTTGCTACAGCCTTGTCAATACCACGCTTGAGATCCATAGGATTTGCACCAGCCGCAACATTCTTCAAGCCTTCTGTTACGATAGCTTGTGTTAGGATTGTGGCAGTTGTGGTACCATCACCAGCATCATCACCAGTCTTACTAGCTACACTCTTTACTAATTGTGCACCAGCATTCTCGAAGTTATCTTCAAGTTCCACCTCCTTAGCAACGGTTACACCGTCCTTTGTTATCTGTGGAGCACCGAACTTCTTACCGATAACAACATTACGACCTTTAGGACCTAGCGTTACCTTTACTGCATTTGCTAACTGATCAACACCACTCTTCAAGAGCTCACGTGCATCTGTATTGAATTTTATCTCTTTTGCCATTTTACTTTTACTTTGAATTTTGAACTTTAATATTGACTTTGATATCTAAACTTTGAACTTTAATGTTTGATTTTTGAACTTTAGATTAGATGTTCAAAGCTATCGTTCCATTCCTGTTCTCCCCTCCTTTCGGAGGGGTTAGGGGGAGGCTTCCCTCCCTTCGTTGGGATTGGAAGAGGTTTTTTATTCTACTACAGCGAGAACATCGCTCTGACGCATCATCAGATACTTCTCACCTTCATTCTCTAATTCCGTACCAGCGTACTTTCCATAGAGAACCTCATCACCAACTTTGAGAATCATCTCCTCATCCTTTGTGCCATTACCAACTGCTACAACCTTACCACGCTGTGGTTTCTCTTTAGCTGTATCAGGGATAATAATACCACCTACTTTCTCCTCTGCCTGTGCAGGAAGAATCAATACTCTGTCTGATAAAGGTTTAATTGTCATAATCTCTTTATATTTTTAGATTTTAATCTTTTGTTTATCTACTAAACGAGTAGTTCCGCTTTGCTTTATACGAAAACCATGCCAAAGAAACAGACATATAAACATCCAAAACAATATCTGACATCCTGTCAGCATACATATACGACATTAAGAATTTATAAAAGAACCCTCATTGATTTCTATTGAGCCATAACATAAATGTAGTATCTTTGCAACAAAAACAAATTTATACAAGTATGACAGAAAGCATAAGCCCAACAGTGAAAATGATTATTGACGAACTCCAAGCGTTATCAAATGCAGAAAAGAGAGAAGTATTCCCACGCTTCTTCAAAGCAGGGAAAGGGGAATACGGCGAGGGCGATCTCTTTTTAGGTGTCACTGTTCCCAACATCCGCACTATAGCCAAACAACATAAAGATATATCCTTGGATGTAATACGAGAACTAATGCTGTCAAAATGGCACGAGGTAAGACTCTGCGCACTGCTAATCATGGTAGAGAAAAGCAAGAAAAAAGATGAAACACTTCGCAAACAGCTCTTTGACCTCTACCTCGCCATGACCGAAAGAATTAATAATTGGGACTTAGTCGACCTCTCCTGCCGTTTTATCATTGGAGAATACCTGCTTGACAAATCGCACGAACGCCTCTACCAATTAGCACAAAGCCAACTCCTATGGGACAACCGAATTGCCATCGTTTCCACCTATGCCTTTATCCGCAAGGGGCAACTGGAGGACACATACGCACTAAGCGACCTAATGATGCACCATCCACACGACCTCATGCACAAGGCGATTGGCTGGATGCTTCGTGAAGCTGGTAAACGGAATCCCGAGCGACTCTATGCGTATGTCATGGAACGCCGCGCGGATATGCCACGCACCATGTTACGTTATGCCATTGAGAAATTTAGTCCGAAAGAACGTGCTATACTTATGAAGCGAGTGTAAGCACAAAAAGATTTGAAACGATTTACATGATACCCTAGACATAATCCGACTAAAAAGGTGCCTAACGGCAGAAATAGAACAAATCGTTTCAAATCAAACAAATAAGATTCTTACGAACTATATCCCGTTAGGCACATCCCGCCCTCGGCTTGAAGAGGCTTTCCGTAGCACATTTTCTAACTAGCCCCCGTAGGCACATCCCCTCTTTGAGAGGGGCTGGGGTGAGGCCGTACCACGGAAGCGAGAGAACCAAATTAATACACTAGTTTTGAAAGACATTAATTTCACAATTAATATAATCGAGTTGTCTTATTACAGAACGATTGATGAGGGGATGTCCTTAACCCTACTTACATGCTTTCGGACTATTCAAACTATATCCAATAAGGCACATCCCCTCTTGAGCTACCCTCTCCCTCGGGAGAGGGGCTGGGGGTGAGGCCTGGGCTTGGGGAGGCTTTCTTTCCTAACCTGCTACTGGTCCATTCTCTTCTTTATTCTCCTTTTCTTTTGGTTCGGGGTCGGGGGTGAGGCTTTTCTCCTTTTTCCTAGCTGGATTATCCACTGACACCTCCACAGCATTTGCGGCCTCGCGCATCCTATTCTTAGGAGTAAAGACAATCTTTGGTTTCTTCAGCGTGGCGGCTGTTACATCTTTCATGTTGTCCATCATCTTTGGAGGGAAATAAACACGGAGCGAACCGAGGTCGCCGAGGTCAACACTAGCACCCATCTTCAATGAGCGGCACGCCATCTTACCCAACGTGATAAGCGTGTTCATCACATCACCACGCGAGAGCGACGTCTCGTCCATAATCATGTCGCAAAGCGCATCAAGCGTCATGTGTTGGTTACTCTTAGGCACAGCATAGTACACCGTCTGCCCCTTCTTCTTCCCGATTGTTTGTTTCTTTGATTTTACCTCAAATTCTACCATAGTATTTACCTTTAAATGGTTGATAAATATGTTATTAAAACTAACTCTTTCATTAGTGTTCCGCACCTCATTCCAAGGGTGTTTAAGACTCTTCATCAAGGGTGTTTAACACTGTTGAGTAAGGGTGTTAAACACCCTTGACCGTAGGTATTAAACACCTTTGAGACTCGTTATTCTATATCCTATTTCAATCACCTTACGGCGGTGTCCGAGGTGTCGCCTTTTAGAGGGCGACACCTGTAAAAGGCAATCGCAAGGACTACTCAAACCCGCCAACCCTGTATCCGGAGTAGCGGTAGTAGTAGTTCACGTTGACGCCACCACTGTTGAAGCTCAGGTAGTACGCGTAGTAGCTGGTCGATGGGTCAGCACTCGACGACCAATAGTAGCCGTTGCCGCCGTAGCCAACGCGGTTCAGATTACCAGAGTAGTAGTTACCCAAGGCGGGCAGGTAGAAATAATTACCTGCGTCGGCAGCAGAAGGAAGTGTATAAGATACGGACCAGCTGTTACCGCCTCCATTTGTACGCCAATCGGTGCCGTCGACAGCTGTGTTGGCGTTGAATCCACTTATCTGTGACTTCTTCTTAAACCACATACCACCTTTGTATAAGTGACCCATAGTTGTCCAAAGTTCGTCTGCATCCCAACGAGGATCACCCTTTGCTGCGTACCAGGTCATCTCATTTAAGTTAGGAAGAGTAGCGCAACTCTGGGTAGCATCGAAGCGACCTGAACCACCGCCCTCGTGGTACCAACGAGACACATCACTGTTATTTTGAGCGTAATTTGAGGAACTATTACCATTTAGAGTTGGCTGACCTATACCTGCTGGCAAGTTCTTTGTCCATTCGTAACCTTTCCAGTATTGTTCCTGTGCATCCCACATATAGTAATGGTCACCGTCGTAGTTCTTTATTTGCAGATCAGCTTCCATGTTGACGTATTCGTTCTTTGCAAAGGTGTGAGAGGGAATAATCTTGGTAATTGTTCCTTCTATATTCGTTGCAGCGTCCTTTACCCAGTAACGGATTCGTAAAGTGTGTGTGCCGGGCTTGATAACCATATAAGCACCATTCGTTGTTAGGCTGGCAGAAGTGTTTGTCAAAGGGAAACCATTTGGGTATGTACTTCCTGAATTACCTTTTGTTATAAGCTCTATCTTTTTCCCAGAACCTGTACCAGTCAATGCGCCTGTATTTGTCTCAGCGGTTGGATCAAGGGTATAGGTATCTGTAATATCGTTATCTGATGTTACTTCGATCTTCGTGAGATAACAATACTTTAGTACATCATTGCTTGTATAAGGCTTAAAAACGAGGTAAGCAGCCTTGTGGTCGAGTGCGAACTCAAACTCATGGCTTGTAGCATTGCGTGTTGCCTTAGCTATACCGCAATCACCTGATGCACCAAAGTGAGCGGTGGTGTTAGGCTCTGTTTGTGTTTGATTCGCAGAGATGGTCACCTTATCCTTGTTACCGTTCTTACCAGGATAATAAACCTCGTATGAAGATTTGGCGGTGTATTTACCAGGCATTAAGAACTTGAAAGAGGCTGTCTTACCTGTTGGCGAGTTGCTACTTTGCTTCCAATTGCCGCTATCATCCTTTACCCAAATCTTATCGCCTGCTTCCCAATAGAATTTGCCATCTGCCTCCATGGTTGTACGTGTTGCAGGTTCGCCAGTGCTGAATGCAGTTAAGCCTTTATCGTCAGTGGAGGTCTTGCCGTTCTGTGCTAAATCATCGTTCGCACAAGAGGCAAAGGCTAATGTTAAACCACACACGACAGCCAAAGATGCTAGTCGTGATATGAATGAATGTCGTTTCATTGTTTTCTTCATTTTTACTTAGTTCTCTTTGTTAATAACTCTCTGTTAGTCTTCCCAAGCGGAAAAATCGTCTTCGTTCTCATTGTCAGCTCCCTGCCAT
>QWCL01000677.1_pt1 | contig 12113 bp, 7 predicted proteins | sample 1972551 | NCBI WGS metagenome assembly QWCL01 (sample SAMN09866709, study PRJNA288562) | Human oral metagenome isolate term2_saliva, whole genome shotgun sequencing... | isolation source: mouth | host: Homo sapiens | place: USA: California
GGCGACGAGCTTGCCGGACGCGCCCGCCCCAAGCTGCTCCATGGCCAGGCGGCCCACCAGCTGCTGGTTCGTCGTGGGTGCAATTTACCTAGAAGCATGTCTCTGCTGGCACTCCTGTAACGCTGCCTCCGCCAGCGCTACGACAATTTGCTCATCCGTGTGCTTAGGAAACTTCCTCATGGTCATCCATTCAGCACGGCCACAGGCGGCCAGGACTACTCAGAACAACCCTCTCAAAACAAACGGTCCGAAAAACCCAGACCCCTCCAGTTTGCTTGTAGCAGTGCACGCGACGCGCGTCAGTCCTCCACGTGCTCCTCGGTGTGTGATGACTCTTCCTGCTCTGCCAACTCCCGCCGGGCTGCCTCGAGGTTCTCGCACACGTCCACCGTGAGTGGATGCTGGGTGCCGAGCGCATTCACGCAGTCTTTGAGGACCGACTCGTATCGACCGACGGCTTCGGCTAGTTCGCCGTTTAATGCGTATGCGAGTGCCAGATCGCTGCGCGTCATAAGGGTTTGTCGATCCAGCGCACCCAACGTATGTGTGCGGGCTGAAAGGACTTGCTCATATTGGTCGATGGCTTTGGGGAGAAGACCTTGTAACGAGTATGCGTATGCGAGGTTATTGCGCGTGACGAGGGTGTGTTCGTGGTCCGCTCCTATCAAGCGAGTGCGGTCTGCAATGACCTGCTCGTATAGACTCATCGCCTCCTGCAAGCGACCATCCGCGTGGTACACGAGCGCAAGGTAGCTGCCCGCCATGAGCGTGTCAACGTCATCCTCTCCTAGGAGTTGTTGTCGTGTCGAGTGCACATGCTCAAGGAGTTTGATCGCCTTGTCATACTCATCGCCCTGGTAGTAGTAGGCGTATGCGAGGTATTGCTGAGTCGTAAGGGTGTCGAGGTGGTCAGAGCCCTGCATTTTGGTTCGGGCATCAAGGATATGTTCGTACATGTTGATCGCTTCCGAGGAACGGCCTGCATGCATGATCATATATGCGAGTTCTTCCTGTACATTCAGCACGCGAAGATCGTTTGGGCCCAAAACATGTTCAATCTCTTTTGCGAACTTCTCAAGGGTGACAGACTCGAGCACAAGTCCAAGATCACGTGCATGAGTGAGCGTTTGTGACAGGGCCGAAGTCACTTGCTCGTTTGTGCGAAGGTTAAGGGAGTGTTTTTGATTGCCGATCGCATGAAGCTGCTCGATGAGGCTGCGCGCATCTCGCCGACGTGATTCAGTATCGGTCCTCCTGAATTTGTCGATGTCGACGGTGCCAAGTAGGTTGACAGCTGATTCGCATGCTTGTTTACGTTCTTCTTTGTTCCAGGATTCGCGCAGTGCCTGGGCCTGGAGTCGGTGCAGCATTGTCATTGAGCCGTCTGCGGACTGCTGAATGATGGATCTGTCTATCAGCTCAGTCAAAGCGTCATGTGCATTGTCATCTGCGGCACGGTCACGGTCTCGAGGGACTTGGTAGTGATGCTCCTCGGTCAAGGGGTCGATCCATCGTGTAGGTACGCCCGATTCGGCGAGCAGAGCGAGCGCACCCAAATGGCGCCGTGCTGCTTGGCTCATGCTGGGCTCTAGTTCTTTGAGTGTGGCGTCGATGGCAACACGAAGTGCTGTGGTGACATCTCTTGCGTAGTAGTCTCCGCGGATCGCAGGCATGACGTCCCCGCTGCGGTAGGGGTCCAATCGGTCCAGGTATTGGGCCAGGTCTAGTTTACGTTTCTGAGCAAATGCTGCGGCCTGGGCGATAGCGAGAGGCAAGTCGCCGAGGCGCTTGGCTAATGCATCCGCGGTGTCGTGATCGTCGGACTTCGTGACCGTGAGGAGGTAATTGATCGACTCGCTGCGATCGAACACACCGACCCTGATTGTCGTCCAGGCTTGATCTTCCCAACCGACGTTATTTGTCGTTGTTGCGACGACGCGCAGGCCGTTGCCGTTCGGCATAAGTCCTCGAAGATGATTGATGTCCTCGACGTTGTCGAAGACGATGAGTCTGTTGGCAGGAGGCGCTGATTTCAAACGAGTGAAGAGTCGATTCACAATATTTTTGGGAGCGGGTTGGTCGCTCGTGTCAATCTGAAGTTGCTTGGCGAGTTCGACCAGGTCGCTCTGGATAGTATCGGGTGATACCGCGTTTATCCATGCGACGAGGCTCCAGTTTTCCTCTTCGCACTGTTCGGCGAGAGAAGCAGCAAGCTGAGTTTTCCCACAGCCACGCATGCCCACTAAAACCGTGCGTTGTATTGTTGGACCGACGATCAGCTCATGCAGGTGTTTCTGCTCGTCGCGCTCGACAAAACGTTCTCCCGCTACCACGTCCGGTCGGCTACCGAAAAAGACGCGGCTCGGCTTGCCCTCATGACGAGTCACCTCGGCCAGCTTGGTCAGAAGCGCAGCGAGCATCTCCTGCGTCATCTCGTGTGCTTGGAGAGACTGACGCGAGTTATCTCGTATCTCGTCTATTCCAGAAAGAATGCTCTTAAATGCCTCAATCTGAAACCTGGGGGACCATGGGGTGAAAGCAGCGTACTGTGTTGCGACTGCCTCAATGAGCTCGTCGAAATACGGCTCAGCTGCAGATTCAACGTTCGTGCGCCGTTCAGCAGCGTAGTCCCGTAGCTTCTCTGGAAAGCTGTCGGGGCTGCGGACTGAACTGAGGAGAAGCCCGTCATCATTGGCGATCTTGGCGAGGATGATTTCGACCTCGGTGCAAGCCCCCGAGAGTAGAACGGGATCGACGCTTTGGCTACCATATCGTCTTTGCATCGCCTGTAGGCGATTAGCCAAGGTCTGACTGACGCGATGTTCGATCTGGCCCCGAGATTCATCGGTGCGGCGCAACGCACGCAACAGTGTGCCGAGCAGCTCCTGGCCGTCTCCGATTAGGTCGGCGGTAGACGCTGCATCACATGCACGCAAAAACATCTTCGTCAGAGCTGCGCCGACACCAACTACCGTCATCAATACAGGATCGCCCATGTCGGAAATGTTACGTCACCGAACTTGACATATGAAAGAAACTCGCGCCTCGCTCGCAGAATAGAGACTGACAATCGGGGCCGGAAGCGACAGCTTCCGGCCCCGCAGCGTTTGATTGTAGCAGTGGGCGCGACGCGCGTCAGTCCTGCTCCTCGCGCTCCTCGACGACGTCCTCGCCGGCGACGAGCTTGCCGGAGGCACCGGCCCCCAGCTGCTCCATGGTCAGGCGGCCCACCAGCTGCTGGTTCGTCGTGGGTGCAATCTACCATGAAGCGTGTCTCTGTTGGCACTCCTGTAACGCTGCCTCCGCCAGCGCTACGACAGTTTGCTCATCCGTGTGCTTAGGAAACTTCCTCATGGTCATCCGTTCTGCCCGGCCACAAGCAGCCGGGACTACTCAGAACAACCCTCTCAAAACAAACGGTCCGAAAAACCCAGACCCCTCCAAAGGTCTACGCTCCGCCGCTTTCGGATTCCGAAACCTCATCAACTACACCACCCGAGCGCTCCTCGAAACCGCCGGATTCAGACCCCAACGACACTTCAATTACAAAGAGCCGGTTTTCATGTAGAAGGTCAGCGGTTCGAGCCCGGTAGCGCCCACAAACGCCAGGGGCCGGAAGCGACAGCTTCCGGCCCCGACGCGTACCCGCAGGCGTCATTTGGTGACTGGCTTTGCTTTCTGCTGTTTCAGCTTGTGCTTGGTCGCTTCGAGATTCTCGCGCACTGTTTTGGTGAGCGGGTAGTCTTCGTCCAGGACACGAGTACAGTCGGTAAGGACCTGCTCAAACTGTGTGATGGCTTCAGTGATGCGGCCAGCTGCGGCATATGCGCAAGCCAGGTTGTTGCGCGAGGAGAGTGTTTCGGGATGGACTGAGCCAAGGACACGGATGCTGTTGGCGGAGACCTGCTCATAGAGATCGATGGCCTCGGTCAGGCGACCCTCCTCCTGGTATGCGTATGCGAGGTTGTTGCGTGAGGTAAGTGTATGGGGGTGGTCTTCGCCCAGGATCCGGATACTGTCGGCGAGGAGCTGCTCAAATACGGGGGTTGCTATGGTGAAGTTACCTGCTGACACGTATGCGTATGCGAGGTTATTGCGTGCGGTGAGTGTCTGGGGGTGGTCTTCGCCAAGAAGACCGGTACTATCGGCGAGGACTTGCTGCAACTGGGAAATTGCTTCGGTGAAGCAGCCAATAGACTGATACGCGTATGCAAGGTTGTTGCGCGAGGCGAGCGTGTCGGGGTGGTCGTCGCTCAGGATGCCGATGCGGTCGGTGAGGACCTGCTCGTACAGAGCAATAGACTCTTCTGGACGGTTCGCGGCCAAGTAAGCGCCTGCAAGGTTGTTGCGCGAGGCGAGCGTGTCGGGGTGCTTGTCGCCTAGGATTCGAATACGGTCGCTGAGGACCTGCTCGAACAGTGCGATCGCCTCATTTAGACGGCCCGCCTTCTCGTATGCGGTTGCGAGATTATTCTGAAGGGCCAGAACATCCGAGTGGGCCGATCCCATTAGGCTCTGGATAATCTCCACTCCATGTTGGAGCGTGAGTGCCTCATCCGTCAGCCCAAGTTCGTTAGCATCAACGAAAGCATGCATAAGACAGGAACGGATCTGTTCAGTGTCGAAAAGCGGGTGTGATTCCTTCTGTGTGCCGAGGGCACGAAGTTGTTCAATAAGATCTCGTGTTTCTTTGCGGAGCGAAGCTGTTGCATCCCTTGGGAAACCCTCAATATCGACGGATTCCAGCAGGGTGGCAGCTGATTCGCATGCTTGTTCACGTTCTTCTTCGCTCCAGGATTCGCGCAGCACCTGCGCCTGGAGGCGATGAAGCATGGTCGTCGTTCCGTCTGCTGACTGCTGAATGATGGATCTGTCTATCAGCTCAGTCAAAGCGTCATGTGCATCGTCATCTGCGGCACGGTCACGGTCTCGACGGCCTTGGTAGTGATGCTCCTCGGTCAAGGGATCGATCCATCGTGTAGGTACACCCGATTCGGCGAGCAGAGCGAGCGCACCCAAATGGCGCCGTGCTGCCCGACTCATGCCGACCTCTAGTTCTTTGAGTGTGTCGTCGATGGCAACACGCAGTGCTGTGGCGACATCGATTGCGTAGTAGTTTCCGGGGATCGCAGGCATGACGCGCCCGCTACGGTAGGCGTCCAATCGTTCCAGGTATTGGGCCAGGTCTAGTTTACGTTTCTGAGCAAATGCTGCGGCCTGTGCGAGAGCCAGAGGCAAGTCGCCGAGGCGATAAGCCAATGTATCTGCGGCCGCGCGATCGGCAGACTCAGTCTCAGTGAGAAGGTAGTTGATCGACTTCTCGCGATCGAACACCCTAATCCTGATGTCGTCCCAGCCCTGGTAGTTCCAACCCTTGTCGTTCGTCGTCGTTGCGACCACGCGCACGCCGTCGCCGCTCGGGATAAGTCCTCGAAGATGATTAATGTCCTCGACATTGTCAAAGATAATGAGCCTGTCGGCAGGTTTTGCGGACTTCATACGGCTGAGGAAACTGCGTATAACCTGGTCTTGAGTGAGCTGGTCGCTCGTGCCAATTCCGAGTTGCTTGGCGAGTTCGACCAGTTCACTCTTGATAGATTCGGGTGATATCGCATTTATCCATGCGACGAGGTCCCAGTTTGCGTCTTCGCATTGCTTGGCGAGAGCGGCGGCGAGCTGTGTCTTTCCGCAGCCGCGCATGCTCACCAGGACCGTGCGTTGTTTCGTTGGGTCGGTGATCAGCGCATTCAAATGCTCTTGCTCGCTACGCTTGACAAATCGGTTCTCCGCCACCACGTCCGGTCGACTACCGAAAAAGACGCGCTCGGTGTGGGATGTCTTGCTTAGATTTTCAATTGCTTCTGTTAGGCTCTGGAGTAATTCGAGGATCTGGCTGAACAGTTGACGATTCTCGATTTGACTAGCGTTTAACTGTTCTTTGATGTCAGTGCATTCGCCGAGCAATGTTTTCAGTGCGACAACGACGAAGCTGTCAGACCATGGCGCGATTTCAACATAAGCAGCCGCAACTGCCCTAACGAGCGCGTCAAAATACGGTTCGGCTTGCTCCTCGATTTGCTGGCGGTGTTTGGCTGCGCGTGCCCTAAAATAATTCTCGAAGCCAGCTGGATCGCGCACAGCAGATAGTACGACGAGGTCTTGTTCAGCATCAGTTGAAATGAGTGCAGCGACTGCTGTTTCTGCCTGTGTCAGGAGTGAGACATCAACTCCGAGGTCAAGACGTTGCTGACGCGCTTCCTTGACCTTAATTGTTAAGACATCCGTGATGTGCCTGCCGAGGTCACTGTGATCCTTGGCAAGCTCTGGTGACGAAGAACCGGCATCCTTCACCGCCTGCCGGGCTTTGGACACGAGTGTTGCGACGCCGCGGAACGATGGCGAGGCGGCGAAACAAAAGATCTCCAAGACCAAATCCGCGAGAGAAGGGCCGATCGTAGCCAGTTTGTCAGAACACGTCACCATGGATGTAGTGTATATCTCTTGGTCCTTGCGTTCTAAACATTTGTCGGCTATATGAGGTGTGGGGCCGGAAGCTCTTGCTTCCGGCCCCACACCGTGCCTGTCTGTCTGTTTGTCAGCGCGCGCTTGCTGTGCCCGAACGCGCGCCCGAAGGAAACATCAGAGCGCGAGGTGCTCAGGCCTCGTGAATGCGCTCCTCGACAACGTCCTCGCCGGCGACGAGCTTGCCGGAGGCACCCGCGCCCAGCTGCTCCATGGCCAGGCGGCCCACCATCTGTTGGTTCGTCGTCGTGCGCTGCGACCGCGCACCCGACAGGAAGCTGAAGAACCAGTTCACCAGCGTGCCCACCTGCGACTTGAAGCCGACGATGTAGAGTAGGTGCAGGAAGCACCAGGCCACCCACGCGGTGAAGCCCGTCAACTTTGTGTTGCCCATCTTCACGACCGCCTTGAAACGAGCGATCGTCGCCATCGAACCCTTATCGAAGTAGGAGAACTCCGTCGCCTTCGGCTTACGGCCCGCCAGGCGCGCGGCGATGGTATCGGCGGCGAAGCGCGCGGACTGGATGGCACCCTGCGCGACGCCGGGCACGCCCGCGAACGCCATCATGTCACCCAGCACGAAGATCTCGGGGTGCCCGGGCAGAGTCAGGTCCTTGTTGACGGTGACGCGGCCTGCGCGGTCGACCTCGGCACCCGTGGCCTCGCCCAGCGCCCGACCCAGCGGGCTCGCGGACACGCCCGCAGCCCACACCTTGCACACGGACTCGATCCGCTCTTCCTCGCCGGACTTGTACTTCAGGGTCACGCCCTCGGCATCCACGTCGGTCACGAAGGCGTTCATCTTCATCTCGACGCCGAGCTTGGCCAGCGCTTCCTCGGTCTTGTGGCCGAGCTTCTCGCCGAACGGGGGGAGTGGGTGCTCGGCACCGTCCACCAGGATGACGCGAGCCTTCGTCGGATCGATGTTGCGGAACTCGCCCTTCAGCGTGTGAGAGGCGAGCTCGCGGATCTGACCGGCCATCTCGACGCCCGTCGGACCCGCGCCCACGACGACGAAGGTGAGGAGCTTGCCCACCAGGGCAGGGTCGGTCTCAATCTCGGCCAGCTCAAACGCGCCGAAAATACGTGCGCGCAGCTCGAGCGCGTCGTCGATAGTCTTCATGCCCGGTGCGAACACCGCGAAGTGGTCGTTGCCGAAGTAAGACTGGCCGGCGCCCGCCGCGACGATCAGCGTGTCGTACTCGGTCTGCTCGTACTTGTTGTGGTTGCGCCACTTGACGACGCGCGCCTCGACGTCGATCTCCTCGACGAGAGCCTGCAAGACCGTGACGTTCTTCTGGCGGCGCAGGATTTCGCGCGTAGTGGGGGCGATGTCGCCCTCGGAGAGGATGCCCGTGGCCACCTGGTAGAGCAGGGGCTGGAACAGGTGGTGCGACGTGCGAGCCAGGATGGCGATATCGGCGTCGACCTTCTTTAGTCGACGAGCAGCCGTGAGGCCTGCGAAACCGGAGCCGATGATGACGATGCGATGGCGGGACATAAGATCTCCTTCGATAAAGCAAGGCTAATCTTACCTAAATGTGGCTCGTGTAAATTGTGAGGTCTCGCGCACTCGTCTCTAGAGTCTTGACGCCATCAAAATCTCGGCAGCCGCAAGGGGATCGGGCTTGCCCGTGGGCGTCGTCGGCAGCTCGTCGACGACCGCAATCCGACGCACCTTCTCCCAGGGTGCCAGGGCCTCGCTCAGGGCCTCCGATAGTGCTTCGGCGTTCATCGACGAGGCCTGGGCGCGGCCCGCGGGTGAAGGAACAATGAGCGCGGCGACGATTTGCCCCCAGCGCTCGTCCGGCAGCCCCACGACGAGGGCATCGGACACGGTGTCCAGGGTTCGTAGCGCGCGCTCAACGGTGGGGGGAGCGACGAGTTCCCCAGCCGTGTTGATCATGCGGTGGGCTCGTCCCACCAGGTGCAGCCAGCCGTTCTCATCGCGCGTAGCAAGGTCGCCGGTGTGCAGCCACTCCACGCCGCGCACGACGCCGGGGCCTCGCACCCAGATCTCGCCCATCTCGCCGACGCTCGCCTCGCGCTCGGGGGTGGCCATCACCCGCAGGTCCACGTAGGGGAAGGGGACGCCCAGTGATCCTGCGGGCGCGCCGCAGTCGGGCGTCGCGACCGTCCCGGCCCCCGACGTCTCCGTCATGCCCCACACGTGGATGGGCGACAGGCCGACCGCTCGCATCGCGTCCGCCAGGTCCGCCGTCATCGCGTCACCGCCGATCAGGGGCCGCACCCACGAGGACAGGTCCCCTCCGCCGCGCTTGTACTCCTCGACGAGGGCGCGCACAATCGCGGGCACAGCAAACATCATCGAGATCCGATAGCGCCCAATTGCGTCCAGCACGCCGCGCGCATTAAAGGAACCCGGGAACCCCAACGTCACCAGCGTCCCACCGCGCGTCCACACGTCCATCGACGTGCCGTTGAAGCCGCCGATGTGGCTGACGGGCGCGCACACGCCCACGACCGACGAGGTCGGCGCGTAGTCGAAGCCCTCACGAAAATTCGTCGACCCCCACCACATGACCTCGTGGGTCAGCTCAACGGGACGAGGCGTGCCCGTCGATCCGGACGTGAACAGGACGGCCGCCAGCTCGCTCCCGCAGCGCGCGGGCGCGGTGCGCATCGGCGTCGCGCGATCCACCCAGGCAGCCAGGTCGCCAAACGACGCACGGTGCAAGCCCGCGGAAGCCAGGGCGAGCGCAGTGGGGGAGGAGGCCTCGTCGTGGAAGACCCACAAGGCCCCCACCTGTGCGCACATCGACGCGAGCGCGGAGGCGGGCATGCGCGGGGAGAGCGGAACCGTCACCGCGCGCAGCCACGAGGCCGCGACGTGCACGATGTAGTGCCACGGAGAATTTGCACCGATGACAGCCACGCGCGTGCCCTCACCGATGCCCGCCTCCGCGAAGGCGCGAGCCAGGCGAGCGACCGTGTCGACCGCCTCACGCACGCTCCATTCCTCGCCCGTCACCGCGTCGACCAGGGAGAGCCGCTCAGGGTGGCGGCGCGCTGAGGCCAGCAGAGCCCGCGCGGGCGAATAGTCGGGGGTCACGAGGCCGCGGCGGCCTTCGCGGCGGCCATGGCCGCGTGACGCTCCGAGCGTTCCTTCAGGCGAGCCAGCACCGACCCGGCCTCCTGCAGCGTCGAGCCGGAGTTCGCGATGTGTTGCAGCTGCTCGGGGATCTCGAAGCCGCGGGCACGCATGCCCTTCGCCCACAGCAGGCCCGCACGGTACGAGGAACGCACAAGGGGGCCAGCCATGACACCAGCGAAGCCCATCTCCTCGGCCTCGGCGGCCATCTCCACGAACTCCTCGGGGTGCACCCAGCGGTCAATCGGGTGGTGCAGAGGCGAGGGACGCAGGTACTGCGTGAGCGTCAGCAGATCGCAGCCCGACTCGTGCAGGTCGCGCATCGCCGCGCTGATCTCCTCGCGCGTCTCGCCCATGCCCAGGATCAGATTCGACTTGGTGACCATGCCGCCGTCGTGGGCGCGCTTGATCATCGCGAGCGAGCGATCATAGTTGAAGGCCGGACGAATCTTCTTGAAAATACGCGGTACCGTCTCCAAGTTGTGCGCGAAAACCTGCGGGCCAGCCTCCACAACCATGTCGATGGAGTCAGCCTGACCGCGGAAGTCATCGACGAGGAGCTCCACACCCGTGCCCGGGTTGAGTTCGTGGATCAGACGGCACGTCTCGGCATACAGCCACGCGGCACCGTCGGGCAGGTCATCGCGGGTCACGCCCGTGATCGTCACGTAGCGCAGATCGAGGTCGCGCACAGACTCGGCGATACGACGCGGCTCGTCCTTATCGTATTCGGTGGGACGCCCCGTCGCGATGTCGCAGAAATCGCAGCGGCGCGTGCACAGCGCACCACCCAGGAGGAACGTTGCCTCGCGGTCCTGCCAGCACTCGTAGATGTTGGGGCACCCGGCCTCGGCGCACACCGTGTGCAGGCCCTTCGCATGCGAGAGCGAGCGCATGTCCTGGTAATTCTCGCCGGCCTTCGCGGTCGTGCGAATCCACTCGGGCTTCTTCTCGATCGGCGTCTGCGAGTTTCGCACCTCGATGCGCAGCAGCTTGCGGCCCTCGGGATCGGGCAGTGTACTCATAGCGATGACCTCGTCGTGTAGGAAACAGTAGCGGGCGGGGTTGCCAGACAGGGAGCGATGCGCTCCACCATGCGTGGGATGAGCTGGGTCGCGGCCTCGGCGACGGTCGTGTGGATTCCCTCCCAGGACAGGGAGGTCACGTCCGCGTCGGTCAGGCCGCAGGGAATGATCCCCTCGAAGGCATGGGCCGGGTCGATGTCCACGTTCAGGGCGACGCCGTGCAGGGTCGCGCCGCGCGCGACCTTCAGGCCAATCGCGCAGATCTTGCGGTCGCGGCGTCCCTCCTCGGTGAGCCACACTCCCGCGCGTCCTTCGATGCGGTGGACGGGCAGGCCCCAGGCCTCACGCACCGTGTCGATGACCGAGGCCTCGACCGCGCGGATCCACTGGACGAGATCGACCGGTTCCTTCAGGCGCACGACGGGGTAGACGACGAGCTGACCCGGCCCGTGCCAGGTCGCCGACCCCGCGCGGTCTGTGCGGATCACGGGAATGGTCGTCGAGGGGATGTCCTGGGGCTTCGTGTGGCGCCCGGCCGTCCACGTGGGCGTGAACTGGGAAACGATCAGCGTGTCCTCGCCGTCTGCGAGGACCTCCTCGTGCAGGGAGCGCTGGAGCGCATCAACCTGCGAATAATCGACCAACCCTTGGTCGAGGAGACTCAAAATCTGCACGGATGTGATCATAGTCGCGGGCAGGGTCCCTTGCTTGTTGGGGGTCCGGTATGCTTATCGCATGCGATTGTCCTCTCATTCTTCCGAACCCGACGCCCCCGACTCAGCCCAGGCCTCGTGGCGCGTCCGCGACCTCATGGCCCTCATGGAGTCCTGGTACCCGCAAGCCACGGCGCAATCCTGGGATCGCGTTGGCCTGATCGTCGGCGATCCGGACGCCCCCGTACGCTCTCTTCTCCTGGCCCTCGACCCGACCGCCGCCATCGCCGAGCAGGCCGTCGCCGGACCGGATAGTGACGGACATCCCTACGACATGGTGATCACGCACCACCCGCTGCTCCTGCGCGGAGCGTCCTTCCTGCCGGTCACCGACCCGAAGGGAGCAGTCGTGACGCGGCTGATCCGTGCGGGTGTCTCCCTCTTTAACGCGCACACGAACGCCGACATCGCCTGCGAGGGCGTTGCCACGGCACTCGCCGACCTCATTGGCCTGCGCGACACCGTACCGCTCGAACCCTGCGGCGTTGACGCCGAGGGACACGAGATCGGCCTGGGGCGCGTCGGTACCATCGAACCCACGACGCTCGGTGCCTTCGCCGACCACGTCGCCTCCGTGCTCCCCGCCGGCCCCACCGGCCTCCTCGTCGGAGGGGACGAGGCCATGGCCGTGTCCCGGGTCGCCGTCCTGGGGGGTGCGGGGGACAGCGCACTTGACGCGGCGCGCGCCGCCGACGTTGACGTGTACCTCACGGCCGACCTGCGTCACCACCCAGCCTCCGA
>QWCL01001398.1_pt1 | contig 12094 bp, 9 predicted proteins | sample 1972551 | NCBI WGS metagenome assembly QWCL01 (sample SAMN09866709, study PRJNA288562) | Human oral metagenome isolate term2_saliva, whole genome shotgun sequencing... | isolation source: mouth | host: Homo sapiens | place: USA: California
AAATGGCAGGCACTGATATAAGGTGAGCCTGTGTAAATATATTCGCGATAAACCTCATCAGAGAACAGATAAAGGTCATATTTCTTCACGAGATCGCGAATTTGATTCATTTCGCGACGCGTATATAGATAACCGGTCGGGTTATTTGGGTTGCAAATCATGATGGCACGTGTGTGCTCATTGATTAGTTCCTCAAACTTCTCAACTTTGGGTAATGAGAAGCCTTCTTCGATAGTCGTAGCAATTGTGCGTATGGTGGCGCCTGCACTAATGGCAAACGCCATGTAGTTTGCATAAGCTGGTTCTGGAATGATAATCTCGTCGCCAGGATTTAAACAACTCATAAAGGCGAACAGCACAGCCTCACTTCCGCCTGAAGTGATGATAATGTCATCAGCCTCAACGTTGATGTTATATTTCTTATAATATCCGGTTAACTTCTCTCGATAGCTTTGATAGCCTTGACTTGGAGAATATTCCAATAGTTTGCGATCGATTTTCTTCAATGCATCGAGGCCACATTGTGGCGTAGGAAGATCGGGTTGTCCGATATTGAGGTGGTAAACCTTTGTGCCGCGTTGTTTTGCTGCTGTTGCGAGAGGGGCCAGCTTCCTGATAGGTGATTCTGGCATCTCTAATCCGCGTACTGATATATCTGGCATAAATTTGTTTTATTTACGATGGTTTTTCCCCACCATGATTTATCATTCTGCCTGCAAAGGTAGTTATTTTTTTTGATTCAAATTCGTTTTCGATGATACTAATAAACGCGAGGGCCGAATATCGTTGTGCCTACACGAACCATTGTAGAACCATGCTCAACTGCAATCTTATAGTCGTGGCTCATGCCCCAAGAACGCTCCTTAAAGTCTTTTTCTTTTGAGAAATATTGGTTTTTTATCTCATCGAAGAATTGTTTTGCAGTGTCAAACTCGGCAGCAATCTGCTTTTGATTGTCGGTGTTGCTCGCCATCATCATCAAACCACAAATTTTCACATGCTCAAGTTCGCGCCAAGTTCCTTCTTCCAACAGCGCTCTACAATCTTCAATTGTGAGTCCATATTTTGTCTCTTCTTCTGCAATGTGAAGTTCTAAGAGCACTTTTATGACGCGATCGTGCTTGGCTGCCTGTTTATTGATTTCTTTGAGCAGTTTTAAACTGTCTACGGCTTCAATCATCGAAATATATGGAGCAATATACTTCACTTTGTTAGTTTGCAGATGGCCAATGAAGTGCCATTGGATATCTTTTGGCAATTGCTCAACTTTTTGTTTCAGTTCTTGCTCGTGGCTCTCTCCAAACCGCCGTTGACCTTCAGCATACGCCGCTTCGATATATTCGCAAGGATGATATTTGCTGATGGCAACCAATTCTACTCCTTTAGGCAGGTTGCCTATCACTTCATGCAGATTTTTTGCTACATCAACATTCATACACTTCTATTCTGTCGCTGTTTGATTGTTTTGCTCTTGAGTTTCATACTCAGGAACATCATCGCTGTGCGTATCCTGATTCAATTTTGGACTATTGTGCTCAAATACGTCCATAATCTGAGTTTCCTGAATAGCCACAATCACATAATCGATCATTGTCTTGCCCATCACTTCTTCAATGTGTTTCACTGCGGATGGAACATTGTGGGCCTGTACCAAATAAGTGATGGTTGAGCGTTTTTCCTTCTCCGTTTTTTCATCTATCGTAATGAATTGCAGTTTGCACTTATACCATTTGTCATCTGTATCGACATCGCTGAAGAAAATCTCACCATAAGCGGCAGATTTAAGGTCGGTTACTTTGAATTCCCCACTGATATACACACGCATCTCTTCGATGATGGTATTTTCCGCCTCCGTGAAACTCAATGCATCAACGACATAACTTTCCGACACTTTTTTTTGCATGCCGTCTTCCATTGTCTTCTCGTAACGTATTTTGGCTTCAAACCAAACTGCAGTTCTGCTTCTCATTGTCTTAATCTTTTGTTTTTTGTTGAGCAAAGTTATAAAAGAAAAATGAATTATGCAAATTTTTTGAGATTTCCAGGGTTCAATCCGTGGGCGAGGTTCAGTCGGTTGCTCGTTTGCCTCTTCAAACGATGGTTTATAATCGTTTTATCCAAAGAATCTGAAGAGAAACCAATAAAAAAGCGCACAATCGCAATCGGTTGTACGCTTTTCTTGTAGGATTCATTCAGAACGAGCCGTTTTTTACTTCTCCGCAGGTTTTTTCTTGATAGTTATCGTCTTTTCGATGACTTCCAACACTCCATCTTTGTCCACACTCACCCAAATTGTCTTGGGTTGCGCTCAATGCCTTGTCGGTGGCAGCGCGCAACGCTTTGATATCATAAGTTCCCGTGGGAATGATTGTCTTCAACGCATCAAGATAGCGCTTGTCGAAGGCTTCGTTGGCTTTCGAAAGTCGCGTGATATACTCCGTTGCAGCAAGTTTCGTCACGGCTTCGGCGAGTTTAGCGTCTTGCAGGTCGGACACAAGGTTTTTTATCAAGGCCGATTCTTTGTTATAGTTCGACGTGGTTACTTTTGGGTAGCGCGACATCACGTTTTCCATTTTTTGAGCCGCTTTTTGTTCATCAATGTCTTCGGAGAGCAAATTCATCTCCACCAACAACTGCAGTGCGCGATAAGCATGGTCTCGTGCGCGGTCGAGCGCCTCCAAATCAGCCGTTCCCTCTTTTTTCCTTGGAATATTCAGCGCCTTGTCTTCTTCGGCAACTGCATCCTTCAAGGTTTTCAACAAAGTTTTAAGTTTTTCGATGCCCGCCTCTTCACAAAGTTTAATAACTTGTGTGGCGAACTGGTAATGCTCCATGTTGTGAAGCGATAATTTACGTACTTCTTTTATTTCCATATGTTTTCAATTAAAAAGATTAATAAATATAGTGATTAACTTCTGTATCTAAGCAATTGCTTCTTGCAATCTGATGATTGCCCTATGTTTTTTATCAGATTTACTGGTGTTTTACATTTTAAACTAAGTTTTTTTATTAGAATCACGCAATTTCTGTTCATCTACCCCGGGTGTTTTGTCAGAATCACGCGTTTTTCTGCAATTGTCCCCGGGTGTTTTGTCAGAATCATGCGATTTCTGTTCATTTACCCCGGGTGTTTTGTCAGAATCATGCGATTTCTGTTCATTTACCCCGGGTGTTTTGTCAGAATCACGCGATTTATGTTCATTTACCCCGGGTGTTTTATCAGAATTACGCGATTTCTGTTCATTTACCCCGGGTGTTTGAATAAAAATCGTCAAATTCTGATTATCTTCCTCGGGTGGTTCACCAAATTTAGTAGAAAGCTGATGATTTGTTCCCGTTTTTAATCTAATTTGTGTTTGACACGTTTCTTAAACCGGTGCCGAAATGATGTTATATATTCTATTTTATTCATATTAATGAGTTTTTCAGATTTAGACTTCTTGTTTCTAACTATTTAATGCAAATGCAACGCGCGTTTATTTCAAATCGTGAACATTTACTATTGTTTGCAAAGATAATAGTTTCTGTTGGTAAATCAAAATTTTTGTCATTGGTTTTATTTTCTTTTTGGCAATTCATTTGCTATTGTTTCTGTTCAGAAATAGGCGAAGGTGTGGTGAAAAACGCTGGGATATGCGGTGTTTATGGGCAAAGATAGATTTATTTAACATGGAGATTTGCAGTTGAGAGGGATTATTTGATTAATTTTGCGCCAATCGCAGCTCTTTTTAATCTGTATCTGAAGGGATGTGGCCTTATATATATAAAGGTGGATAACGATTTGAAGAGGATGTTGCGGTTTATGTCAGTTTGAGTTAGACTTTTGAAGATAAATAGAAATTTATTGTAGCGCAATTTACATGAGAAGATTTTTGTTATTGTTTTTCTCCATCATCGTGTGGCTTCCTGTTTTTTCGCAGAGTAGGGAGATTAGCGGACAGCTTTCTGACCGCGATACCAAGGAGAGTATGGCACAAACGACTGTGCAGTTGCTTCGTGCCCGCGATAGTTCGTTCGTATCGGGCACTCTTTCTGACAATGAAGGCAAGTTTAAGCTCAGTGCGCCTGCCGATGGTCGTTATCTCGTTAGGATTACGAGCGTGGGATATAAAGCGGTGATTAAACACGCTAATGTGGAGAATGGAAAAGACGTGGTTCTGGGGTCCATCGTCATGGGCGCTGATGCCGTGATGCTGAAAGGGACAACAATCACTGGCCAGGCAACAAAAGTTTCGCTCAAAGAGGATACTTTTGTTTATAACGCTTCAGCCTTTCGCACTCCCGAAGGTTCGACCATAGAAGAACTTGTGAAACGACTGCCGGGCGCGCAAGTGTCGAGTGACGGAAAGATAACTGTCAACGGAAAGGAAGTGAAAAAGATTCTTGTCGACGGAAAAGAGTTTATGACTGGCGATACGAAGACGGCATTGAAGAACATACCAAGTTCGGTGATTAATAAAATCAAGGCTTATGACCAAAAGAGCGATATGGCCAAAGTGACGGGCATCGATGATGGCGAAGAGCAAACGGTGCTTGATTTTGGAATGAAGGATGGCATGAATAAGGGCAGTTTTGGTAATATTGACTTGGCAATCGGCAGCCAGCGGCGTTATGCGGAGAAAGCCATGGGCGGATGGTTTAACGGGAACCACAGGCTGATGATGTTTGCCAACGCAAATAACGTCAACGACATGGGCTTCCCTGGCGGCGGATTCCGAGGCTTCGGTGCAGGTCCGCAGGGATTAAATGCGTCGAAGATGCTCGGTTTAAACTATAATTATGAATTGAAAGACCGGTTGCAGATGGATGCTTCGGTGCGTTGGAATCATTCTGATGGGGATGTGAACGCCTTAGGCTCTATGGAGAACTTCGTCAGCAAGATAGGAGCATTTTCAAACAACAACAGCTCAACCCTCTCGCGCAGTAACTCGTGGGATGGCCAATTGCGATTGGAATGGACGCCCGACACGATGACAAACATCTTGTTCCGCCCACAATTCACTTACAATCGTGGGGATAATCTTGCGCACAGCCTTTCGGCTACGTTCAGTAAAGACCCTTATCTGTATGTTGCTAATCCGCTGTTGGCGGATGCCATCACAAGGCTCGATGCTGAAAATCTGATGGTGAATACGCAGGAAAATAGTGGCATAAGTGACAATTCGAATAAGAGTTTAAGCGGAACATTGCAATATAATCGTAAGTTTGGAACAAAGGGACGCAACGTGACCTTGCGCGTGGGAGGAAACTACGGGTCGAGCGATGGCTACGAACTCACGCTGAATAACATCCATTTATATCAGGTTCAAAATGTCTTAGGGCAAGATTCGACATATCAAACTAATCGCTGGAAACTTGTGCCTACCACAAACTATGGGTATAAACTCAAATTTGCCTATAGCGAACCCATTGCGCGTGCGACATTCCTTCAATTCTCTTATGAATTTCAATATAAATATAGTAAGAGCAACAGAAAAACCTATGATTTTAGTAATTTAGGCGAAACATTCTTCAGCGGTTTGCCTTTTGACTACGGAAACTGGAATAGTTATCTTGGCAGGTTGGCCAATCCGCTCGATGACTACTACGATCAACGTCTGAGTAGGTATTCTACGTATAGAAACTATATCCACGAGTTTCAATTGATGTTGCGTCTCATCAGAAAGAAATATAATTTGAATGTCGGCGTGATGTTGCAGCCACAAAAGTCAAAATATCTTCAGAACTATCAAGGAATCCACGTAGATACGATGCGCACTGTGACAAATTTCTCACCGACACTTGATTTCCGTTATCGTTTCAACAAAGTGAGCAATCTACGCATCAATTACCGCGGTACAACGTCACAACCGAGCATGTCGCAGCTGTTATCTATCACCGATGATAGTGATCCGTTGAACATTTCGAAAGGAAACGCCGGTTTAAAGCCATCTTTTACAAACAATTTCCGTCTATTCTACAATAATTATGTAGAAAAAAGACAACGGGCAATAATGACCTTTGTCAATTATAGTAACACGCGCAACAGCATCAGTAATAAGGTTACATATGATGAGCGTACGGGAGGGCGTACCATTCAACCCGAGAATATCAACGGAAATTGGAATGCTATGGGTGCATTCATGTTTAATACTGCAATAGATTCGGCTGGCTTCTTTAATGTCAACACATTTACGAACATCAACTATAATTATTACGTGGCGTACTTGGCATTAAATTCAACCTCGTCATCTGTTAAGAATATAACGCGGTCGACCTCTCTCGGCGAGCGTTTGGAGACCAGTTACAAGAATAGTTGGTTAGAATTGGCTGTCGATGGGTCGGTAAACTATATGCATAGTAGAAATCAACTTCAACGGCAGAGCAATCTCGATACGTGGCAGTTCTCTTATGGTGGCTCGGTGAATATTTCCCTTCCTTGGGGCACAACGCTTGCAACAGATTTGCATAATAACTCTCGCCGAGGCTTCAACGATGCGTCGATGAATACAAATGAATTGATATGGAATGCGCAAATCTCTCAAAGTATGCTGAAAGGCAGGCCACTATCAATCAGTCTTCAGTTCTATGATATTCTTCACAAGCAGAGTAACTTCAGCCGCAGTGTAAATGCGCTGATGCGTAGTGATACCGAGTATAACAGCATTTACAGCTACGCAATGCTCCACGTCATTTATCGATTTAATTTGTTTGGCGGAAAAGAAGCGCGCAAAGATATGCCCGGTCCGCCGATGGGTGGTCGTGAACGGCGGGTAACTCCACCACCACCTCCTGGTGGGCGCGGCGGCTTTGGTGGCCCACCAAGATTCTAATCAAAAGTGGAAAGAACTTCTCATAAATGTTTTGAGAAACAAAAAAAGGACACTCGATAAGCGAGTGTCCTTTTATATTGTTAGTCATTTATGCTTTGTTTAATGCTTGTTCAATATCGGCAATGATGTCATTTACATTTTCTATGCCCACCGAAAGACGGATTAAGTCGGGAGCTATGCCTGCTTCCCGGAGTTGTTCATCAGAAAGCTGGCGGTGTGTGTGGCTTGCCGGGTGTAGAATACATGTGCGTGCATCAGCTACGTGCGTTACGATAGAGATAAAATCAAGGTTATCCATGAATCTGATGGCATCCTCGCGTGACCCTTTCAAACCAAAGGCGATGACGCCACATGAACCATTCGGAAGATACTTTTGTCCCAAAGTGTAGTATTTATTTGAGGGAAGTCCGCAGTAATTCACCCAGGCTACTTTCTCATTCTTTTCCAACCATTCCGCCACTTTCTGTGCGTTGTCACAATGTTGTCTCATGCGTAAATGGAGCGTTTCAAGCCCTAAATTGAGTAAGAACGCATTCTGCGGAGAAGGAATGCTGCCCAAATCCCTCATCAACTGACTAATAAGTTTCGTGAGATAGGCCATTTTCCCAAAGTTTTCTGTATAAATGAGCCCATGATAGCTTTCATCTGGTCTTGTCAGTCCACGGAACTTATCGCTGTGAGCTTCCCAATCAAAATTACCAGAGTCAACGACTGCGCCTCCAACTTGCGTGGCGTGTCCGTCCATATATTTAGTTGTGGAGTGAGTAACAATGTCACATCCCCATTCAAAAGGCCTACAATTGATTGGTGTAGCAAATGTATTGTCAACAATTAAAGGAACTCCATGTTTGTGAGCGAGATTTGCAAAGCGTTCAATGTCAAACACCTTTCCACCCGGATTAGAAATAGTCTCTCCGAAGAAGCACTTCGTGTTGCTCTTAAACGCAGCCTCAATACGTTCGTCTTCCCATTCAGGGTCAATGAAAGTGCAGTCAATCCCCATCTTCTTTAGGGTTACTCCAAACAGATTAAAGGTTCCGCCATAAATCGTATTAGAAGTAATGATGTGATCACCTGCCTCACAAATATTAAACACAGCATAGAAGTTGGCCGCTTGTCCCGAAGAGGTGAGTACTGCACCAATACCTCCTTCAAGAGCAGCTATCTTCTTTGCAACTGCATCATTGGTTGGGTTTGCCAAGCGAGTATAGAAATATCCGCTATCTTTTAAGTCGAACAAACGTGCCATTTGTTCACTTGTGTCATATTTGAATGTTGTACTTTGATAGATGGGCAGTTGCTGAGGTTCTCCCTTTGTCGGTTTCCATCCGCCATGGATGCAAATCGTTTCAAGACTTTTTTTCATATTATTGCTTGTTGATTTGATAAGATTCTGTTGTGAATAATCAATAGATTCAGCGTTCTGTTCATGGATTTCTTGAGATTATTACGCATGTAGCGTGTTATGTTCGATGGATTTATAGTAAATGTTCTATTCTTATATGCCCTCATTTTACCATCAATTCTTCTTGCATTTTAAGTTGTATTTGATGGAAAAAGATAATGGTTCAGTCAAAAAACTGATATACAGATCTGTTTAGAATCACATAGAGTAGAAGCTATTGCGTTTTGATTATATTTGAAATTCGCCAGCCAAAGGAATACTAAGTAGTTCGCGAATAGTCTTCGTATCATCTCCGTAGCGACCATATAGGTACATCAATTTCGTGACAGCTGCCTCTACTGTGCAGTCCTGTCCACTAATAACCCCAGTTCCTTTCAATTGATATCCCGTGTCATAACGTCCCATTTCAACGAATCCCGTTACACATTGGCTGATGTTTACGATAGAAACGCCACGCTGTGAAGCCTTTTTGAGCGTCTCAATCAACCATGATTGTTGAGGTGCATTGCCACTTCCGAAGCTACGCATAACAACACCTTTAAGTTCAGGAGCATCCAAAGCATGTTCAAATATATTTGCTTGAATGCCAGGAAAGAGTGACAAAACCATAATGTTTGGATTCAAATCATAATGTGGAACCATGGGCTTTGTATAATCAGGTTTCAGGATATGATGAGAAGAAAACTGAAATCTTATTCCAACTTCACATAAATGTGGGTAATTGAAGGAATCGAAAGCATTAAATCCATCGGCGTTTTGTTTCGTCGTGCGGTTGCCTCTTAATAGTCTGCCATTAAAGTAAATACACACTTCGGGGACAATAGGAGTGCCGTCTTCATGCTTTGCTGATGCCAAGTCTATACTCGAAATGAGATTTTCTTTAGCATCCGTCCGAAGATGTCCAATAGGGAGTTGGCTTCCTGTTAGAATCACAGGCTTAGTCAGATTCTCAAGCATAAATGAGAGAGCTGAGGCTGTATAGGCCATTGTGTCTGTTCCATGAAGGACTACAAAGCCATCGTAGGCCTGATAACGATTGGCAATGATGCCAACAAGTCTTGTCCAAACATCAGGTGCCATATCGCTGGAGTCAATGGGATTTTCAAACTGATAGACATCAACATTCGTGGAAAGGTACTTCATTTCGGGTAAGTTACTCACGAGATGATTGAAGTCTAAGGGTTCAAGTGCATTCGTTTGACGATTTATTCCCATACCAATCGTCCCTCCGGTATATATGAGTAGAACTCTTCCTGTGGTATTTATTGTTTGCAGATTATCCATTATATATACGTCATCGTTTACGTAAAAACATTGCAAATATAGTTTAATTTTCCCGTAGTTCAAAAAAATATGCGTATATTTGCATTACACTTCATCGAAAAAATGACGGGTGCAGATGGTTATCGTCTTGTCTGATTCGGTGATTGTTTTACGGATTTAATAAACTATTTAATCAAGATTAATCTAAACAATAAATCATTTATGAAACAATTCATGAACGAAGATTTCCTGTTAGAAACACCAACTTCGCGCGAACTTTATCACAATCATGCGGCCGACCATTACAAGTGGCGTGCTATGCGTACGAATGGTGTAGAAGAAAAGTATTGCACAGGAGAAGAAACAAGTGATTGGGAGAAGTTTGAGAAGTGGGCTGAAACAATGCCTTATACATTCTGCAATCCCTTATATCATTGGAGTCATCTTGAGCTAAAAACTGCTTTTGGAATCACTAAACAGCTTAGCCCAAAGACTGCTCGTGAAATCTACGATGAATGTAATGAGAAGCTTCAACAACCTGAGTTTACAGCGCGGGGACTAATGCGTCATTATCATGTTGAGTGTGTATGTACGACAGATGACCCTATTGATGACTTACGTTATCATAAAGAAACACGGGAAAGTGGCTTTGAAATCAAGATGATTCCTGCTTGGCGTCCCGACAAGGCAATGAACATAGAAAAGGCTGATTATCCTGAGTATATCGCTAAATTAGCTGAAGTTAGCAATGTGGAAATCAATCACTTTTCGGATATGGTGGATGCTTTGAAAAAGCGACATGACTTCTTCTCTGAAAATGGATGTCGTCTTTCAGACCATGGAGTGGAAGAGTTCTATGATGATTCTTACACGGATAGTCAGATTGAAATCATTTTCGAGAAGGCCCTTAGAGGCCAACAACTCAGTGTGTCGGAAGTCAGACAATACAAACATGCCTTTCTAAGAGTGTGTGGAGAGATGGATGCTGAGGCTGACTGGACACAGCAATATCATTATGGGGCCATTCGAGACAACAACACATTGATGTTTAATCGTCTTGGTCCTGATACAGGATTTGATTCTATTGGAGAGTTTAACACAGCGCGTGCCTTAGGACATTTCCTTGATGAACTCAACAAAGAAGGAAAACTTACACGTACAATCCTTTATTGTTTGAATCCTGGTGCCAATGAGATGTTAGCCACAATGATTGGTAATTTCCAAGATAGTACCTGCCCGGGAAAAATGCAGTTTGGTTCTGGTTGGTGGTTTAATGATCAGCTTGATGGTATGACTCGTCAGTTGAAATCTCTTTCAGTGTTAGGTTTGTTAAGTCGATTCGTTGGAATGTTGACAGATAGTCGCTCGTTCTTAAGCTATCCTCGCCATGAGTATTTCCGTCGATTGTTGTGTAATCTTCTTGGGAATGATGTTGAAAACGGCCTTCTTCCAAATGATCAAGAAACACTTGCACGCATGGTTGAGGATATTTCTTATAACAATGCTCGTAGGTATTTCAAATTCTATTAAACAAAGAATATTCAATGGTTTGGCAGTTCTTTTCTCATCAGAAAAGAACTGCCATTCTTTTATGAGGGTAGGAAAGGTTTATAATCTATTCTTATCCTGAAAATTTATCATAAGTAGCTGTAAAACAGAAAGATAAATCTATCTCTTTAAAATGCAGCTCTTTGTGGGATTATTTGTTTCATTTTACAATGCTATATGCGTCATTTTGCAAGCCTATATGCGTCATTTTGCATCATCATTGGTATCATTTTTGAATCAGAAATAACCTGCTTCAAAACTTAATCTAAAATGGTATGGAAAAAGAAATGCCAATCTCAACGAGATTGGCATTCTATTGTTTGTTTGGAATAAGTGCTTTGTTATTTAAGCTTCAGCCTTTGTTTTTTCTGCGTAGGCCTCGGGAGAGAGTACTGATACAGTACTCTTGTTGAACTTGCCTTTGTGGAAGTATACCACACCATCAGCAAGTGCATAAAGCGTATCGTCTTTACCCTGTGCAACATTCTCACCAGCATAGTGCTTGTTTCCACGCTGACGAACGATGATGTTGCCTGCAATGATCTTCTGACCACCCCAAATCTTTACGCCTAATCTCTGTGAAGCTGATTCACGTCCGTTCTTAGAACTACCTACACCTTTCTTATGTGCCATTGTCTGTCCTCCTGATTTTAAGCGTTAATTGATTTAACTGTTACTTCTGTAAATTGTGAACGATGACCATTTTTCACGCGATAGTCTTTACGACGCTTCATCTTAAATACGATTACTTTGTCGCCTTTCACGAGTGGGTTCACAACTTCTACTGTTACTTTTGCACCGCTAACTGTTGGTGCACCGACTGTTACTGTACCGTTGTTATCAACGAGTAGTACCTTGTCGAATTCAACAGTCTTGCCAGCTTCGGCATCTTTGATGTGATGCACAAAGAGCTTTTTGCCCTCTTCAACCTTGAACTGTTGACCGTTAATCTCTACGATTGCGTACATTTTTTATATATTAAACGGGTTTTTCCGCCAGGCGTCTGACCTTTGTCAGCACTTCTATGAGCCCAAAACGGACTAAATCTGTGCAAAGGTACGTAATT
>QWCL01002874.1_pt1 | contig 12053 bp, 12 predicted proteins | sample 1972551 | NCBI WGS metagenome assembly QWCL01 (sample SAMN09866709, study PRJNA288562) | Human oral metagenome isolate term2_saliva, whole genome shotgun sequencing... | isolation source: mouth | host: Homo sapiens | place: USA: California
GTGGCATCCTCGATTATGACAACCCAATGGTATGGATTGATACGTCCGATGAGGCTGTCGTTGCATCGTATGATTTAACGGAAAGTGAGGCTAATTCTGCTCCTTCCCAGTTGGATAATGACAAGGAAAACGCCTTTCATGAGCAGTTTGTTGGTTCTTCTTTTGGGCGTATAAATAAAGGAGAAGCAGAGCTAACACTCAAGACTTTAGTCGATTACTTTACTAAGATAGGGAAGCTGCGTGTGTTAGATGAGCGGATAGATGTGGGCGTTATCTCTCCTTATCGTGCTCAAGTGCAGTATCTTCGTAGCCTGATAAAGAAGCGAGCGTTCTTCAAGCCCTATCGAAGTCTTATCAGTGTGAACACCGTTGATGGCTTCCAAGGACAGGAACGTGACGTGATTCTTATTTCTCTTGTGCGTTCCAATGATGATGGTCAGATAGGTTTTTTACGTGATTTACGCCGTATGAACGTTGCCATAACACGTGCCAGAATGAAGCTGATTATCCTTGGTAATGTCCAAACAATGACCAAACACGAATTTTACAAGAAGCTGTGGGAGAGTCTTTCACAGTCCTAACAGTTATTAGGTTTGTTAGCCCAATTGGCCTTATTTAGCTAATTGGGCTAATTGTTTTATTTATATCCAAATAAGTTTATAGTTTTAAAAAGTAATAGTACTATATTCGGAGCCAATTTTATGAATACATTTTAGTATCTCTTTTTCCCTTTCTTTGGATGGCTTCTTGAACCCATTGATGTAGTTACGCAGTAAGGAAGCATTGATACCAATGAGTTTTGCAAACTCAGCAATGTTTAGTTCCTTATGTGTAAGGAAGAACTTTTGTAGCGCTGTAGGCTCAGCATCCTCATAGCTGAAGCTCTCAAAGCTAATGTCTTCATCTAAGTTGCGCCAGTGAATATCGTCTATTACAAACTTAATTTTTTTCAATTCGTTATTTTTCAATCCTTTGCTGATAGCTAAAACAAAGTTATTTCCATCATAATTATACTTTGCAAAGCCTTCTGCACCTTCCACATGTACGTGGATGGGTTCGTGCTCTCGGCTATAGAAAAAGAACGAAAAACCGTAAAATCGAAATATCTCTGGCATAGTTTTATCAAGTTTAGTCCGTTACAAAGATAGGTATTAGATTTGATACCTACAAGTATTTTTTGTTTAATTACACACTGAAAAGTGGATTTATATCAATTTTTTATTTACTTTTGTGTCATAAAAGGAAATCTACTATGTTACAACGAGATTATTTTATTCGCTTGATAGAGGAATTCAATGCTGCAATTTCGCGCTTTCTAACAAAGAAAGATGATGAGTTGAAGCGAGATAAGGACTTGAAAGACCTTTACAGACAGTATGTTGGAGAGTATGATGATTTACGTAATCTCTCCGTTGACGAGCTGTTGACATATGCCAAGGAGCAGTGGAAAGAGGAAGAACGGATAGACAAAATCAATATGGTTGCAGAGTTACTTTATGCCGAAGGAAGCTACAAAGGGCAACCTTTGCGTCAGATGCTGATGGAGAAATCATATAAGTTATTCGACTATGTTGAGGCGAATGGCTCTACATTTTCTATCAGTCGTCATCAGAAGATGGAGGCTATGCGACAAGAGTTAGACAATAAGCTCTCTCAAATAGATTGATGTTTGAGCGGGTAGATACGAAGGAGAATTATTTAATATCATAATAATATCAAGCTAAACCTAAATCACATCATTATGCTTGAGAAGAACATTAGAGAACAGATTATCGAGTTGATACACCAGCAGGTAGTACCTGCTGTGGGTTGTACAGAGCCAATGGCTGTGGCATTGTGTACTGCACGTGCTACAGAGTTGTTAGGTCAGAGACCAGAACATATTAGCGTGTTGCTCTCTGCTAATATTCTGAAGAATGCGATGGGAGTCGGTATTCCTGGAACGGGAATGATAGGATTGCCTATTGCCATTGCCCTCGGTGCTTTGGTGGGTAAGTCAGAATATCAGTTGGAGGTTATCAAGGACCTCACACCTGTTACTCTGGAGGCTGGCAAGACATTTATCAGTGAGAATCGAATTGATGTCAAACTGAAGGACGGTATCACCGAGAAACTATACATAGAAATTACTTGTGAGGCTGAGGGACATCGTGCCACAGCTATCATCATGGGTACCCATACGAATATTGTTTTTGAAGAGAAGGACGGTACTGTTCTGCTCGATAAGATGCAACCCAGCACAGCTGCTGTCGAAAAAGCACCCCTTTGTCTGAACCTCAATACGGTATGGGAGTTTGCTACAACCACTCCTGTCGATGAGATTGAGTTTATTCTTGAGGCAAAACGTTATAATCTTCGTGCTGCAGCTGAGGCTTTGAAGGGAAATTATGGACATTGTTTGGGTAAGATAATGGACCGTCCTTTGAGTCGCGGAATCTTTGGTAATAGTATCTTCTCGCACGTTATTGCGAAGACCGCTTCAGCCTGTGATGCCCGTATGGGTGGTGCTTTGATACCAGTGATGAGTAATAGTGGTTCTGGAAATCAGGGCATCTGTGCAACCAATCCTGTTGCAGTCTTTGCGAAGGAGAATGAGAATACACGTGAAGAACTTATCCGAGCACTCACCTTGAGTCATCTAACCGCTATCTATATCAAGCAGAGTCTTGGTGCACTCTCTGCCCTTTGCGGTTGTGTAGTAGCAAGTATTGGTTCCAGTTGTGGTATTACTTATCTGATGGGAGGCAATTATATAAATGTTTGTCATTCAGTAAAGAACATGATAGCCAACCTTACGGGTATGATTTGTGATGGTGCGAAGCCAAGTTGTTCACTGAAGATCTCATCGGGAGTGTCAACTGCTATCCTTTCTGCAACGCTTTCCATGGAGGGAAAGCACGTAACGTCTGCAGAGGGAATCATTGATGAAGATGTTGATAAGTCTATCCGTAACCTAACAAGTATAGGTAAGGAAGCGATGTGTATTACCGATGATATGGTATTAAATATTATGACACACAAGTGCAATTAAAAAGACTATTGCACTTTCAACTCAGTCTTATTGTCGAATTATTTTCATGAAAAGAAATATTTTTTGTCGTGAAAATAAATGTTTATCTTCATGAAAAGAATTTCTTTTTTTCATGAAGATAAATTGTTTTTAGCCGTTTTGTTGTATCGAATGGATGTCATTTCATCCTACGCTCGCTCGTAGGTTACAATCGTGTTAACATACTTCTCTACCTTTATAACGCGTATGTTCTCTGGGAGTTTTGGCGCTTCTACACCTTCGTTAACCGTGAAAGGAGCCGATTCTATGCGTATCTCGTCCCATAGTCCTGCATCTAAAAAACTCTGTAAAGTCTTTGCACCACCTTCCACGATGAGACTTTGCTTCTTTTCAGCATAGAGATGCGACAGTACTTCAGCCGGTGTTGCGTATTCTCCAGCTTTTGTCGGTTGACTTGTCAGCACCAATTTCTCTGGACTTGGACCGCTCCATTCCCTCACTGTCAGCTGTGGTTGTTCTAATTCTTCCGTTGTTTTCCCAACGAGAATCGCATCATTCTCCGCCCTCATCTTATGTACTAACATCTTTGTAAAGGGGGTAGAGATAATCAATGGCTGATAATCTTTACCTGGCAAGTTGCCAATGTAAGCCACAGAAGGATTTTTAGTACAAGTAGTTACACTTTCTTCAGTGCTATTCAATATACATATTTCCTCAGGGGTATCTCGGTGATTACTCCCCTCCCTATGGGGGAGGGGTAAGGGGGAGGGGCCAGTTGTTGTGTTGAATCGTGTGTCAGTTGTTGTGTTGAATGGCGTGTTGGTTAGTCTACTTTCTGTTTCTGCCCACTTCAATATCACATAAGGTCGTTTATGTGTATTATAAGTAATAAACCGTTTATTCAGTTCTAAGCACTCTTTCTCCAATACACCCACGGTCACTTCTATCCCTGCTTCGCGAATCTTCTTTACTCCACGTCCTTGCACTTCGGCAAAGGGATCGATGCAACCACACACAACACGGCGCACACCCTTACTGATAATCAAGTCGGCACAAGGAGGTGTTTTTCCATAATGAGAGCAAGGCTCAAGACTAACATACACCGTTGCTTCACGTAGCAAAGCCTCGTCCTCTTTCCTTACAGATGCAAAAGCGTTCACCTCTGCGTGCCCTTTGCCACAGCGTACGTGGTAACCCTCACCGATAATCCTACCCTCCTTGCTCACAATGACTGCTCCAACCATTGGGTTAGGCTTAGCAAGTAGCTGCCCATTGCGTGCTAATTGCAGGCAGCGACGCATGTATTTTTCGTCAGTTTCTTCTTGTTTCATTTCATTAAAATTCCTATCTTTGCAGCTATGACATACCAAGATTTATGGCACAGACTCACTCCCTTGTACGATGACGGTGAGGCACAAGCTATCGTTCGGCTTGTGTTAGAGGTGCAGTTTGGCATTACGCTGACTGATATTTATACAGGCAAAGTTAATGAATTATCCCGAGAAGCGGAGGAGGAATTAGAGAAAATCATCCTTCGTTTGGAACGTTCGGAGCCTGTACAATATGTTTTAGAACGTGAAACCTTTTGTGGGCGCACATTTCATGTGGCTCCGGGCGTATTGATTCCACGCCCAGAGACTGAGGTGCTATGCCGTTGGATAGAGGAGGATTACAACCGACCTTATTGTGCCTTGCAACCTCCTATGCCTTTGCAGGTCTTAGATGTTGGAACAGGTAGTGGCTGTATTGCTGTTACATTGGCTGCCGACCTACGCAACTCGGCGGTTACAGCGTGGGATATATCGGGTGATGCACTACTTATTGCACGTGAGAATGTACACCAATGGCAGGTTCGTGTTGAACTAAAGATGGAGGATGCGCTTCATCCTTCAGCAGCAGCTATGCAGCAGCAGTTTGATATTATAGTGACTAATCCACCTTATATCTGTGACAGAGAACGAACAGAGATGGAGGGAAATGTACTTGCGTATGAACCAGAAACGGCACTCTTTGTTCCTGATGATGACCCGCTTCGCTTCTATCGGGCAATCGCTGAGTATGGCGTGCAGGCATTATCGGCTGATGGGGTACTTTATTTTGAGACTAATCCATTGTATATTAATGACGTGAAGGAGATGTTAAACACGTTAGGTTATAAGCAGATAGAACTGCGAGAAGACCAGTTTGGTAAGCTCCGATTCACAAAAGCCATCCGACCATGATACAGAAACGACCCATATTAGAGCCACAAGCCCTGAAGAAACTTGCCGATTTATGTGCGAAAGGCGAACATTGCTCTGGCGAGATGTTAGAGAAGATGCGTAAATGGGGACTGGCAGAAGATGCACAAGCACGTATTATGGAGAAGTTGATAACGCTGCATTACGTTGATGACAGCCGTTATACCGAGTCTTTTGTGCATGATAAAATCCGCTATAACAAGTGGGGTAGACGAAAGATTGAGCAGGCGTTGTGGATGAAGAAGGTCGATAGTGCTATCTCTTCGCCTATCCTTGATGCTATTGAAGATGAAGAATATCTTGAAGTCTTGCGTGGTTTTACGATGGATTTAATCCGCAGGTGTATAGATGAAGGAGTCGTTGCTGCGGATGATGATGTAGACTTCGTAGACGATGACACAGACGATTAGTTTATTGGCTCGCCTGATAGACACCCTTGCTCCTCGTTCGTGTACGATTTGTGGTGGGCGTCTGACCGTTACGGAGGAGGTAATGTGTGCTTGTTGTAATCATTGTCTCCCTCGTACGGGCTATTCTAAGTCGAGTTATGACAATAAACTTGTACGCCTCTTTTGGGGTAGGATTCCCATAGAGAAGGGTACAGCCTTTTTCTTTTATAAAGCCCATTCTGACACCAGTCGTTTGCTTTATCAACTTAAGTATGGCAGACATCCTGAGATAGGCGAGTGTCTTGGACGTATTGTTGCTGCAGAGTTTGCACAAGATGGTTTCTTTGATGGAATCACAGCCGTAGTTCCGGTGCCACTTGCTCGCCAGCGTGAGCGAGAAAGAGGGTATAATCAAAGTGTGGAAATAGTGCGTGGTATCAGTGCAGAAACAGGTTTACCCGTCTTAGATAAGGTCTTAGAACGTATCAGTTTTCACGGCAGTCAGACGCAGAAAGGTCGTTGGGAACGAAATGAAAACGTAGAGAAAGCCTTTCATCTCCTCGATGCTTCCCCCTTAAACAATCAACACATTTTGTTGGTTGATGACGTAATTACTTCAGGTGCCACGCTCGTTGCAGCCGCCAAAGAACTCCTTAAAGGGACGAATGTCAAGATTAGTGTCCTCTCACTTGGCTTTGCGAATAATGATTAAGCTGTCTCATTATTCCTTGTTTTATTATTGTTAGTCTATAAGTAGTACTCATCTTCGCAAGTAATTAGTAGTTAACAGTATCGGTTTTGGTGGTAGATGCGGATTATTTTCTCCCTTTTCTATTGTTGTGTTGATGCTCCGCACATGATGTGTTGATGCTCCGCACCATTGGTGCGGAGGCTTAACACCACTGCAAGTTGTCGTTGGAAAATTTGCGTTAGATGGTTGTAAGAAAGAGTAATACTACCCAAAGCAAATAAAACCACTCTTTTATTTGATAGGAGTAACATCTGTTCTTGTTATCTTCTTTTATAGTCTTTTTATCCTTTAATCTCAGAAAAAATGTGTAAGTTTGCAGTTAGTATATAACCATAAACTATCAAGATGGAAGATTTAAAGAAAGTCTTTGCAGGCAAACTGCTCGGAATTAAAGCTATTAAGTTGCAACCTAATGACCCATTTACATGGGCAAGTGGTTGGAAGTCACCATTCTATTGTGATAATCGCAAGACGTTATCGTTTCACGATGTACGTTCGTTTGTGAAGCTCGAGTTGGTTCATGCTATCCTTGAGAACTTCCCTGAGGCTACGGCTGTGGCTGGTGTTGCTACGGGTGCTATTGCACAGGGTATGCTCGTTGCTGATGAGTTGGCATTGCCATACGCATACGTTCGTCCGAAACCAAAGGACCATGGCATGAAAAACCAGATTGAAGGTGAACTGCCAGCAGGCTCAAAGGTGGTCGTTGTAGAAGACCTTATCTCAACTGGTGGCTCTTCTTTGAAAGCTGTTGCTGCACTTCGTGAGGCTGGTTTTGAGGTTGTGGGTATGGTTGCATCTTATACCTATGGTTTCCCAGTTGCTGAGGAGGCATTCCGTGAGGCTAATGTAAAGCTTGTAACCCTCACCGATTATGAGCATGTTGTAGAGAAAGCACTTGAGACTGGTTATATAAAGGAGTCTGAGGTTTCTATGTTGCATGATTGGCGTAAGGACCCAGCAAACTGGAGAAAGTAATCTCTAATCATTCCGCTGGAAGTAAAGACCTTTCTTTCTTAGGGATTGATTGAATATAATTTTATGTAGAGGGCGCATTCTTCGTGCGTCCCTATAGGTAGTTATAAACTTCTATTCCAAGCTGTTCAGCTTTCTTCCAGTTCTTTTCTCTTAAACTCCCCAATAAAGATTATCAATGACAAAGTTTGAAAGTAGCGTAAAGCAAATTCCTCATTCTCAGCAGTGTGTGTACAACACGCTGAGCGACTTGAATAATGTACAGCGTCTGAAGGAGCGTCTCCCAGAAGGTTCTACGGGTAATGATGACATGGACAAGGTGAAAGAAAGATTACAGAATCTCACCTTTGATCAGGATTCCTTGTCTGTGAATGTTGACCCTGTTGGTCAGATTTCTATGCGTATTATAGAGCGTGAAGAGCCTAAGACGATTAAGTTTGAAAGTGCTAATTCGCCATTATCCTTTAATTTCTGGATTCAGATACTGCCTGTTACAGAGTCTTCTTCAAAGATGAAACTCACGATAGATGCTGATATTCCTTTCTTTGCAAAGGGTATGGTGTCAAAGCCTTTACAGGAAGGTATTGAGAAGATTGCCGATGCTTTGGCAATGATTCCGTTCGAATAAGACGTTTACCTCCTTCCTAAGGAGGAGGACTTGATGGTTTTTGTATAGATATAGGAGTAAGGTATGAAGAAGGTTGTTCAGTCTGTTTTGTTAATGCTTGTAGTGCTATTGTCATCTTGTGGTGATGTAGTTGACTATGAGTATAGTAGTCATCGTAACTTCTTTACCTTTCACAACGAGACACATCAAGACCCCATCCTTGCCTCAGCGATGAATCCTTTATCGCCAGGTGTGTATTGTACGATAAGAACTAACGTTGTCAGTGGTCGTTATTGTTTCTTCTTTGAGAACAATCAAGGACTGAAATCAAGTGCACCTGTGTGGTTTGATGGTATTGATCTTAGGTTGGAGAGTTGGAAGCATGTAGGCTTGAACAATGGACTTATTGTGGGTTATGGCAATTTGGATAACCCTTCTCCTTTCTATGCTTACGACTTACAATGTCCTAATTGTTTCAATACGAATACGCTTCCTTTGCGTTCTTACGAGTTGAAGATAAGTAGTGATGGCTTTGGTACTTGTAGTAACTGTCATCGTAAGTATAATCTTAACACTGGTGGAAACATTGTTTCGGGTGATAGTGGTAAGAAATTGATACGCTATCGTGCAAGCAGTACGGACCCGTATGGCGTTTTGGGCGTAAATTAAGGTAATTAGTCTGATTGAAATAGTTGGTTCAATAGGCGTAATAAGACTAATAAATAAAAAAACTTGCAAAACCTTTGCCAGTTCGAAGATTTAGCCTTATCTTTGCAAACGGTTTGCCGCAATGGTGGAATTGGTAGACACGAGGGACTTAAAATCCCTTGGCCAGTAATGGCTGTGCCTCGTAGCGGTTACTTCAAGATGGAAGGACGCTTCTTGCATATGAATCAAGGTGAGCTTTATGTGTATAGTCCCGATGGTGGTATTGCGGGTTTGGATACCATCAAGATTGAGGCGGGTCGTTTCTCTTATGAGAAGCCTTGTAGCAAACCTTCTACGTTAATTATCATCTTCCCTAATTATTCTACACAACCAATCTTTGCCGAATCGGGCGAAGCGGTTGAGGTAAAAGCCGATGCTTCCCACTTGAAAGAGATGGAGGTAGAGGGCACGGAGGATAATGAACTCATGACTAAGTTCCGTAAACAGATAGCAAGTGTCTCTCCTCCAGAGGAGTTGAAGTATGCAATCGCATTTATCAAGGACCATCCAGAGTCTGCTGTGAGTGCGTATCTACTTAATCGTTATCTTGTTCAAACAGAATCTCCTGACTATAAGCAGGCTGCAAAGCTTTTACCTTTATTGATAAAAGAACAGCCCGATAATGCCACTTTGGGTCGTCTTCAACGACATCTATCTGAGTTAGGCTCGCTGCCAATCGGTAGTAAGTTGCCTAAGTTCTCAGCTAAAGATGTCAATGGAAAGACGGTTAATAACACGACTTTTCAAGGAAAAGACGTCGTTATTATCAGCACATGGGCAGCATGGAGTTACGAGAGTCTTGATGTCCAACGTGCGCTGAGTGATGCCGTGAAAGCAGGGAAGATAGCTGCTTTGGGCATTTGTGTAGATGCCAATCCTAAGGAAGTAAAGCAGACTTTAGAGCGTGATGGGATTGAGTTTTCCAATGTTTGTGATGGAAAACTACTGAATACACCACTACTCAAAACCTTTGGTCTTAATACTATACCAGATAATATCGTCATTCGCAATGGGAAAGTAGTCGAGAGAAACATCACTGCTAACACCATCCGTCAGCGTTATGGCGCCGAATAAAAACTAATATTGTGCTTGTAAAAACATTCTGTGCAGCTGTTAACGGAATGGAAGTCACCACCGTGACAGTCGAAGTTAGTATCACACGGGGCGTGTTGTTCCATCTTACCGGTCTTGCAGACGGAGCGGTAAAGGAAAGCCATGACCGTATAGCTGCAGCACTTCTTAATACTGGTTACAAGTTTCCTGTAGCCGATATCACCGCCAATCTTGCTCCAGCCGACCTCAAGAAGGAAGGCTCCAGTTTTGATCTCCCATTGGCAATAGCCATCTTGGCTGCCAATGAGAAGATGAGTTGTGACCGTTTGCGAGAGTTTATGCTTGTGGGAGAGTTGAGCCTTGACGGTACTTTACAGCCTGTTAAAGGCATACTACCCATAGCTATCAAGGCACGTGCCGAGAAGTTTAAAGGTATCATTGTGCCGAAAGCTAATGAGCACGAAGCGGCTGTGGTAGACACGTTAGAGGTCTATGGAATGGATAATATCCTGCAAGTAATTGACTTTCTTAATGATACATCGAATCCAGAACCTTGTTTTGTAGATACACGGAAAGAGTTTTACGAGCATCAATATGCTTTCGACCTCGACTTTGCTGATGTCCGTGGACAAGAGAATGTGAAACGAGCATTAGAGGTAGCAGCGGCTGGCGGGCATAATCTTATCATGGTTGGACCACCCGGAAGTGGAAAGAGTATGATGGCAAAGCGCCTTCCTTCTATCCTCCCTCCTTTGTCTCTTTCAGAGAGTTTGGAAACAACTCAGATTCATTCGATAGCCGGTAAGTTGCGTCGTGATACAGGACTGATTACGCAACGTCCTTTTCGTAGTCCTCACCATACTATCTCTGAGGTTGCACTCGTGGGTGGTGGAGCCAATCCAATGCCGGGTGAAATAACCCTTGCACATAATGGAGTGTTATTCTGTGATGAGTTACCTGAGTTTAATAAACACACTTTAGAGGTGCTTCGACAGCCTTTAGAGGATCGTCATATAACGATTTCGCGTGCCAAATATACGGTTACTTATCCTTGTAGTTTCATGTTTGTAGCAAGTATGAATCCCTGTCCGTGTGGCTATTTTGCTGACCCTACGCATCATTGTGTTTGTACTCCAGGGCAGATTCAGAAGTATCTTGCTAAGATTTCTGGTCCGTTAATGGACAGAATAGACATTCAGTGTGAGATTGCACCTCTCCCCTTCAAAGATATATCACAAGCAACACCGGGCGAGCCGAGTGCTGCTATTCGTGAACGTGTTATCCGTGCACGTGCTATTCAGACCGATCGCTTTAGCAGTTATCGTAATATTCATTGTAATGCGCAGATGTCTGAGCGTATGATTCATGAGTTTGCCGAGCCTGATGAAGCCTCTATTAAGTTACTCCGTGATGCTATGGAGCGTTTGAAACTGTCTGCTCGCGCCTATAATAGGATTCTAAAAGTAGCGCGTTCGATAGCCGACTTGGAAGAGTCTGAGGCTGTACAAGTACAGCATATCGCTGAGGCAATAGGGTATAGAAACTTGGATAGGAGCGACTGGGCTGAGAGATGAGAGCGCTCTCAGCCTTATAAAGATAAGGAAAACTAAGAAAACTATGACCCCTAAGATTACTCGAGATTCTAAGACAACTATATAAAGAAGAAATACAATAACACCCAAAGACTTAACAAATATAAAAAAACAAATTCAAAAAGACTATGAGAAAGTTGTTTGCTTTCATGTTGTTACTGCTACCGTTAGTAGTATCAGCACAGACGGATAAGACATTTATGTCTGTAGACTGGGATAGGATAAAGGCAGAAGTGAATGCTAATCCACAGCATGTTCAGCAGTTAGTTGACATTCTTATCAATGTTGATGCTGATACCACATTGACTGCTGAGGACAAAATCTTGGCTGTTTATGGACGAACTTACCTTAATAATGGTAGGGATATGTTCATGGAACTTGATATGTCGAAGGCCAGGAATGAAGGTAAGTTTGATGTTGCTGCTACGCTTGCGGATAAGGTTCTTGCCAGCAATCCGCTCAATACCAATGCTATCGTGTCTAAGATTTATCATTTCAGAAAACTTTCAACCACCGAACCTGATAAATCATGGATGTTGAGCGATAGCCTTAAGGTCTATTCTGTTCGTTTATCACGCATTCTCGATACAATCTTCATGACTGGTGATGGTAGTAAGGAACACCCTTTCTCCGTAACATCAGTGGGTGATGAATATAATCTTGTTTACTTCTTCTTTGGTATTCCTAAGGTGAATAGTCAGATGGTAGTCGGTAGTTGTGACCGTCTT
>QWCL01000685.1_pt1 | contig 11992 bp, 8 predicted proteins | sample 1972551 | NCBI WGS metagenome assembly QWCL01 (sample SAMN09866709, study PRJNA288562) | Human oral metagenome isolate term2_saliva, whole genome shotgun sequencing... | isolation source: mouth | host: Homo sapiens | place: USA: California
ATACTATGGAAGCGACTACTTCACTTCAAGAGTTGGGTATTCGGAAATTTGGGACAGAAGTAAAAGATTAGGGGATGCCTTTTATGAAAATCAATTGCTTACAAGAGCTTTAAATGAAAAGCTTGGAACAAGTTTTTTAAATGGAAAGTCTAATCAGGAATTGATTCAGTCAATGATGGATAATGCGGCTGATGAAAAAGCAAGGCTTGGTCTTGTTGTCGGTCAGGCATTGACTCAGGATCAGATAAATGCCCTGAATGAAGATATTATCTGGTATGTTTCAAAGGAAGTGAATGGAGTCAGTGTTTTGACACCGCAAATTTACTTATCAAGCAGAACTAGGGAAAGCATAAGCGATGACACTAGAAATAGAATTGGTGGAATAAATGGAACTTATGTCAAGACTAAGGATTTTGTAAATGACGGGACAAAATGGGGTAATGGTGGAGTTACCTATGTTGAAGCAAATACTGTGAGAAATGAAACAACTAATAATCTGCTTTCAGAAATTTCAGGAGATCAGACTTATATAAATGCAGTTGGAAATATTGAAAACATCGGTGGAAAAATAAAGGGAAATGAAGTTGTGGCACTAATTTCTGAAAACGGAAAAGTAGTAAACGATACAACAAAAAGACGAATAGGATATGATAACGGAAGATATGACAGCAGCTGGCATGATGAAATCGCTTCACTTGGAGAAATATCTTCAAATGGGACAACTTATATAAAGGCTAATGAATACACTACAACTGGTGGAATCCTGTCAACAAAGAATATGATCTGGGATGTCAATAAGCTAAATGCTGATGCCTTGAAATTAAGTGGAGAAGACAGAAATGGATATTCTGAAGATAATTTTGGAAGATATAGCCAGACAACGCATTTAGGTGCTGGAATAGTTGCAGATGCAACATCAGGAAGAATTGGAGATATGAACTTAGTAGGTTCAACTTTTGCAGGTGGAGATACAAGAAATTTACAAATTGGAAAAGTAAATGTAGAATCAGTTGTAAATGTCTATGAAAGTGAATCAAAGAGAACAAACAAAGGATTTATGAGTTCTGACAGCAGTTATTTCAATAACCACGAAGAAGAAAATGTTGCAGGAAATTTACAGCTTAGCGGAGCAAGAATTGAAGGAAACTTGACAGGAATCGGAAGTAACATTGATTTAGGTGAAAATACCTTTATTGGCGGAAAATTGACAACAGATTCGAGAGAATTACATAATAGTTTTTATGAAAAAAATACGTCCAGAGGATTTAGTGCAGGAATTAGTCATGGAACGGCTTCATTAAATTATGGAAAATCAAGCAGTGCCTATGATGAAAAAGATACGATAAATGCCAAATCAAATTTAAGAATTGGCGATGGAAGTGTACTGAATAACGGAGCGGAAATTACAGCCACAAACTTTGAATACGGAAATATTCAGATTAATAACGGCGATGTAAAATATGGTGCAAGAATTGACACAAGGGATGTGCATACTTCAAGCAAGAGCAGCGGCTTCACAATATCAGCGGGAATAAACAGCCCAGCATTGGACAGGGCAAAACAGGTTGGCCAAGCTGTAAGTCAGATTAAGAATGGCGATACTGCAGGCGGAGCTATGGAAGCGGTAAATGCCGCAACTGGGACAATTAAGGGGCTCGCAGACAATCAGGGGACAAGACAGACAAACTATGATACTAATGGAAGTGTTGGAAAACAAGGAGTAAAAAATGCTTCAGCCAACAATAATTTTTATGCCAATATTGGAGTAAATGCTGGAATCTCTAAATCTAAGAGTACTTCAAATTCACACACAAAAAGTGCTGTTGTGACAACTATGAAACCTGCTGATGAAAATTCAAGTATTACGTATAATAACGTAAATAACATAACTCATCAGGGAACACAGGCTCAGGGTGGAACATTCATCTACAATAATGTGGCAAACATTCAGAAGGAAGCTGTGGAACTTCATAACAGCTACAGCTCAAGCAGTTCGAGCAGAGGAATAAATGCAGGTGCTACAATTGGCTATGGACACAAATTGCAGACTACTGGAAACGGCGGAAGCATTTCAGCTAGCCAAAGCAACCAGAATACAGTTGAAACTGTCTATGCAAACGGAAACTTCAAGAATGTAAATGAAGTTCACAACAACACAGGTTCAATGGTATTAAATGGTTTTAATCAGGAAGGTGGAAAAGTTACAGGTAATATCGGTAAACTGGTTGTAGAAAGCAGACAGAATACAAGCACAACAACTGGAAGTTCAAGCGGAATGAGTCTTGGAATAAGTGCAAATGGAGTACCAAGCTCTGTAAACATAAACGGAAGCAGAACAAATGGAGATAGAGCATTCGTAGACAACCAAAGCACATTCATTGTTGGAGAGGGAAGCAATCTTCACGTTGGAACTCTCGAAAATACTGGTGCAGTAGTTGGAAAAGAAGGCAACTCCACATTCAAGATTGACACTTATGTTGGAAAAGATATTCAAAACCACAACACAATGAAGACAACAGGCGGATCACTTGGAATTTCAACAGAAAAACCTAGAATTACAAATGTTGGATTTAATCAGGACAGCAGGGACAAGCAAGGTATCACAAGAAATACAGTAGTTGGAGATGTTGAGATAGCAGGAGCTGAGGGAAGTCCAATAAACAGGGACTTAGGAAAAGCAAATGAAGTAACAAAGGACACTCACAGCAGCACAAATATTAATGTTGAAAGCCAGGCTATTGAGTATGCCACTAATCCTGCTAAGCTGAAAGAGGATATTGGGAAAGCCAAGGATGAAATTGAAGCAGTCGGTGCTGTAGCAAAAGCGGCTTTCAATACAATCGGCTCTAAAGAAAAAAATGGTTTCCTTGACTTCCTAAGAACTGAAAGAGTTCAGGAAACTGTAAGAAATCTAGGCTATATTGACACTAAAGGAAAGACAAAAGAGCAGATAGCACAGGAAATGCAGGATAAATATGGAGAAATTTTTGCAAAGAACGGCAAGAAATTAGAAATTAACTTCTATGTCAACTCAGAAATTTCACAAGATGATCCTAACGGGAAAAACAAAATGAACTCAGCAGGATTTGTAGCTGAAGACGGTTCAATATGGCTAAATGTAGACAATATTTCATCAATAAGCAACTTCAATTTAAATTCAGTATTTGGACACGAACTGACACATAATGTAACTGGTAAAGATACGGAATTATTAGCCAACTTTGGAGAAGCAAGAGCTTCAGGATTTATAGAGAAGGCAATAGATAAAGGTTATCTTGCTAGAACTGGTGGAGGACTAAACTGGAATAGCGAAACGTTGATGAAAGAGCAGAAAGATAGGCTGGCTAGTTATCAGGATATTGAGGAAAAGTTAAAAGTTGAAGATTACCTATTTGTATATGTAATAGATGAAAAAAATGGCAAAACTGTAAAAATTAGAGATAAGGATGTAGTTTCCAAAATAGAGAAAGAAATAAAAGAAAAATTTGGATTAAAAAATTTTTCCTTGGATGATAAAATTGCTAGTTTTGATTTGGCTGGAAAAAAGCTTTTTGCTGAAAATGTTGCCAGTGCCTTAGAAAGAGAGTTTACTAATTACAAGAATGCGACAGGAGACAACAAAAGAAGAATAGGAGAAGATATGATGAAGAGATATGGAATAACCAGTGCCGAATTGGCTGTTGCAGATACAGATGCTTCTAAAGCTGCAAAAGCAATAATTCTAAAAAAATCGGACATTGTGGCTGATGTGAAAGATGTATTGCTGGATAACCATTTAACCAATTCACAGAAAAGTAATATATTATATCAGCAGTACGGATATGGTTCTGGGCGTTCCAAGACATCATGGAGCGAATCTGATGTTGAAGAGGTAATAAACGGCATTGGATTAAAAGAACTTATAGCGTCGTCTACAGATGAGATAGCCAACAGGATGAGATGGCAATCCCAATTCTTCAAAGATTTCTATGCAAACAACCAAAGACTGACAAACAGACGATTGGTAGTAGATGAAGACGATTTTGTATGGTATGCTGGAAAAGATGGGAAATTATCAACTAGACAGACGACCTGGAGAAAAGATGAACTTGGAAAAAGAGACCAGCTGTCATCTGAAAATCCAATAAAAGGTGTTGTTTCTTATGTCGATGAGAAAAAGATACAGGGAAAGCCGGGAGAAAAAATTACAATTGGAGTAATTAATAATGAAGATATAGTCACTAAAGGAAGGAATGAGATGTTTAACGAAGTGTGGGCAGGCAAGGATTACAAGAATGGGAATGCCCTTATGGAATATATAATAGATGATGAGCATATTGTCACAGTAAAACCTAAAGAAGATATTTCAAGTCCAACTACGGGAGTAGATTCTGAAAAAGGACATGGTTATTTAAATTCAGATGGTACACCTGGAAAAGGTTCAGGCTCAACGATACATATTAATTTCAATTATAAAGAGAATGGAATGATAGTAGAGGATTACAATTTTAGCAATATGAATTTAACTAAAGTAGGAAAGGAAAAAATAAAAACAGGTTCTTTATTTATTTATGGACATGAATTAGTACATGCGTTACATAATCAAATGGGTATAAATGAACAAAGATATACTTATTATTTTTATTTAGATAGTAAAGGGCATAAACATATGACAGGAGAAATAAGAGAAAGTTTTCCATTACGAAATGAACATAAAGAAGTGAAAACAAAAGAAGAGGTGTTTATGGAAGTGATACAAAAAATAGAAAACATGAAAATGACTAACAGAAATAACACTAGACGGTATAATTTGATTTTAGAAGAATTAAATAAAAAAGATTCAGAAATATATAAACATTTGATGGAAGAAATACAATTAAAACTTGATATTGCAAAGAAAGAAAATCAAAATATAAGATTAAATATACCTGTTGCGTTGATAAAACAAGAAGAATTTAATACTGTAGGAAATCCTAAAATGTTTGAAAATTCTAAAATAATACATAAATTTCCTAACCTACCAACAGAACGTGGCTTGGAAAAGGAGAATAACTTTAATACACGTGCAGTGTATGATGGAGTGACAGATTAAATGAAAGCAATAAAAATTGTATTATATTTTTTATTATTATCGACAATTGTTTTTTCTAAATCACAAAAACTAATAGAAAAAAATTTTTATGAATATTATAAAGTCATTGATGAGAAGCCAAAATATGATATTGAAATTTTGAAAATAACAGGTTATTGTGAATATCTTAATGGAAAATGTTTTGGATTAATATATGTAGATGAGGATTTTGCAACTACTTTGACCAAAATAGATATTAACTTATCAAATTTTAGCATAATTAACTATGAGGCTTATTTTGCTAATAATCGCAGATATTTTATGAACGGGAAAGAGAAAATTGTTAAAAATATTAAATTAAAGGGAAAAATAAAAGAGTTGGTAAGAATAATAAAAAGTGACGGTAAAAATTATAAAATAAATAAGATAGACAAAATTAATAAAAAAAATTTAAACTATGAAAAGGTTTATTCAAATTTTATTGTTCTTAAAACAAAAGATTTATCATTTTTTTATATTATAGATGTTAGTAATCTAAAATTTGAAAATTTTGATAAAAAAATTATAGAATTGATTAAAGAACTAGAAACAGAAGATTGATAAAATATTTAAAATTTTAGAAATACAGGGAGAGATATAAAAAAAATGAGAATTTTATTATTATTTTTGCTATTACCAGTAATAATTTTTTCTGAATCACAGGAATTAAGAAAATTAACATATTATAGTTATTTTCCATTTGTTAATGAAAAAGTAGAATCTGGGCTGGAAATTCAAAAATTATCAGCATTTTGTGTATTTAATTCTAACATAGGAGGATGTGATGGTGCGTTATTTATAGAAAATAAGGAAAAAATAAAAAAGTTAAATATAGACTTTCAAAATTTTAATGCAATTGAATATAATGGATATTTTAAAGAAATGAAACCTTATTTTTATTTTGAAAATAAGAAAGTTATAAATGATAAAAAGATGCAGAAAAAAATTGAAAAAATAAGAAAGATGTTAGTAATTAATGAAATAACTGAAAAATTTGAAAATATAAAAAGGGATTCAGTTGATTATTACTCGCTTCCTGAAATAAAAACAAAAACGATTTTTTCTGAATATATAGTTATAAAGTTGCCAGAACTATCCTATCCATTTGTTTTAGACTTCAAGAATGTTAAAAAAAGAATTTCAGATTATGAAAAATACAAAGGCAAAAATATAGATGAATTATACCATTATTTGGTAAATATAACTCATAATAATACTAAAATTACAGAAAAAGAGTATGAGAAATATTACGAATTTATAGAAAAAGAAATACTATATTCAACTTTTTATCAAGAATTAAATAAGGAAGTTTTTGAGTTAATTAAAGATTTAAATTTAAATTAAAAAAGAAAGGATTATTAAAATGTCAGATAAAAGCAAAAAAGAAATTTTAAAACTTCTATTATTTTTAACATTATGTACAATTACATTTTCAACTGAAAATAGTAAAAAAATAGAAAAAATTAATTCACAGGAAATTATACATTATCATGAATTGATACATTCAAAACATAATTCACTTAATAATTTAAAAGAGAATAATGTTGAAGATGATTTTAAATTAGAGGTTGAAAGTGAATAATTGAATTTAAAATTTTAAATAATCGTTGTTGTAAAAGACAGCGGTTATTTTTTTCTATATCACATATAATTTGAATTTTTAAAACAACTTTTTACCCAATAAATTTTATAAAAATATTTATTTAATTTATTAAATTAGTTCCTTTTTATTATACCTTTTTTATATATATCTTTTATATTATACCTTTTTAGGTACTCGCAAACAGCGATGAATAAAGGAACTGAAGGTATTAAAAAACAACTTTTTGGGAGAATAAAAACTACCTTTTGGGAATTTAAAAACGACTTTTCGGGAAAATAAAGACAACTTTTTGGGAGTATTTTTGAACAATAAAAACACCGATTTTAAATATGGTTGTTAAAATATGTTTTATATGATATAATGGCTATGATTGGAGATGATGTCAAATTGAATGAAATTGTAAAATATAAGAATGATTTTAATAATCAGGAACTTAGAAAATTTACAGCCGAAGAATTAAATTTATTAATGACAATTCTTCATAAAGTCAGGGATAATGGAACTAAAATTTTAAATTTTTCATTTAATGAATTAAAAAAACTTATAAGGCTTGAAAAAAATATGACAATAAAAGAATTTTCAAAAACAATAATGAATGTTAATAAAAAGCTGCTTGCATTAAATTACACTTTTCAGTCAGAAGAGCTTATAATCCAGTTTGCTCTTTTTCAAGAATTTGTAATAAATACTAAAACACAAAATTTGACAATTGCAGTAAGTGAAAGGTTTAAATTTTTACTAAATGAGTTTGAACCTGGCAATTGGACAAGATTTGAACTGGAAGAGTTTGTCAGATTAAAGTCAAGCTACACCAAAGAGTTTTACAGAAGAATAAAGCAGTTTAGAAGTACAGGCTTTTGGAGCGTTAATTTAGATGAGTTCAAAAGGTTAATGGACATTCCTGTAAATTATCGAATGTGTGATATTGATGTAAAAGTCTTAAAGCCAATACAAAAGGAACTTAAAGAAAAGTATGGATTAAAAATTCAGAAAACGTATAACACAAAAGGAAGAGGACGCCCTGCCGTGTCAGGCTTCATTTTTACATTTCTGAAAGAAGAACCGCAGTCCAGAGAAATTAAGGAAGAGAAAAAAGAAATTAAAACACCTGCCGACTTTTTCATTCATAGAAAAGTTAGAATGATGGATGGAGTAACTGGAATGTTTAACACCTTGACAATAAAGTCAATAAATGAACAGAAGAATGGAATGGTAGTGGTTAAAATTCAGAATGTTGATGATTTTTACGAACAGGAGTTTGCTTTTAACAGCATGGAACATTTTGAGAACTGGTTCAGGAAATATGTGATATAAGAAGTTCAAAAATGCCAAATATTTGCATTTTTGGGACACTTCAATATAAAAAAGAGGTATTAAAACCTCTCTTTTTTATTTTTATAAATACCGCCTCTACTTTCTATTTTCACAACTTTTAGAACTTTAATTTCTTTTTCTACCAAAAAAACAGCTCTGTATTGTCCTATCCTAAGTCTATATACATTCTTGTATCCTTGCATAGCTACAATATCAAAAGATGAAGCTCTTAAATTAGAATTTTTAGAAAGTTCTTTAAAGGCTTTGAAAAATTTTAAGCCTATATCTTTATTCTTTTTTATAAACTTCTCAACATCAGTTGTATAAGTAATTCTATATGATGTCTTCAAGGCTTAACTCCTTTCCCGGTTCTTCCAGATCAAGAGTTTTCAAAATTTCAGTAAGTTCAGCCTCCTCTTCATCTGAAGCAAAGGGATAATTAGCACGCAGGAAATCAGATAAATCCAATTTTTCCTGTTCCTCAACATATTTCATTGTTGCTTTTCTAACTAACTCTGAAAAACTAATACCGACTTTTTTTGCAAAACTGCTTAGAACATAAAAGTCATCCGAATTTATTGAGATATTTTTTCTTAAATAGTTGTTTTTGTTTATAACTCCATTTTTAATTTTCATAATTTCTATCCTTCTTTTCTTTTATTTGTTCATCATTTTCATTTTTATCTTCTTCTTAGTTTTTTTATTTGCTTTTTTAATTTCTTTCTTTCATTCATAAATAAATTCACATTAATTTTTCAGTTTATATAATTGAAAAACAACAAAGAAAAAATATCTTACACACATTATATACGATGTGTATTATAAAGTCAAGAATTATTTTTCAGTTAAAAATCTAATTTATAATATAGAACTAAAATAAGCCCATATTAGCCTCATAACGAAAATTTTTGCATCAGGCAAAGTTTTATACCAAAAAACGATTTAACGAACGCTACGGGCTTAATATGACGCAATATGAACTTTAATTTTTATCATCATCAATTTTATTTTATAATTTCAAGAAATTTTATCCTGATTTTTCTAATATATTTTTTTAATCAAAAAAAGAACTTGTGCAAACTTTTTAGAAGAAAACTCCCAATAATCTGTACATAAGCTCAAATATTTTATTTTTTATTCAATTAAATTTTTTTTTAATATTTTAAAATGAGTTGAAGTGAAATTTCTTAAACTGCCCATCCACCTCCAAAAACTGGGCTCTCATTTTCTACGCTAATCAAATGTTACCCCATTTTTTTCAAAAAATCAAGTTTTTTTTTATAAAAATTTTTCCCAATAAACTTTCCGAAAATTCAAATTTTGGAAAGCACGCTTACAAGTTTCTCGAAAATTAAAAAATTTTAGAAACTTATCGTGATTTTTTCAGCACATAAAATTTTGAAAAAATGACTTTCGTTTGCACTCAAAAACTCATTTCATTCGTGAAAATAAAGTTACAATTCTCAAATTTAAAGATCATATTTTGCATAAATTTCTACAAATTTTGTGCAAAAAAATCTTCATAAAGAGAATTTTTAAAGATAAATTTTTATGTATTATTGAACTTTAAATATAACATTTTTTAAATCAATTTTTGTACAAAACAGCAAAAAATAATTTCAATTTTTTTAAAAATAACAAAAAAAGAGAGCTAAAAATTCTCCTTTTTTTACATAATTATACTTTTTATTTTACGATATTTTGCAAAAAAAATTTACAATTTAGGGTAATAATTTTAACCATAAAAATTCAAAAATTGTTATTCAGTTTTAATAATTATTCCTCATTTTCAATCAATTTTTCAAACTCTCTAGTTGTTTCAGTTCGTTCAATTCTCTTAACAACTCCATCATCAAATTCAATTTCAATGTCAAAAATATCTCTATCATATTCAAGATTATTTTCCCCATCATCTACATTTTCATCTTCAAAAAATTCATCAGTCATAATTGAAATTCCCACCTATCTTTAGTTTTTAATCAAGATAACTGTTTCTGTAATATTTATAATACGAGGATCTGCTTATCTGCATAAACCTGCAAAAACTTTTTACACTTATTTCCTTGTTCCTTACCCGCTTCAGCATATCCTGCTCCTCTTTTGAAAGATTTAAGACTTTAACTGGCCGTCCAATTACATTTCCAGTTTTCCTGCTATATCTTTTCCCAGATTTTCCAAGCGGCATATTTTTAATTCCGTCATTTATTCTTTCAATTAAAATGCTTCGTTCCCTTTCAGCTAAATATATTAGAAGAGGAATTACAACAACATTTACAATTTCATCTTTTTTGTCATTCACATTATGATTTAAAAGTTCCTGGTTGATTACAGCAATATTAACTTTCATATCCTTAAGCTTTGTATAAAGCTCAGTAACTTCTGTAAAATTACGTCCAAGCCTGTCAATGTCTGTGACAACAAACGTATCGTTTTCCCGAATTTTTGATAAAATTTTCTGCAGTTCAGCCCTTTTCATATTTTTTCCGCTCTGTATATCACAATAAACTTCATCACAGCCAGCATTTTCAAGCGATGCTATCTGCCTTGTCAAATCCTGCTTTGCCGTGCTTACTCTTGCATATCCAAATTTCATTTAGACAACTCCTTTACAAAAATGTCTACTAAAATATATTTTAATTTAGTATACATCATTTTGCTTATTATACGCTTAAATTCAGTATAGTTTTAAGTGTATATCAAAACATCTGTTTTAGTAGATATCGGAGTGTCCCCAAAGTTTAAAAGCTGGCATTGAAATATATTAAAAAAATTTATTTTTCATGTGTTTGTCCTGTTTTTTAAATAAATAACTTGATTTCTACATTTTTTTATGATATACTTCTTTTAAAGTGGAATGCATGATGCCTGAGGGCTGCCATGCTAGCCCGATATTGCAAGACAATATCGGGTCAATTTTTTTTAGGAGGACTTTATATGAACAACAGAGAGGAAAAGACTTTTAAAACTTTTGAAGAACAAATTGAAGGACTTAAAAGAAAAAACCTTAAATTTAAAAATGAAGAATTTGCACTTAACATTTTAAAAAGAGTAAATTATTATTCTTTTATTAATGCATATAAAGAAAATTTTTTAAATCTTAATTATGAAAAAATAAACTCTGATGATCCTGATGAAATGTATAAAGATGATGTCTCTTTTGAAGATTTGTTTTGGCTATATTATTTTGACAGTGAAATGAGAAGTAATCTTTTAAAATATATTTTTATTGTCGAATCTAATATAAAAACTAAATTAGCCTATTATTTCTGTGAAAAATATAAAACTGATAATAATGCATATAAAGATGTGAATAATTTTGAATACACTTCCAGTTCTGGATTAACAAGAGATATTAATCGTTTAGTCCAAAAATTAAATAATACTATTAACAGGCAATCTAATATACAAGGTTCTAGGATTAATCATTATACTACAAACTATAATACCGTTCCCCTTTGGGTTTTAATGCCTCAATTGGATTTTGGAACAACTGCTTATTTCTTTAAATGTTCTCAAAAAGATATTCAATCTAAGATTGCTAAAAACATGAAATTTGAATTTATTGAAGAAAATCCTGAATTTAATGATAAGTACATCTTTACTGGAGAAGCTTTGAGTAATATTATTTTTTTTGTGAACAGTTTTAGAAATATTTGTGCTCATAATGAAAGATTATATAATCATAGGTTTACTGCTAATAACATTAATAGTTTTATTATTCATGAACATTACAGCTTAAATTTTAACTATGGTCTTTTTGACTTAATTTTAATTTTAAAATTTTTTATTACTCAATTAGAATATAGAGCTTTGAAATCTTTATTAACTTACAGCTTAGCTTTTTTATCTTTAAATGTTGATGAAAGTGATTTCATAAAAATACTCAATAAAATGAAATTTCCTAAAAATTGGGAAGAAATATTAGAAATAAAAGAAGATTTGCAAAAGGCAAAAGAATTTTATCAAAACAATGTTTTGTTAAATAA
>QWCL01000736.1_pt1 | contig 11986 bp, 7 predicted proteins | sample 1972551 | NCBI WGS metagenome assembly QWCL01 (sample SAMN09866709, study PRJNA288562) | Human oral metagenome isolate term2_saliva, whole genome shotgun sequencing... | isolation source: mouth | host: Homo sapiens | place: USA: California
TGAAGAAAGCTTTTACGAGGAAGGAAAATACCTAATCGCTGGTGTAGATGAAGTAGGTAGAGGTCCTATTGCAGGTCCTGTGACAGTAGCAGCTGTTATCTTACCACCTCATTGCAAGCTAGTAGGGTTGAACGATTCCAAAAAACTAACGCCAGAAAAACGAGATACCTTATTTGATCAAATCATGGAGGTAGCAGTAGCGGTACACTGTGTGTCCTATGAGGCAGAAGTCATTGATACACTCAATATTTATGAGGCTACACGACAAGCTATGTATGAGGCGATTCGTAATTTGCCAGTACAGGCAGAGGCTGTATTATCGGATGCGATGAAATTACCAGATTTAGAGGTACCTGTAGAATCTTTGATTAAAGGAGACTCTAAAAGTGCATCTATTGCGGCTGCTTCCATTGTAGCAAAAGTAACACGGGACCGCTTCATGGAAGCTATGGATGAAGAGTATCCAGGATTTGGGTTTGCAATCCATAAAGGATATTATACAGATGTACATAAGCAGGCGATAAAAGACCTTGGCATTACGCCATTACATCGTCATAGTTTTGAACCTATCAAATCGATTGTGGCAGGTAAGCCTGTAGAAGAAATCTAAGTATTAGTATATCGTTTAGGTTATACATGCTTAGGATACCTATAAAGATATCTCTGCCCATAGCGATTCCATTGTTTGAAAATGATTATAATATTATATTACTTATAAAAGCATTCTTATAGAGTATTCTATGAGAATGCTTTTTGCATATCGATAATTGTATATGGATTATAACACTCTTAGAGGAGTACACTCCTAACAGTGTGGGTTGTACGGTTTACATTCTTTCATAATGAAAGTAATGTAGAACTAAGGAGGTGCCTATGAACCATATTGAATTAGGAAGATACGGTGAAGACCTAGCTACCAACTATTTGAAAAGCCAAGGCTATGATGTATTGGAACGAAATATACGCTATCGATTTGGTGAAGTAGATATTATCGCTAAAAAAGAAAATATGCTCATTGTAGTAGAGGTGAAAACAAGACGGACCCAAACCTATGGAATGCCCTGCGAGGCGGTGCATTGGAAAAAGAAACAACACATACGTCATGTCATATCTATGTTTTTGGCAACCCGTGATATAGAGTATGAATCTATACGATTTGATGTCATAGAAGTATATGTGCCTCAAGTGGGAGATTCTAAATTACGGCATATAAAAGCGTGTCATTTATAAGATGGGAGGAGTATCATGTATGCAAAAACCTATGGAGTATGTGTGAGTGGTATTGATGGATATGTGGTAACTGTAGAAGTAGATATTAGCCCAGGTCTACCAAGCTTTGATATTGTTGGCTTACCAGCGACCTCTGTGAAAGAGGCAAAGGAGAGAGTGCGATCGGCTATCAAGAATGGGGGCTTTGAGTTTCCTATGAAGAGAATTGTGGTCAATCTAGCACCTGCCCATATTCGTAAAGATGGGTCTTCTTTAGATTTAGCCATTGCCATGGGAATTTTAGCCGCTCAAGAATCGGGAAAACACAAGAAAAAGGAGTCTATACATTGGAATCACCATATATTTATAGGAGAATTATCGCTAGATGGTTCTTTACAACCAGTGATGGGGATGTTATCTATGGTGATGGGAGTGACAAATCAGGAGTTAGGGAATGACAATAATTATCTTTCTATGGTAGAAGACATTATTGTGCCTATAGGAAATCATGAAGAGGCTATTAGTGGGTCCTCTATACCTGTATATGGAGTATCTACATTAGCTGAAGTTGTGGAAGTATTAGAAGATCCTGAAAAGAAAGAAAATCTATGTGCGCAGATAGATATAGTGCCATCAAAATATAGTGCGGAAATACTAGATTTACAAGATGTAAAAGGGCAAGTAATGGCAAAACGGGCCTTAGAAATATCTGCTGCTGGTGGTCATCATTTACTGATGACAGGACCTCCGGGTTCGGGAAAAACCATGTTAGCTAAACGGTTGCCATTTTTATTGCCTCCTCTTTCACGGGAGGAGCAACTAGAGATAAGCCGCATTTATAGTGTAATGGGTTTATTAAAAAGTGGCCGATTAATGGAACAACGACCATTTCGCAGTCCTCATCATACGAGTACATTAGTGGCTATGGCGGGAGGAGGACAACCGCCAAAACCAGGAGAAATTACCTTGGCACATAAAGGCGTTTTATTTTTGGATGAAGCACCAGAATTTCGTAGGCCCGTCATAGAGGTTCTGAGACAGCCCTTAGAAGAACGACAAGTACATATTGCGCGGATTGGAATGGCAACCACTTATCCTAGTGATTGTATTGTTGTCATGGCTATGAATCCATGTCCATGTGGATGGTTTGGAACGGAAGAAGATCATCGATGTACTTGTACAGCTACGCAAATTCAAAGATACCAACGAGTGTTATCAGGACCTATTTTGGATAGAATGGATCTAGTAGTACCCGTAGAAAGACCTACTTTAACAGAGATATATGCCCCTAAGGATGAAGTTAGCACAGCGCAAGTACGTAGTCGTGTTATCCGTGCTAGATCTATGCAAACTGAAAGATATAAAGGAACGAATATTGGAGTGAACTCACATTTAAGTCATAGTGATATAGAAATGTATGTGAAACTTTCTAAGCAAGCTAAAGAATTGCTAGATTCAGCTTTTACTACATTACATTTGAGTTTACGTAGCTATGACCGCATTATCAAAGTGGCAAGAACAATCGCTGATTTAGCAGAATCTGAGAAGATTTTAACAGACCATGTGGCAGAAGCCTTGAGTTATCGGCAGGTACAGGAGGGATTGTAAATGAAAGACGAAATTTATGCGAGTGCTCTCCAACATGTAGTGGGATTAGGGAATGCAAGCTTAGGTAATTTGTTTACCTATTACGAAAGTGCCAAAGAAGCTTGGCATCATGTGTTACATCACAATGTGGAACCATCATTGGGTTGTAAATATGAATTATTTGATGAAATTCGCCGTCCTATCAATGAAAGCTTTCTATTACAATTAGAAGAAGATTTAGAGCGTTATCATATGGAAGTGATTACTTGGGAATCTCCATACTATCCAAAATCTTTACTAGAAATTTATAATAGTCCCCGAGTGTTGTATGGACGTGGGGATATAGAAGTGTTGCAACATACGGATCGTTCTTTGGCGATGGTAGGCGCTAGAAAGTGCTCTACCTATGGTGTACAAGTAGCTAGACACTTTGGACGGGCTTTATCTAATTTAGGCATTATTGTTGTTAGTGGAGGCGCCATGGGGATCGATCGTGCTAGCCATGAAGGGGCCTTGCAAGGACAAACTCCAACGATTGCTGTTATGGGCTGCGGTTTAAATGTAACCTATCCAAGAACAAACCGGAATTTATTTTTAGAGATTTTAGAAAAAGATGGATTGCTATTATCAGAATATGGACCGCATATGCAAGCAAAGAGTCATCACTTTCCTTCTCGAAATCGAATAATCAGCGGTATGACGAGAGGCACTATTGTGGTGGAAGCAAAAGCTAGTAGCGGATCTTTGATTACTGCTGATATGGCGATTAATGAAGGGAGAGATGTATTTACCATACCTGGTAATGTATTGACGCATACTTGTGATGGAAATCATTGGCTTATTCAACAAGGAGCTACAGTATTAACAGATCCTGAACAAGTATTGCATGAATATGGTTGGCAAAAAGTCGCAAAGTATAGTAACATGGATAGTAATAAAGTAAACATAGTGAATGAAGAAGAACAAAGTGTGTTGAAGGCTATGAATCCTGGTGGAAATACAACGATTGAAGAACTTGTACATAGCACACAATTGCCTTTATCAATTCTTCATACATTGCTGTTACAATTAGAGCTAAAACAAATGATTACACACACCCCTCAGGGGTACGTGCTACATACTTAGAGGAGGAAGATTTTTGGCCATTACTAGATCCTTCGTTACAGGGGAGAAGAAAAAAGACAAAGATACAAAAGAAGCTGTCAAATCAAGCGCCAAAGCACCAGAGTCTAGACCTTTGGTCATGCGTCCGGAACCGATTGAAATAGAGCATAAACGGACTTTCAAAAAAGATGGAAAAACTTTAATCATCGTGGAATCACCAGCAAAGTCAAAGACTATTGAAAAATTTTTAGGTGATGACTATGTGGTAAAAGCTAGTATGGGACATTTAAGAGATTTACCTAAAATGCAAATGGGTGTATCTATAACTAATGGGTTTTTACCTAGATATTTGAATGTACCTGGTAGAAAGGCTATCATTGAAGATTTGCGCAAAGAAGCAGATAAGGCGAAGACCGTGTATTTGGCAACTGACCCTGACCGCGAAGGAGAGGCCATCTCTTGGCATTTAGCACATATTTTGAATATAGACGGTACTACGCCATGTCGAGTGACTTTCAATGAGATTACCAAGCATGCTATTCAAGAGGCGATGGCAACACCTAGACCGATTGATATGCATATGGTGGATGCTCAACAGGCTCGCCGCGTATTAGACCGTATTGTAGGCTATAAATTGAGTCCTTTGTTGTGGAAAAAGATTTGCAAAGGACTTAGTGCCGGACGTGTTCAATCTGTAGCGGTACGTATTATCTGCGATCGGGAACGAGAAATTCAAGCATTTATTCCAGAAGAATACTGGACTATCGAAGGTGTGTATCAAACAGCTAAGAATGAACAATTTGATGTGGTAGTGACACACAAAGGTGATGAAAAGCTAACGATTTCTAATGAGATAGAAAGTAATGAAGTGTTACGTGTTATTCGTGACCGTGAAAGTGTAGTTAGTTCTGTACAATCAAAACAACGTAGTCGCAAAGCACCAGCTCCATTTACGACGTCGACGATGCAACAAGAAGGTGTACGCAAGCTGAATATGAATGCAAAACGCATTATGTCTGCAGCACAACATTTATATGAAGGTAAAGAAATTGGGGGCTATGGTCATGTAGGTTTGATTACCTATATGCGTACAGATTCCACTCGGGTATCAAAGGAAATGCAAGAAGCGGCTAAAGCCTATATTCTCAAGACCTTTGGGAAGGAGTTTTATCCGAGTAAACCAAATGTATTTGGAGCGAAGGCGAATGCTCAAGATGCGCATGAAGCGATTCGTCCTACCATGTTGGAATTACCACCTAAAGCGGTAGCGTCCTATCTATCTAGTGATGAGTTAAAATTATATACCTTGATTTGGAATCGATTTTTAGCGAGTCAAATGGCTCCACAGAAAAGTGAAACTATAACTATGCAATTTCATGTAGATGAGTATACATTGAAGGCTTCAGGGAATCGTGTATTATTTAAAGGTTTTACAGAAGTCTATGAAGACGCTAAAAAAGAGGATGACCATATACTGCCAGCCCTAGAGGAAGGGCAAGCTATTATGCCTATCTCTATGGATGGTATACAGCATTTTACGCAACCTCCAAGCCGTTATTCTGAGGCAGGTCTTATCAAAGTATTAGAAGAACAGGGAATTGGTCGACCAAGTACGTATGCAGCTACTATTGATACGATCTTAAAACGGAATTATGTGGAGCGTAAGGATAAACAATTTATTCCTACTGATTTAGGATTTGCCGTGGTGGAATTTTTAACAACTCATTTTGAAAAGTTTATTAATACGAAATTTACTGCCTCTATGGAGGAAGATTTAGACCATATTGCACAAGGGACTAACTTCTACGAAGCTGTTATCCATTCATTTTATGATAGTTTTGAGAAGGAATTATACACAGCTGAATCGGCTGAGAAGATAGAACTGGAGGCAGAAAAGAGTGGTATCCTTTGTGAAAAATGTGGACATGATATGGTCTATAAACTAGGGCCTTATGGTAAATATTTAGCATGTTCTAACTTTCCAGATTGTCGAAATATTAAGTCCATTACAGTTAGCACGGGAGTGACATGTCCTAAATGTAAATCTCATGAGATTTTAGAACGTAAATCCAAGAGAGGCCGTGTTTTTTATGGCTGTGAAGGGTATCCATCTTGTGATTTTACAATGTGGGATAAACCTATTGATAAAACTTGTCCCATTTGTGGTAGCTTAATGGCTGAAAAAGTATATAAAAATGGAAATAAAAAAGAGTTTTGTTCCAATCCTGACTGTGAAACAAGGCCAAAACGTAAACCTAGAACAAAGAAAGAAGATAAAGAATGAAAGATTTTGTAACTATTATTGGAGCTGGTCTTGCTGGATCTGAGGCAGCCTATCAACTGGCTAAGCGTGGTATCCCTGTGCACTTATATGAAATGCGTCCCAAAGTGTCTTCACCGGCTCATCATACAGATCAATTTGCAGAGTTAGTATGCTCTAACTCTTTGCGTGCGAATACGATAGAAAATGCAGTGGGTCTTTTGAAAGAAGAAATGCGTCGTTTAGACTCTTTAATCATGGAATCTGCTGATGCTACTCAAGTTCCAGCAGGTGGTGCCTTGGCCGTAGATCGTCATGCTTTTAGCAAAAGGGTCACAGAACGTATTAAAGAACACCCTTTAATCACCGTGATTCATGAAGAAGTGACAGAGATTCCAGATGAAGGTATTGTTATTTTTGCAAGTGGTCCACTCACATCAGAAGCGTTAGGGACTAAGATTAAAGAGTTAACTGGTTCTAAAGATTTTTATTTCTATGATGCAGCAGCGCCGATTGTAACAGCAGAGTCTTTGAATTACGATAAAGTATTTGCAGCCTCACGGTATGATAAAGGGGATGCAGATTATTTAAACTGCCCTATGACGAAAGAAGAATATGATGCTTTCTATGAAGCATTAACTACAGCCGATGTAGTACAACCAAAAGATTTTGAAAAAGAAATCTATTTTGAAGGATGTATGCCGGTAGAAATTATGGCATCTCGAGGAGTAGATACATTGCGTTATGGACCTTTGAAACCGGTTGGCCTTGTAGATCCACGGAACAATATTGAGTGGCATGCAGTAGTGCAGTTGCGCAAGGAAAATAAAGAAGCTACTATGTACAACTTAGTAGGCTTTCAAACGCATTTAAAATGGGGTGAACAAAAGCGAGTATTCCAAATGATTCCAGGGTTAGAGAATGCTGAATTTATTCGCTATGGTGTCATGCATCGTAACACATATATTAACTCTCCAGAACTATTGAACCAAGCATTCCAACTACAATCTAATGCACGATTGTTCTTTGCTGGTCAAATGACAGGTGTGGAAGGGTATCTAGAATCAGCAGCTGCAGGTATGATGGTAGCTATCCAAGTGGCGCGTATGTTGCATGGCAAAGAATTTGTTACATTCCCTAAAACAACGGCTCTTGGTGGGTTAAGCCATTATATCAGTGCCTATGAAGGTTCCAATTTTCAGCCAATGAATGTCAATTTCGGTATTATGGAACCTTGGGGAGCTAAAGTACGTAAGAAAAAAGAAAAAAATGCATTAATTGCGCAACGTGCTTTAGAAGAATTAGATGCATTAATTGTAGCAGAAGAGTTACTGTCTTAATTAATAGTTTTGTACTTGACAGATATAGTGCTTTACATATACAAAGGCAAGAGAATTTTATAATATTTGAAATTTTATAGATAAGAAAAAGAGGAAAGGATTTGCGATGTGCAATCCTTTCCTCTTTATATTTTGTTATTATTTTGATTTTATAGGCATCACTTTGTGTTGAAACTAATGAATCATTATTTTTCTTTTTTGCCTTTCCCTATAGGGAATACATGTGTATCCGTTGTTCCTTTATAATGAAGGTATAGCCAGATGCCAAAGGACACTGCCATGACAATTAAGCTTGTAACTTGCGCAGATTTAAAGCCTAATGTTAGGTTTACATAATCTCCACGTAGGAATTCTAAGAAGAATCGTAAGCCGGAATACAAGAATGCATATAAGCAGAAAATTTGCCCTTTTTTATGAGGGAACACGTTAGCCAATAGTAAGATAACAAACAAAATAATATCTACTTGACCTTCCCATATTTCCGCAGGCCATAAGGGCTGATTTCCATAAGTGCGATATGCCAATGTTGTTTCTGGATAGAGAATACCGAAGTTTCCTCCAGTGGGGTGACCAAAGGCATCACCATTCATGACATTCGCCATACGTCCCACAGATTGACCTACCATAAGGGCTGGTGCAAATAAATCAGCAAATGCCCAAGGGTCAACATGTTGTTTTTTTAAATAATAAATTCCAGCAATAGCACCTAACAATACGCCGCCTTGGATAGCCATACCACCTTGCCATACGTATGGAATTTCCAATACATGATTGTGATAGTATCCCCAGTCAAAGAAAAACACATCCCATAGTCGAGCACCGATGATACCAGCAATAGCAACAGTAATGGTAAAATCTACCATATATTTTTCCCATCCCCGGCCATCTTTTTTCATAATGAAGTAGCCTACAATGGCAGCACTAATAATACCTAAAGCGAGAAGTAAACCGTAGGCTCTTATAGGAAAGCCTCCGATAAAAAACAAATACTGATACATAGTACCTCCTAATATTTCTATTACATATATTTTTAATATTCCTACTTTTGTAGTGTACCATAAATTTTAGAGAAATAGTATAGTTTTCCCAATATATAGGCTGAATATGATATAATATAAAGGTTAAAAGGAGCGCTTATGAAACACTTACAATTTATGAAACATATGGTGCTAGGAATATCGGCATTTAGTTTGTTTGCTTCTTATCCAGTAGCAGAGGCAGCAATCCATATTCCCTTTCCAGCACTTTCCAATACAACAATAGCAGTAGAACCTGCACAATATGTGGGTCCGATGTTGTATGTCCCAGAAAAGCAAGAAGTTACATTACCTATCACCATGGTATTTGATCCTATAGTATCAGAAACGGTGTATGATAAAAAGTATGTACAGAATGGTACGTCAATCATGTCTCCCAGCTGGTTTGAATTGACTACGACTGGTCTAAAAGCTAGTTCTAAGCTATCCCATGACTATGTGAATAGTTATAAGGAAAAAGGCTATCGCGTATGGCCTTTGATTACAAACCAATTCGATCCAGATATGACTAGTAAAATCCTTGCTAATGAATCTATGTGGGAACGATATAAACAAGGCCTCATTAATTATGCTACAGAGTATGGTTATGACGGATATAATTTTGATTTTGAAAATATTCATTATAAAGATAAAGCACAGCTAACTAAGTTTGTTGATTTTTTGGCAAAAGGGTTACGAACATATAATCTACATACATCAATAGATGTAACGGGTTATTCTAATAGTGAAAACTGGTCTTTAGTGTATGACCGTAAAGCTTATGCTGATGCAGTAGATTATGTGGTACTTATGGCGTACGATGAAACTTGGGCATCTAGTAATATAGCTGGACCAGTCGCTTCTTATCCATGGGTTAGAAAGCATACAGAGCAAATGCTTTCTGAAGTACCAGCATCAAAACTTGTACTGGGTATTCCATTCTATATGCGTGAGTGGTCTGTACCAGTAAAAGGTTCTTGGGAAGGAAAAGCAAAAAGTAAAACACTAGCCATGACCAAAGCGTTGGACTTAGAACGTGAATACAGAGATGTGATGCGCTGGGATGAGCGATTAAAAGGTAATTATTTGACATTAACAAAGAAAAATGATGTCTATGGTATATATGATGAAAAGAAACCATATGAGGGGACACTGACTAAAATTTGGTTTGAAGATCCACAGTCCTTAAGCTATAAAGTGGGTCTTGTAAAAGAATTACAACTTGCAGGAGTCGCGGCTTGGCGTAAAGGTTTTGAAGCTAGTGATGTATGGCCGGTGCTGAGTTTTGCTCTAGATGGTGCTAATACAAATAGTACTGAAAAGGAGAAAGCAATTTCAGACAAAAAAGATCATAAAAAAGAAGTAAAAAAACAAGAGAAAAAGAAAAAATCTAAACATACAGATACTTCAGAAGTGATAAGGATTTCTAAAGACGGTAAAGAAATTGTATTAAAGTTTAAGAAACTTCATAAACACTCTGATGAAACAGGTGTTGTAAAGGTTACAAAAGAAAAAAAGTCTTTGCCTAAAGACTAAGATTTGGAGTATACTTAGGAGTATTAATACATACAATTGAGGAGGCATAGCATGTACGAAAAATACGTGGCACAAGACATTGAAAAAAAATGGCAAACATATTGGGAAGAGTCTGGGGTATTTAAAACAGAGTATGACCCAAGTAAAGAAAAATATTATGTGTTAGAAATGTTCCCATACCCATCTGGGAACTTACATATGGGACATGTGCGTAACTATTCGATTGGTGATGTAGTGGCACGTTTCAAAAAAATGCGTGGATTTAATGTATTACATCCAATGGGGTGGGATGCATTTGGTATGCCTGCGGAAAATGCAGCTATTAAAAATGGTGTATCTCCTAAAGATTGGACATTAGATAATATTGCCAACATGACACGTCAGCAAAAAGAGTTGGGTTTATCCTATGATTGGGGCCGTGAAGTTGCGACTTGTAAAGAAGATTACTATCGTTGGACACAATGGATATTTCAACAATTTTATAAAAAAGGCTTGGCCTATAAAAAAGAAGCAAAAGTAAACTGGTGTGAACATGACCATACAGTATTAGCTAACGAACAAGTTATTGATGGCAAATGCTGGCGCTGTGATAATGATGTAGTGAAAAAAGACTTAAAACAATGGTTCTTTAAAATTACAGACTATGCAGATCGTTTGCTAGACGATTTAGATACATTGGACCAATGGCCTGACCGTGTAAAAGCGATGCAACGTAACTGGATCGGTCGCAGTGAAGGTACACAATTTGCTTTTTATGTTCCTAAAATTGATAAATCCTTTGAAGTCTATACTACTCGTGTAGATACTTTATTTGGCGTATCTTATGTAGTATTAGCTCCAGAACATCCATATGTAAAAGAATTGATTCAGGATGCTTCTAATAAAGTAGAGCTAGAGGCGTTCATTGAAACATTGCGTAACCAAAGTGATATTGAGCGTACTTCTACAGAGGCAGAGAAAGTAGGTATGTTTACTGGTTCTTATGCTACACATCCTATCACAGGTAAAGAAGTGCCAATTTGGATTGCTAACTATGTACTAGCAGACTACGGTACTGGTGCTGTTATGGGTGTTCCAGCTCATGATGAAAGAGACTATGCCTTTGCAAAAAAATATGATTTACCTGTGAATTGGGTTATCCAAAATACAGCACAAGATTTGGATTTTGCTTCTTTAGATGAAGCATTCACTGAAGATGGTATATTGGTGAACTCCGGCGACTTTAGTGGTAAAACTTCTGAAGAAGCGCGTCAAGCATTAGGTGATTACTTCACTGAACAAGGTACAGGTCGTAAAACTGTAAACTTCCGTCTTCGTGACTGGTTGATTTCTCGTCAACGTTATTGGGGTTGCCCAATTCCAGTTGTATACTGTGAAAAATGTGGAGAACAATTAGTGCCAGAGGATCAATTGCCTGTAAAACTTCCAGAAGATGTATCCTTTGACGGCGGTGCTATCTCTCCATTAGCCACATCTGACAAAGAAGTGTTTAATAAAGAAATTGCGAAATACTGGATGAATGTAGACCAATATATTGGCGGTATTGAACATGCGATCTTGCACTTATTATATGCACGTTTCTTTGTGAAAGTACTACATGATATCGGTTTAGTAGAAGTGGATGAGCCTTTTAAAGCCTTATTAACACAAGGCATGGTATTAAAAGAAGGTTCTAAAATGTCTAAATCTAAAGGCAATGTGGTATCTCCAGAAGAAATCATTTCTAAATACGGTGCCGATACAGCTCGTTTATTCATCTTATTCGCAGCACCAGTAGATCGTGATTTGGACTGGAGCGACCAAGGGGTAGAAGGTTCCTATCGTTTCTTAGGTCGTGTATGGCGTATTATCGATACATACCAACAATTAGGTGCGTCTGGACATCATGATAGCTTATCCAAAGATGAAACAGCATTACGCCGTGAATTACATCG
>QWCL01001368.1_pt1 | contig 11981 bp, 8 predicted proteins | sample 1972551 | NCBI WGS metagenome assembly QWCL01 (sample SAMN09866709, study PRJNA288562) | Human oral metagenome isolate term2_saliva, whole genome shotgun sequencing... | isolation source: mouth | host: Homo sapiens | place: USA: California
TTGTTGGTGTATTCTTCATACTCATCGAGAACAGCATCATAATCTTCAGAGCTGCTAGAAGAATTGTCTTCAGTGGCTTCCTCTGTTGAAATTTCACTGCTGGCGTCAGTGGTTTCTGTCGTTGCTTCTGTTGCCTCTGATGAAGAAGAGGAAGGACTACCTTCACCACGTTTCACCTTACCAGAAATTTTGAAGGTGACAGCTTTTTCTCTTGTGTCATCGTTGATATTGTTCTCACTAAAGGTTTCATCTTTAAACAGTTGTAATTTCGTGCTATCCCCATTCTTTAGTTCTGCAAGCGATTGCGCTTGCGCATAATTAAATAGAGCCGATCCTACAATGTTTCCTTTTTCGTCCAAGAAGGTGATTTCAAAAACGAGTGAGTATTCAGTGCTATCTGATGGAAAATCGGAATACTTTAAACCTGTATGCCAGGGTTCAGGAAAATTATCTTTAATCTTCTTGATGTCAAGTGTTAGAGTTCCATCTTCTGCAAAGGTGTATTCTTTGTCAACCACTTCGTAGTAGGTAGACAAATCACCCTCTAGTGATGTGCTTTCAGGTTTGATTGGGGCTGATTCCCCTTTGCAAGAAGCAAGGAAGATTGCCATAATGGCAATTAGAAAATACTTGATTTTGCTCATAATAAAATTGTTTGATGATTAGAATAGTTGAGAATTAAGAGAAGAAACCGAGATATACCCACCATAAAGCGTCACCTAATGCCACTGCTCCTAAAAAGCGTGTCATTGTACCTTTTTTACGGAGATAGGGGACGAGGAATGTGATGATAAAAAGAAGCAATGAAGTTCCAATGGCAAAAGCTACAAGACCAATGCGACCGTCACCGTGTAACAATTTGCTACTGATTGTCGCAAAAAAAACTAGCGTAGAGATGCCCAAAGCAACAACAAACCAAATTAGTGAAACTACAAAGCGAAGAATAAAACCACCAACTGTAGTTTTCTCTTCTTTATCTTTGCCCATAACGCGATTTTCAGTGGCACTAATTGCTGTGCCTACGATATCGTCTAAATCCATAAAATGAAAGTTTAATTATGCCTACGTCCTTTCAAGCGATTCGGCTATTTCTTTTGATTTTTGTGTCTTGTCTTGCTATAGTATATATATACAATGACAATTAATGACGAGATTGATTTTGAATTACGATTCTAGAGCATACGATTCGATTGAGACAACCGCTTTAACAAGTGATGTATCACCATCCTTTTTATTGTAATGATTTCTAGACATACTGTTTGGCTGAGCTGTTTAAAGATTATAGTCCTTTGTGCCTAAAATCTTATGAATTAAATGCTCTAAATCGAAGGTAAATTTATTGTTGGGATTGTTGTATTTAAACTTCATCCATTCTCGAAAACTTATGCAAGAAAGCAACGACCAAGAGAAGCAACGCACCATTGATAGTGATGAAATAGGGGAGTTCTAATTTTGCTATCGTAAAAACTATATGAATGATTTGAAAGGCTACAAAACAGAGTCCTGCGGCAACTCGAATGTTGAGGCCTACACGTGGAGCCTTATAATCTAGCGCAATGAGAGGGACGAGTGAGGTTGCAAAACAGATGCCACTCTCAATGGTGATGGCAAGGGCATATTCGTGTTCTGTAGCGAGATTGTAAATCCAATAGGCATCTATCGCAGAGAGTAAAATGCAGATAATCGTCAAAAAGATGTTCCACTTCATTTTTTTACTATGGATTGTTGGGTAGGGAGGGGGGAAGCAAAAGTAGCAATTGATTAAGTTCAGGAATTTCTTTAATTGGTTTCCAACTACTCATTGAAGGCATCCAGGCTAGAGTGTTACCGTTGATGAGTTGGGAATAATCTCTCATAAGAACTTCTACAGAGATAGGTCCAATTGGTTTCCCTTCTACTACTATGTAGCAGTTTGAAGTCGGTGATGGTGCTTTTGCTGAGTTGGGAACTTGCATTTGCTGCATGGCTTGATTCATCACTTGAACCATATGTTGGCTCAAAGCCATGCTCAAGCCGAACTCCATAAGTCGATCGGTGGTGCTGAGATGATTGTCGCACATAATGTTCAAATTTATGGGTTATGATTTATCTGAATGAGAGTTTGGAACATTAAGGTGCTGGAGGAGGGGGAGGAGGACAGGAAGGTGCGAACAATGTGCTGAGTTCTTGTACATTTGCAGCTAATTCCCATTGAGCCATACCTTGTCGCCAGACATAGGTGTTGGAGTTGAATTGACCAGTTTGTGTCATTTGTTGCAATTGAGACATATTGAAAGGTCCCATTTGTTGCCCATTGACCGAAACCATAAACTCGACGTTGGGAACTGGCGGAGGGGTGTTCATGGACTGTTGGGCTTGTTGTCCCATTTGGTTCATCATACCAGCCATTTGTCCCCCCATGGCACCACCCATCATCATTCCTGTCATTATTCCAGCAGGGTTCATTCCGCTGCCATTGCCCATGTTCATTTGACTCATCTGACCAAGATTGTCGGCAGCGGTTTGAAGTACTTGAGTCTGTTGATTGAGTGCGTGCGCACCCATGAAGTTGGATTCGGTCTGCAGTTTCTGTGCGCGTTGGGCTTCTTCGCGTTGAATACGCATACTTTCAGCCAAGTTTTCTTTATTCAGCGCCTGCATGTCCTGCATGTTCTGAATGTTAAGATCTGCTTGTGCTTGCATTGTTTTAGCGGTGATGCCACCTGTAAGACCCTTGACTTCTTGATATGCTTCAGACTCCTTATCGATTTCTATTCCGCTAATATCAATGTGCTTCATTTGTACACCGAATTCATTGAGACGATCAGCTAATTTACTTTCCAGCAGTTCGCTGATTTCATCAATTTTTCGCTCCATTTGCACAACAGGCATACCCAAGTCTGAAGGAACATTAGAAACAATGCTTTTCACTTTGCGAACCATGGTGTCTTTGATTTGCTTCTTGAAAGCCTCTAAATCAAAATTCACTAGACGGTTCAACTTGATGAAGTTTTTGTAATCTTCAAGCGCAAAGGTGATAACCCCTCTTACAGCGACTGGAACAGGAAAGTCGGGCAAACGAGGATCCACCACATCAAAATAAGGAATGGTGAACTTTACCTGATTGTTTCCTTGTGTGTTGATGTAGTAGACCTCTGCCTGAAAAGGAGAATCTCCACCAAAGGCAAGTCCAACAATACTGCTCAATATGGGGAAGTTGGCAGTCTTTATGGTGTCGTCATAAGGACCAACGATAAAGTCTTGACTTGTTCCGTCTTTTTGCTTGTATACAAAGACGCAAACCTCTCCGTCTTTTACGCGCAGGCTACTGCCGTACCGAATTGAGTTTTCACGAGAGGTAGAATTAGCTTCTTGTCCTGCTGGTCGCCATTTCCACACGAGGTAGTTTTCCTCATCGCAGCGGATGACATTCATCAATCCTCCGCTTTTGCTTCCAAATCCGAAAAATCCCATAGGCTGTTTCTTTTTGAATTTATGGATATATTGTTTTTTGTATGCTTGTTTTTGTTGCAGTGCAAATTTGCAGTTTTCTTTGTGAACCTGACTTGTCCATTTTAGTCCATATTGAAAGAAAGTGAGAATTTGTGGTATTTGGACTGGTTTGGACTAGATAGAGGGTGCAGAAACTTGCTGACTCTGGTGTTTGGGAGAGAGAAAGTAGCCAGAAAATGCACTTTGCAGTGAGAAGATGTTGAATAGTGTTGCAGAATTGCGAGCAATAGAGAACTCTTCCAAAGGAAGAAGTTTTAGTGCAAAACACTGATTTACGGAGCGAAATTAGTTTTTTTTAGAAACAGCAAAGGAAAAAGACAAACTCTTTGCGGTGGTGCAACGTTTTTGTCTATTTTATCATATTGGTGTGTGACGCCGTCGGGTGAGTAACGGTTTGTAACCTAGCGAGAAAAGGGAGTAAAGGGGGGGATAAATTTGTAGATTTGAGGTATATTTTGTATCTTTGTAGATGAATGCAAGAAGGTCGAATATATTATCCCCAATCGGTCATTAGACCGTTGTGGTGCGTTATTCGATTCGAAGCAAAAATGATAACTCGTAGCAATAAAACGCATAAAATAGTATGTCTTCACTCCAAGAGTTGTGCCGTGAACTTGAAGCGACCGTTGGTAAACCGCTTCAAACTTCAAGAGATTTTGATTGCCTCTCCAGTATGATAACTTGAAGCGACCGTTGGTAAACCGCTTCAAACTTCAAGAGATTTTGATTGCCTCTCCAGTATGATTACGGAGCGGATGAGAGAACGCATTTCGGCAACTACGCTCAAACGTTTGTGGGGCTATCTTAATGAGGAGAATAACCCTCGGAAATATACGTTAAATTTATTGTCGCGCTTTTTGGGGTATCGTGATTTTGAGCATTTCAGTCAGCAACAGGGGGTTGTGCAGAGTGGTTTTGTGGATGCTGCTGTGCTTTATGCGGATGAATTGCATGAAGGTGACAAGGTTTTGCTCTGTTGGGCACCCAATCGCAGATGCGAGTTGAGTTATTTGGGAGAGAATAAGTTTGTGGTGGAGAGCTCACTCAACTCAAAACTTATGGTGGGTGACACGTTTGTGTGTGCTCAGTTTTTTCAAAAGGAGTTGCTCATTGTTTCTCAACTGATGCGCGAAGGTAAATCGATGGGCAACTATGCCATGGGAAAACAAGGTGGCGTGACGTGGAGTGAAATCTAGAGTATGAGATTGGCTGCTTATTTTGTTCCCTTTTTGCGTAGAGAATACGCTTCATAGTATTTCTTCAGTTGCGCCATCCAGTGATTGCTGTGATGGTTCATCGAATAAAACATCAATTCAGCATAAATTGCGTTTTGAGTCGTTTCGTCAAAAGGTTGTTCATAGGCAAACTTTTTGATTTTAGCATAATACGTGTCCATCACACCGTCCATCTTTTTGTTTAGTCGCATATATCCCTCATCGGTGTTCCAATCAGGGTCTTGCATCAAGGTTTGCATTTCTTTCGCATTGTCGTCAATGATGCGTTTTCCACGTTCCAACGCAGTTCGCGATGCGTCATTTCCCCAACCCAACCCTGCATTCGGTGCTGTTTTAGAAGCTGTGGTTTGTGTTGAAGTAGATTTCGCAGTGGAAGCGGAATGCGATGCCGTTCGAGCAGATGGTGAAGAATTCGGAGAATTTTGCGAAGCCGAGAAGGAAGGAGCAGAAGATTGAGATGCAGTAGTAGGATTATATTGCGAAACATCCTCGTTTTGCTGCGAATTGTTTGTTTCTTTTCCTCCGTTTTCTTTCTTTTCTCCTGTACTCAGGATGTTCCTCTCATTTTCAAGCGTTTTTGTAGTAGCACTTTCAGCTGCAGACCATTCAGGAATTTGTTGGCACACCCATCCTCCACCGAGTACGATGGTGCAGACACCGAAGAGAACCACGGCAATCCATCTCCAGAAAAACATTTTCTCTGCAAGAAGCAGTTTTTCACCCACTTCCTCCACGTTTTGGAAGCGCGAATCGAGCGAAGTACAAGCACGCTGCACCACCGCATTCGACCACCTGCCGAGGTGGAAATCCTCGATGATGCGTCCCAAACTATAGATATCGGCACGCTGATAGTTGATAGTGGCTGAAGCCTCCACGGCTTCTACGGCTTCCACTTCTGGAGCTCTGTAACCCACCGTTCCAGCAGGCACTTTCATATAGTCGAAACTGTCGGTGTCTGAGAGTCCAAAGTCAATGAGTTTCACGTTGTTGCCTCGGTGAGTTACCATAACATTCGAGGGTTTCAAATCGCGATGAGCCGTTTGGTGTTGATGCACGTAGGCTAATGTTGTGATCAACTGATGGAGCACTCTGAGTTTTTCTTTCTTCGAGTGCGGTTGTTTCAGCCATTCTCCGAGCGTCACCCCATCAATCCATTCCATCACGATGCTCAATCCCAGTTTGTCCACCTCCTCGATGCTCACCACATTGACGATGTTTGGATCTTGCAGCGACGCCATAATGTTAAACTCTTTGCGGAGCATCGACACAAAGGGTTCGGTGTTGCGCACCTTTTCCTCTAAACTTTTGAGCACCCACCAGCGACCATTGCGGCGCGCTCGGGAGATGACATTATATCCTCGTGCCGCAATGGTACTGAAGTCGGTGAAAACGCTACTGGTTTCCACCACCTGTTGTTCCATAAATTCAGAAGTAGAGATGCTGTCTTGCGTCATTTAGTCTTTTTGAAAAAGTGTATTATCCAAAAAACAGATAACAAATAGCGATTGCAGCAATGATGCCCGCAAGATCGGCTAGCAAACCAGCAGTAACAGCGTGTCGAGTGTGACGAACGCCCACACTGCCAAAGTAAACCGCTAAGATATAGAACGTAGTGTCGGTGCTGCCTTGGAAAATGCACGAAAGACGACCCACAAACGAGTCCGCTCCCTGCGTCTGCATCGCATCCACCATCATACCGCGCGCCCCAGAACCCGAGAGAGGTTTCATCAAAGCAGTGGGAAGTGCACCCACCCATTGTGCATCGAGTCCGCATTGCGCAACGCACCATTGCACCCCACCGATGAGCGCATCCATCGCACCACTGGCGCGGAAGACCCCAATCGCTACGAGCATTGCCACGAGATAAGGGATGATGCGTACCGCAGTGTCAAAGCCCGATTTTGCACCCTCCACAAAAGTTTCATACACATTGATGCGGCGGCGCATACCAGCGAGAAGGAAAGCAATGATGATGGAGAACAAAATCACGTTTGCCGCAGTCGTCCCCACCAAATTCATCATTTTTTCGTTGAGCGAAGCCATACCATAGATGATGCCAGCCACCACCACACTCGCACCACCCAAAGTGAGCAACAGCGTGCGGTTCAAGAGGTTGATGCGCTGAAAGAGCGCAGTGACGATGATGCCCGACAGCGTAGAGAAAAAAGTAGCCAACAAAATCGGGATAAACACATCCGTAGGATTTGCAGCCCCTTGTTGCGCTCGATACACCATAATAGAAATGGGAATCAGTGTCAGTCCGCTCGTGTTGAGCACCAAAAACATAATCATCGCATTCGTAGCGCGCTCCTTGTTCGGATTCAGTTCTTGCAATCCCTCCATCGCTTTCAGTCCCAGCGGAGTAGCCGCGTTGTCCAGTCCCAACATATTTGCTGAGAGATTCATAAAGATGTTGCCCACCACAGGGTGCCCTTCCGGGATTTCGGGAAAAAGGCGTTTGAAAAGTGGTCCAAGCCATCGTGCCAATATCGCCACGACACCGCCCTTTTCACCGATGCGCATAATGCCCATCCACAGCGACAACACTCCCGTGAGTCCGAGAGAAATTTCAAAAGCCGTCTTGGCAGTGTCAAAGGTAGACGCCATAATGTTGGGAAACACTTCTGTGTCGCCAAAGAAGAGCAATTTCACCACTGCAATGACAAAAGCGATGAGGAAAAAAGCTAACCAAATGTAGTTGAGTACCACGAGAATAGAAATTATAAATGTCGTTATGCTAAAAAGTTGCCTTGTAGAAAAGCGCGCCATCAAAAGTGATCGCTTCCGAGTTGAGCAATGCGCCAAGTGCTTCCTCCACGCGGTGTGCATCAATTTGCGAGAAACTAAATTCACTGGCTGCGTGTCCCTGTCCGTCTTCTAAACAGTGCAAAATCATTTCGCTGATGTCCTCCGCACTGTGTGCAGACAAAGGATGCTCTTGACAAGTGTCGCACTGACCACAAGGCGTCGAGTGCTGTTCGTCAAAATAAGCCAGCAACATCTGACTGCGACACGTCGATGCATTGATGCAATAATCAATCATACTGTTGATGCGGTGCTCATATTGTGCCATCCGCTCCTCATACACTTGCGGAGTCAACGCAAGTTGTTGCCCATTGACGCGCTGAAACAAATAGGTCACAGAGTCAATGTTCTTGCGGGGAATGTAGTGAATGATTCGTTCTGCATTGAGAGCTTTGAGCGCGTGATAGATTTCATTTTCAGTAAGTTCGCACTTTTTCGCCAACAGAGCCTCTTCGATGAAAATATAGTCAGAAAACAAGCCCGTGTAGTTGCGCAATAAAGCCGTGAGCACCTTGTCGCCATTGCCGATGCGCAGTTTGATGCGATACAATTCATCGCGCTGCACAATCATCAGCACCCGCGACTTCGTGTCGTGTTTGTCGGCATACGACAGATAGCCTGCGCGTTCCAAAATGGTGAAAGCATTGACCACTGTGAGCGGAAAATGCCTGAATTTCGCGCAAAATTTCTCCAGATTAAATTCGCGCACCTTGCCTTCGCCTTCCCCCACGCCAATTTGCAGATAGAAAGCCACGTCGTCATAAATCTCACGCACCTTCTCTTTGGGAGGAAAAGTCTGACTCACGCGCTGCGCCAAATTGCGCGTGTCGTGATGACTAAAAAGTAGAATCGCTCGCGCAGGTTGTCCATCTCTTCCAGCGCGTCCTGCTTCTTGGAAATATGCTTCGATGGAGTCGGGAGGATCCAGATGCACCACCAACCGCACATTGGGTTTGTCGATGCCCATACCAAATGCGTTTGTCGCCACCATCACTCGCGCCTCATCGCGCTGCCACGATTCTTGTCGGAAAGACTTGTCGGCTGTCGCCAATCCTGCGTGATAATAGAGCGCAGAAAATCCCGCTGCTTGTAGCGCAAGCGCAGTGTCGCGCGTGCCGCCTCGCGAACGAGTGTAAACGATGGCCGAACCTTCGCTTTGTCCGAGGAGATGCATCAAATCGGCTAGTTTGTCTTCGCTGTTTTGCACAATGTAGGTGAGATTTGTTCGTGCGAAACTCATGCGAAACACGCGCTTTTCTCTAAAACAAAGCTGCGTCTGAATGTCATCCACCACGAGGTTGGTTGCCGTAGCAGTGAGCGCTAGAATCGGCACATCGGGCAGCAACTCACGAATCACTTTTACCTGCAAATAGGAAGGGCGAAAATCATAGCCCCATTGCGAGATGCAGTGCGCCTCATCCACCGCAATGAAACTCACCTTCATATAAGCCAATTTGAGTTTGAAAATCTCCGTGTGCAAACGCTCGGGAGAGAGATAGAGAAACTTGTAGCGTCCCAATATCACATTGTCAAACTCCTGATTGATTTCTTGTCGCGACAGTCCCGAGTGGATGGCTGTGGCGCGGATGCCCTTTTTGCGCAAATGCTCCACTTGGTCTTTCATCAAAGCAATGAGTGGAGTGATGACGATGCAAGTGCCCTCCATCATCAAGGCGGGCACCTGAAAGGTGATGCTCTTGCCACCGCCTGTGGGCATAAGTCCCAGTGTGTCGCGCCCTTCCAAGATGCTGTCCACAATGTCGCGTTGAATGCCTCGAAAGTCGGGATAGCCCCACACGCGATGCAACATAACGCGCGGATCAGTGGGAATTTCTCCTTCTTCGTCAGCACCGATGGTGCTTATCGAGGGCAAATCTGAAGAAGGCGGTTCGTAGTCTGTGGGATTGTCTGTCGGCACCCCCAGCACCTCCTGCAACTGTTGGTCAAGCGCAGAGAGAGAAAGTTCGTCGGAAGGAATGATTTCGCTCATAAGGGGTTAAAGACAAATGACAAATAGAAAAGACCAAATGAAAGTCCACCACAGTGCGGAGGATTCGGTTATTCGCAGGGACGAATGTCCTCAATTTGCAGTTGCACTTCGCCGCGTTTGTGACTATTTTCTTCGATGGCATAGCAAATGTCGAAGGCGCGGCGCGTCTTGATATAGCGCGCTTGCGAACTCTGTCCGAAGGCTATGCCGTTCATAATGTTGTTCGACTTGTTGTCCACCAATTCGAGTTTGATGTGTTCTTGTCCGCGTCCTACCACCTTTGACGTGCCATAGTCGTAGACACGATGCGTGCAAAAGAGGGGACGCTCATTGCAAGGGCCAAAGGGAGCAAATTTGCGCAATTGTTGGTAGAATTCGAAATTCACGTCTTGAAAATCCAGTACCGCAGTGATGTCAAGTGTTGCCTGCGTCTGTTCGTCCAAGATGTGGTCTGCCACATAAGCTTCAAATCTCCGTGTAAACTCCGGAACATTCTCCGCAGGAAGCGTGAGCCCAGCTGCATATGGGTGTCCGCCAAAGTTTTCCAACAAGTCCACGCAACTTTGAATGGCTTTGTAGACGTCGAATCCAGTGACAGAGCGTGCCGACCCCGTAGCCATATCCCCCGTGCGCGTCAGCACCACAGCTGGACGATAGTATTGTTCGGTCACACGCGAAGCCACAATGCCAATGATGCCTTTGTGCCACACTTCGTTGTAGACCACAATGGCGCGGCGTTCCTCCAATCCCTGCATTTGACTCACTTGCTCGGTGGCTTGTTCCGTCATTTGTCGGTCAAGGTCTTTGCGCGCCTCGTTGTAGAGGTTGATGTGCGAAGCCTGTTCCAGTGCCACTTGATAGTCTTGTTCCACCAAGAGTTGCACGGCTTCTTTCGCATTTTGCATACGTCCCGAAGCGTTGATGCGAGGGCCAATTTTGAAAATGATATCGTTCATTGTGAGTTCGCGATCGCGCAACCCACAAACTTCAATGATGGCTTGTAGACCGATAGACGGATTGGAATTGAGTCGGCGCAAACCGTGGTGCGCCAAAATGCGATTTTCCCCCATTATGGGCACGATGTCGGACGCAATGGACACGGCACAGAGATCGAGCAATTCGTGGAGACGGTTGAACTCAATGCCATTGACCGCTGCAAAAGCCTGCATAAACTTGAATCCCACACCGCAGCCCGAGAGATGCGTATAGGGATAGCGGTTGTCGCGGCGTTTGGGGTTAAGAATAGCCACCGCAGGCGGCAACACTTCGTCGGGCACGTGGTGGTCGCAGATGATGAAATCAATGCCGAGTTCTTTGGCATAAGCTATTTCCTCATTGGCCTTGATGCCGCAGTCGAGCACAATGATGAGGCGCACTCCCATTTCAGCCGCAAACTCCACCCCCTTGCGCGACACGCCATAACCCTCGTCATAGCGGTCGGGGATGTAGTAGTCGATGTGGGGATAGTGGTGATGGATAAACTTATAGACCAAAGCCACAGAAGTCACTCCGTCCACGTCGTAGTCGCCATAGACCATAATCCGCTCTTTGCGTGCAATGGCCGCGTTGAGGCGGTCTACTGCCACTTGCATATCGTTCATCAAGAAAGGATCGTGCAGGTCGGTGAGCTGCGGACGGAAAAAACGCCGCGCTTCAAACGGAGAATAGATGCCGCGTTCGCGCAACATCTGTCCGAACACCGGATGCACGCCCACTTGTGCAGCAAGTCGGGCAGCTTCGTTGGCTTCTTCGAGTGAGGGAGGGTGGTAGTTCCACTTATATGTCATAGTGCAGGAGCGTTTGTGGGAAAGCGGTGATACGTCCACGGTGAGCGCAATTAGACAGAGAGGCTTTTTCTTGTGGAAAAATGAACGTCTGCTCACCATTTTCTGCCTTTGTTTCGGCCAAAAAAGTGATGTTTCATTCGCTTAGGAGCGGACAAGCCGTATTTCGGCAGGCTAAGTTACTTATTTTTTCCGAGTTGGAGGTAGTCCTCAGGGAGGTTTTTCTGTGTTTTTCTTCTCGTTGTCTGCAATTGTGCATTCGATGTGGCGAATATCTTTTCCGACCTCTTTTCTGTAATGTTAGTCCCAAATCTGTTCAGAACCTAATGACTGATTTGGGTTAAAGTTGGGATAAGCATCATCTTAGAATAATCCTTATTGCCTTTCGCACATTCCTCTTTGTCTTTTCTGTAATTGCCTGTTATTTTGCCGTTGTTCTCGTTTGAGCATCAAATCTTTGTTGTTTATTTGAAAAAAAACTAAATTATTTGTTCTCTTTCTCTTTTTTATCTACATTTGCGCTGTGATGTGGATGGGTTTAGAAGGTAGTTCGTAGTTGCTTGTGTGTGAGGCGATTTTGTTTCTCTCTCACGCAGCTTTGTTCCACTTTCGTCCTATATTATTCCTTTCTCACATCTTTTCGTCTTATATCTTTATACCGTTTATCATTATGCG
>QWCL01002075.1_pt1 | contig 11975 bp, 14 predicted proteins | sample 1972551 | NCBI WGS metagenome assembly QWCL01 (sample SAMN09866709, study PRJNA288562) | Human oral metagenome isolate term2_saliva, whole genome shotgun sequencing... | isolation source: mouth | host: Homo sapiens | place: USA: California
CATCAGAGCTGACGGAGTACATATCAATACAACGATTGCTCCTACAATAAATACATTATCAAATGCCCTGCTTAACTGATCATTTTTTTCATTGACAATGACTTTAAGAGCAGATGATAATTCATCCCTTTGAGCTAATAATTTAACCGCTGTACCAACGTTAGCTTGTTCTCCAGATATAGTTTTTAAACTGCTTGATAACTGAGAGACACTTGAACTAATGGTTTCAACTCCATTGATCAATAACTGATTTGTATCATAAATCTTTCTATAATTGCTCCCCTTTTTAGGTTCTGGAAGATTATCTGTTTTTTGAGCAGCTGTTTTGATTGTATCGACCATATTGCTTTGTTTGGTTGAAATACTATTACTATTCTTAGTCGTATCGAAAGTTTTTGCAATTTCCTTCTTAGCAACTTTTTTTACGTCTGTTGATAAAACCCGTTTTTCAATTTGGTTATACGCTGTTTCCTTAATTTGTATTTTAGCAATATTGACATTACTATTTAAAATGGTAACGAGAAGAGCCATACCAATGGCCTGTCCAACATATCTAGAAGAGTTAACGATACCTGACCCAATTCCGGCCTTATTAATTGGTAAATATTTTACTGATGATGTTAAGGACATTGCCATAAATCCTAGTCCTAAACCAATAATTACATTACAACAAACAATGATGCTTTGTGAGGTATTATACTGAATAAGACTAAGCATAAATAATCCACCTGCTGTAATAACTAAACCGATACTAATGAGCAATCTTGCACTAATTTTTTGGTACATTTTAGTTGCTAACGGCATACCTACTACGATAGCTAAAGAAGTAGGAATAATAAGATATGCTGAATGCAAAGCAGAATAGTTGCGAACATTTTGCAAGAAATAGTTTAAGATTAATGAAGGTACGATAATCGCAAATCCAAAAATCATATAAATAAGACTTGAAGATGTAAACGTACTTTCCTTGAATAATTTTAAGTCAATGACAGGTGATTTTACTCTTCTTTCGGTTAAAAAAAGGAAAAATAGGCCTACGACACTAATAACAAAACTAGCTATGATGGTTTGTGAACCCCAACCATACTCGTGACCTTCTAATAAACCAAATATAAGTCCACCTAAAGTACAAGTAAGAAAAATAATATCTAGCCTGTCAATATTCTTTGAAATTGTTAAATCATATGATTCTTTTGTTCCCACTAGGATCATCAAAAATGCAATAATGGCGATTGGAACATTAATACCAAAAATCCAATGATATGTTGTCCAATGGACAATTAAACCACCAATTACTGGTCCTCCCGCTGCAGCTAAGGCACTGAAGGCCCCCATAATAGCAGTAATACGGCTGGTATTCTCTTTCCCCAATAGTTCAATTCCCATGGGGAGAACAATTGGAGTTAATATGGCACCTCCAATTCCTTGGAAGAACCTAAAAATAATTAAGAGTAATAATGAATCAGCCATCATGCAGGCGAATGAGAAAATACCAAATATTACAACACCAATTAGCATAACCAATTTTCTACCGTAGATATCAGCGAGTTTTGAAACAGTAATAATAAATACAGACATTGCTAAAACATAGATTGTTGCTACCCAACTTGTATCAGTCAATCCAGTATGTAAGTCTTCCATAATATTTGGTAGGGCGATATTAACAATCGTTGCATCTAAAGCTCCCATAAACATTGCTAAAACTAGCCCTATAAATCCTAGAATTTTTCTTGATTTTGTCATTAAATTCTATTCCTTTCATTAATTATTTTGTTAAATGATTAATGATGCATCAATTATCTTCGTGAACATAAAACAGTCTTTTTAACTTTTATAATTCACATAAAAAGAATATAATAATACCCATATATTGACCATGACAACATCAAACAATATGTTTAATTAAGGAAAAAATGACAAAGAAAAGAAAGACTAATAGCGTTACTAACCTCAAGGCTGCTTTGATAGATCTCCTACTTGAAATGGAGTACTCAAAAATAACCATTGGAAATATAACTCAGAGAGCAAATGTTAGTAGGGGAACATTTTATCAACATTTTCTTGATAAGGATGATTTAGCATACTCTATCGGAACAGAGACGATGCAAAGATTTTGGGAGATTTTAGCTCAAGGAAATTTAGATAAAGAGGACATGCTTTTAAAGGCTCTACTATTAATTAAAAATGACTATAAACATTTTAAAGCAATATCAAAAGCACCTCACGTTCAATTTAAAGATAAAGTTCAACAACTAATTTGCGATTTAATAAATAACAACAAAACTATTAGAGAAAAGATCAAGAAAAATACGAAGATTTCAGATGAAATTGTGATAAAAGCCTTCTCTGCATCTTTTGAAACCATTATTTCTTTTTGGATTGATAATGATTTATCAGAAAGTCCTGAGAAAGTTGTAGATAATATAATAAAAATTGAACAACTATTTTGGAAATAATAAAGAATAGAAAAGAATAGAGAAAAAATGATAACATTCCATAGTCTTCAAATGGTGTGAGGCTATACTGAGACTTTACGCCGTGATAAAAACGCCTGAAAGATTGGGATTTCAGGCGTTCGGAATTTTTGAGACTTTAGGCTCAAAAATTAGCCATGGAACTTCGAAGAAGTTCGCTGGCGTCCGCTATCACCCAAGGAAGGTCTCAAGTAAAAGCCTTTGTCCTCAATCTAAAGCCTTGGCAACAAGGCTTTTTTCTTGTGGAAAAGTATCTTGAGAATGAGTAGTCAGCAAAATCTGGTATAATGAAGCCAAGGAGGCGCCTATGAAACATCTGAAAAAACAGACGCTAATTCTTTTATCTATCGCTAGCCTATTACTCGTCGGTTTGGCAGTTTTTGCATATATCCACAAAAAGGAGGAAAAACCAAGCTACTCCAACCTTAATAGCAAGGCCAGTCTTAATGAGGTGCGTTCCATTCTCTCGAAACATTTAGACAAGGGGAGTGTGGATAACTTTACCAATCTGGTTAGAGATTACAATGATACTGTGGGTTCTGTTGGACTTTCTGGGGATTTTGCACCATTTACCCAAACAGACTATGATGTGGAAAAAATCAGTAGCCTGTGGACAGCCAAGCATGGTGACTTTATCGGCACCAACTGTCGTATCAACACCTATACGCTCCTAAAAGGCAAAATTAAGATTCCACAAGTCAAAAGTGATAGTGAGCTCCTTTTCCAAGATAAGGATGCGATTGACAAGGGCAAGCTCTTTGATGCCAAGGATCAGGAAAATTTTGAGATTCTTTTTTCAAGGGTCAAGACTGAAGCTACCCAAGATGTTAAGGTTCACGCCAAGCATATGGAGGATTACTATAAGCAATTCACCTTTGATGACAAGGCACGCATGCTGTCGGTCGTTGTTCATGATAATCTGGATGGAGATTCCCTTTTTGTCGGTCACGTTGGCGTCCTAGTTCCTTCGACAGATGGTTACTTATTTGTCGAAAAATTGACCTTCGAAGAGCCCTACCAAGCTATAAAATTTGCTAGTAAGAAAGACTGCTACAAGTATCTCACAACCAAGTACAAGGACTATACCGGACCAGGTCTAGCTAAACCCTTTATCATGGACAATGACAAATGGGTGGATATGGACTAGCTTAGCGTGAGAAGAAGGTTTTAAATAGGGAAGAAAAAGGAAGCAAGATATGAAAAGAAAACAAGCCTTGTCGTTTTATCTGGCGGGGACCTTTGGACAGATTTTACTGGTCAGTCTCCTTGTTTGGTTGCTAAGAGTAGGAGGAGTTAGGGTTGATTATGGAACTCCAATTGGCCTCTTTACCCTTATCTTAGGTGGATTGTCATCAGCTATTTGGGGAGGCTATGTTAGCATGCGCTATCATCACTCCAGTTTTAAACAACTTGTCAGAGATTTTTTCCAAGTCAAACAGCCTCTTAGTAACTATCTCTTAGTCCTCATTTTTCTAGGATTGGATTTTTTACCACTAGTCTTGAGTGGAGGTATGATTTTCAAGGCTTGGTATCTCCCCATTATGTTATTTTGCAAAGCCCTTGTCTTTGGTGGTATCGAAGAAATCGGTTGGCGCTATTTTTTCCAGCCTGCTTTGCAAGAAAAGTTGACCTATCTAGTGTCCACGCTCTTTACATTTTTGGCTTGGTCACTATGGCATATCCTCTATTTTTACATTGATGTGTCTCTGGCCACGATTCATTTATTGCCATTTTTGCTAGGTTTATTAAGCAACTGTTTTATCTTATCCGCTATTTATACCAAGACCGGAAGCCTTTGGCTTTGTGTGATGACCCATGCGCTAGTCAATGCTTTATCGCAACTGTCATCAACTGAGGAGAGCCTTTGGTTATCCCTTGTGATTAAGGTGTTGATAATTCTTCTTGCCATGAAAATTGCTGGTAGCAGTATGGAGAAAGTGAAATCCTAAGCTGGCTTGATTTTCATTGCTTCAGTTAGTTATGATTCCCAAGAGTAGTTCAATGACTACTCTTTTTTCTATGTAATACTCAAATGACCTTGCCCATCTTTTTGAGGCATGTTATACTAGAAGAGTATTGTCAAAATTTTCTGACATTACAGGTGGAAAGGAGGTGCTAATGCCTTTTAAAAAAACAAAACACCTTGTTTTTTCCCGCTACCTAAGCCTGCTCTGTTTGTTGCTAGTTTTACTAGTAGCGTCAGTTTTTATAGCAGTGTCTTTAGGGGCGGTCACTATAGATATAGGTGATACCTATGGTGTCATCTTCAGTAAATTGGGGCTTCCGGTTGCCAGTCATAGTATAGCCAAGCCACTTGAAGCTATTATCTGGAATATGCGAGTTCCTAGGGTTCTCCTAGGGTTAATAGTTGGTGCAGGTCTTTCCATGTCTGGGAGTGTCATGCAGTCAACGGTTAATAATCCGATTGCCGAACCCTATATCCTGGGAATCTCGGCAGGAGCAACGTTTGGAGCAACCTTGGCCATCATTTTAGGCCTTAAAGCTGTGGTAGGCTTGGGTGCCTTTATGGGGGCTATCCTAGCGACGGTTCTTGTCCTAATCATTGCCTCTATGCAGGGGAGAGTGACCACATCTGGCTTGATTTTATCTGGAACAGTTGTCAACGCCCTCTTCATTGCCTTTGCCAATTTTATAATCTCTATTGGAGCGACAGCAGACAGTGTTATGACCATTAAGTTTTGGACCATGGGTTCATTGACAGGAACATCTTGGTCAGATTTGATGCTTCCAGCAGTAGTGGTTGGTTTGGCCTTTCTCTTTTTCTCAACTCAGTATCGTGTCTTCAATGCCATGATGATGGGAGATGAGGCAGCTTTGACTTTAGGGATTCCACTTAGACTCTACTGGTATCTTTACATTGCCATTGTTGCGGTCATAACGGCCGTCTTGGTTGCTAGCTGTGGGATTATCGGCTTTGTAGGCTTGATTACCCCTCATATTGCTAGAAGTTTAGTCGGAACTAACTATCGTAAGCTTTTTCCAGTGGCAACTCTCTTAGGTTCCTTGTTTGTGGTTTGGGCAGATGTCTTGGCGAGAATCCTCGTCAAAAATGCAGAGCTACCTATCGGTATCTTTACAGCCTTAGTTGGCGCACCTTTCTTTATTTATATTGTGACTAGAAATCGTAGGAAGGTGGTTTAGACTTATGGATGTAAAGTGTCAGGATATTCATTATTCGATTGGAGAGAAAAAAATCCTAAACGGTGTCTCTCTAGAGGTTGAAGGTGGGCAATTCCAGACCATACTGGGACCAAATGGGAAGTTTAACACCCTTCAGTTTGATTGTACGGTGGAAGAAATTGTCATGCTTGGCCGAACGCCCCATCTTTCCTTTCTGCAAAAAGAATCGGAGCGGGATCACGTCCTCGTTCAGGATGCCTTAGACAAGGTTGGCATGTCTGAAAAGAAGGCACGCTATTATTCGTCCCTATCAGGTGGCGAAAAACAAAGAGTTATCCTGGCGCGTGCCTTGGCTCAGGAACCCAAACTCCTTTTATTGGATGAGCCTACCAATCATTTGGACATTAAGTATCAGTTGGAGATGTTGGCCCTGGTCAAGGAACTCGGAATCAATGTTCTTGCAGTTCTCCACGATATTCAATTGGCCTGTCGTTTTTCAGATTATATCTACTTAATGAAAGGGGGTGAGATTGTTGCCCAAGGTGTCCCAAGGGATGCCGTAACCCCACAATCTTTGCAGGCGGTTTATGATGTTCACAGTCGTATTACTTGGACAGATGACCAGCAGGCAATGATTCAGTATTTATAAGCCTAGGAAAGGAAGGCCTTATGAACAAGAAAACATTTCGTATCGCATTAATCGCTGCAGCAGTCCTCACATTGACAGCATGCAGTTCTACATATAAAAACAGCACATCATCGTCATCAGCAGCCAAAGAAACGGTGAAAAAGACCAAGTCAGAAACCCAGTATCCTTTGACTGTCAAAACTTATGACGATAAAGGAACTGAGCTAGATCAAGTCTTCAAAAAGGCACCAGAAAAGGTTATTACCAATAACCTTTCATCAACTGAAATCTTGATTGAGCTTGGTTTGAAAGACAAAATTGTCGGTATGCTTAACCCTGACAATGAAGTAACCGATAAATATAAGGATGACATTGCTTCAATCCCACATATCGGTGATAAGAAAACAATTTCTCAAGAAGCCATCTTGGCTTACGGACCAGATGCTCTTATTGGTCGTAACATGATGTTCTCAGACAAGTCAATGGGAACCATCAGTACATGGAACAGCAACGACATTCCTGTTTATACCCAAAAAGCTTCTGTCTCAACAACTAAACAAGATTTGAATAATATCATCGAAGATGTTAAAAATATTGGTGACATTTTCAACGTTCAAGACAAGGCAGACAAGTATGCGGGACAACTTCAAAAGCGTATCGACGCCGTTAAAAAGAAAAACAAGTCTTCTGACAAAGACTTGAAGAAGGCTCTTATCATGTGTGCTTACAACGATGAGACCTTTGGAACTTACAAATCTGCCCTCCAAGAAAGTATGCTCAATCAGCTTGGTTATACCAATGTTGCGACAGGAACATCAGATTTGACTCTGGAAAATCTCGTGTCAATGGAACCAGAATTGATTATCTATGTAACCAGTGACCGTAATAAGGCCATGGACAAGGAAGCAACAGACAAGATGGAAAAGAACGCTGTTCTTGAAAATGTTCCAGCCGTTAAAAACAAGAAAATCATGACTATTTCTTATGATGAGCTTATGGATTACGGTCCATCTGTGATTGATTCTCTTGAAAAGGTTAATGACTTTGTTAATAAATAAAGACTTTGTCTGCCATGATATTTTGGTTACGATTGCCCTTCCTGAGTCCTATGATTCCAAGAAGGCTTATCCAGTTGTTTTTCTGAACGATGGGCAGCTTGATTATCTGGGAAAGCTGGCAGATTCTGTTATCCTAGTTGGGCTTAAACCTCAGAATCGCTTGGATGATTTTACGCCATGGAAAGCTCAGGCTTTGAGACCTGGGAGCCCTGATTTTGGCGGTAAGCTAGCCAGCTATCATGACCATCTATTTGGCCATATTTTCAAAAGCATCGCACAGGAGTTTCGACTGGATGAAAGTCGTATGGCTTACGGAGGCTACTCGCTGGGTGGTTTGGCTGCTATTTCCAGTCTTTATAGCAGTGATAAGATGCCTTTTATCTTCTCCATTTGCGGATCCTTCTGGTATCCAGATTTTGTAGATTACTGCAAAGCCCCCCAGCTTATTAATAAGACTTGCTCGGTCTATTTACGTAACGGTTTGACCGAGGGGGCTAAGCATAAGAATAGACTGGCCAAAGCTCCTAGTTATGCCAAAGAAGTGCATGAACTAATCAAAAAACAGTGCGTGTCTACTTATGCAGCATTTGACCCCTACGGTCATCATGACCATCTCCAAGAAAGATATGATGCTTTTTCGGATTGGTTGATTGAGCAGTGGAAGCTCTGAAATGTTGATATTGGCGAGTAGGAAAGAGATAAGAAAAGTAGTGAAGAAAGTTCCGACGATGGAATCACTTCACTACTTTTTGTTATGCTTAATTTCCTAATCACTCTTAGTGACAACATACACAACCCATTTGTAATTTTGCTTTTCTTCAATCTTTGAAAAGCCAATGCTTGTTAACAACTGTTTCAATTCATGGCTTGTTCCATAATCTGTCATATGATATTTTATTTTTTCTTTCTCGGAAGCAATAATCAAAGTGGAAGGATTGGACATGACTCTATAGATTTCCTGAAAACTTTGTTTTAAATCCTCCCAGAAAATATGTGTCTGGATGGCAAATACCAAATCAAAATCATTATTTTGGTAGGAAAGGTTTGCTACATTGCCAATCCTCAGCTTAACACTTCCGTTTTCTATAGCATATGAATGAATTCGTCTAGCAGTATGATAAGACTCTTCGGAAATATCAATACCATGAATGTCAAGATTTTTATCTAACTCAAGAAGGTTCTTAATAGTGCTGCCACCGCCATAGCCGATTTCTAAAATCCGACTATTGTTGGGGATAGTGGTTTGTTTGATTGCCCAAAGGCTGGGTTCCTTGAAATAGGACGACCAGATGTTGGTAATCAATCGCCCGACAAGACCACTTGGTTTTCTAGATTGCTTTATAAGATATTGAATGAGCATGTTCCCTCCTTTTTTGTAAACAAAGTTTGAAATATTAATAACTAAAATTCAAACTTTATTATAGAGAAAGCTAGTAAGAATAGCAAGGGAAAATGAAATATATATTCATATATTTCAAACTTATGCTACAATTGTTTATAACAGAGGTGTCCACATGAATCAATATCAAAAGACGACTGAGAAAAAGAAGCAAGCGATTGTTCAAGCAGCTTTGCGTTTGTTTAAAGACAAAGGTTTTAAGGAAACGAGTATAAAATCTATTGCAGAGGTAGCAGAAGTATCACCAGTTTCTATCTACAATTATTTCGGGGGCAAAGATAATTTGGTAGCTCTCTGTGTTAATGACTTGTTTGAAGAAATAGCCCAACAAGCTGAGGATATTTTAAACAGCGATCTAGATTTTAAAACAAAATTAGACCATGCTTTTGCCCTATGTCAGGAGAAAATGAGTCGGCAAATCTCGGACTATTTTCAAGATAAAATGGTGAAAGAACCTACTTTTTCAACTCTCTTAGCGAAAGCGATCACTGCAAAAAAACGTGATATCTATCGTGCTTATATTGAGCTAGGAAAAGAAGAGGGGGCTATTGCTGAAGACTTATCGACAGAGCTTATTTTAAATGTTATGGATGCTCTTAATGGTATGGGAAATCAATTAGCCCATAGTGACATTTTAGAGACAGAGGTTGGGCAAATCCATCAGATTTTTTTGTATGGTATTTTTGGAAAAAAATGAGTCTAGCTTTCATGTCTTGTCCATCAATCTTAATCAGTTGTATATTCTCATACAAGGGTGTAAAATCTACTATACAAAGATAAAGAGGAGCAAGGTATGGAATTAAAAGATTTTACAGAACAAGAACAAAAGCAAATCGAAAAAGGTTTGAGTACAGCTGAGATTTCTGACAAGGAAGCGGCTAAGAAGTTGCTCGCTCTCGTACCTCAAGAATGGATTAAACGCATTCCTTTTTTTGTCAGAGGCCATGCGACGACCAAGACGGTGGAGCGTGTGGCTAAGCAATATCCTGCACTCTACGCAGTAGCCAAACGCCAAGGGGACCTTCCTGAAAAAGAAGGCCAAGAGTTGCGAAAAATCATGACAGGCATCTTTGAAGAAAAAATGAATAAACACAAGATTAAGTAAGATTTATAAAGATCGTGAACAATACCATCTTTGAGTCGATGCGGATTAAGGTGCGATCTATCTGATTTATTATCCTGTTTACGGAGGAAAAATGAGCAAATTTATTTCAAAACAATCAGTCGCTATCTGGTATGCACTGACTGCCCTCCTTGCTACCTTTCTAGTTGGGCAAGTTATCCTTTGGTTTTTCCCAGATAGGAGTAGTATGGGGGCTTCACTGCTGTTTATCCTAATGAACTGTATTCCCCTGATTATGGCGGCTGTCTTTTCTCTTGTGTTGAGGGAAGTTAAATCCTTGGGGGAATTTTTCAAAAAGGTCTTTCTTCAAAAAGAAAGTCCCCTGTCCTGGATCCTAGCTATCTTCATTCCAGTCATCTATTATGGGATTTCAATCCTGCTCATGAATGTTCGCTTTACTGGGAACTCCCTCTTGGCCTTCTTCCTATATTTCCCCTGGACCTTTTTATATGGCGGTCTGGAAGAAGTCGGTTGGCGTTGGTTTTTACAAGAACATCTTTACTTTAGTAAGCACTTTATAACTAAAATGATGGTTCTTTCCATTGTTTGGTTCCTCTGGCATATCCCTATCTATCAACTCCCTTGGATTACAGCAGGCTCGTCCAACTATCTCATCTTTTACCTGATGATTTTAGGTAATAGCTTTCTTTTGGGAGCTCTTAAAGAGTACTCGAAAGGAGCTGTTCCTTGTATCCTTGCCCATATGCTAATTGATAGTCTGGCTGTTCTCATGCTGGTTCAGAGTTCACTCACTCAGATTATCCTTCTGGTTATTTTTGAAATCATGATAGCCTCTTGGCTAGTGGCTATGAGAAAATCATAGAAATAGACTTTAACCTCTCACTGAATTTCGGTGGGAGCTTTTCTTTCCTATTTGTTGAGATAATGACATAGTGTCATTTTTAGGAGGTGACTCGTTTGGCTTCATCATCTAAAGACTGAAAAAGAAGGCCAAGAGCTACGTAAAATCATGACAGGTATCTTTGAAGAAAAAATGAATAAACACAAGATTAAGTAATGTTGTATGAAAAGAGGTATAATTCCGCAAACTTATACCTCTTTCTTATTTTTACTTCTTATTTGATTTGGATAGACTAATAGCAACCATTGTCGCACACAGGAAAAAGGCTGCTAGTAAACCTTTTGTAGTGGTAGTCATAAAGGGTTTATCAAAGACATAATAGTTATAGACAGAAAATCCCAGTCCAATAAGAGTTACAATAATCGACACAACAAATAGCGTCACCCATAATTTTCTTTGAGTCATCATCAACCTCCTCTTTGTATCCGTTTTCTTTCTGCCTATAGTATAACATAAAAAACCTTAGCTAAATTCCATAGAGCGGTTCGGCTAAGGTTTTTCATTTTATTTCGTCAAGACAACCGTATCATTTGGATCATGGTCGTCATCTTCAATAGTCAGTTGATTACCATCGAGTTTATAGTATTTGGTGTCGTCACCGATTGTCAGACTTTGATTGTCAGAGTTAACTGTTACAGGCTTGCTTTCCTTCTCGCCATCTGCCTCGTCCTCTTCCCAAGTTCCAGTATTTCCAGAGATGGTAAGAGTAATGCGATCATTTTCGTCAGTCCCTTTATAGGTGCCATCTAGCCCTTCAGTTTGTTTAGAGGCTTCAGAACTTTGTGAAGATGAAACCTTACTTGAACTTTGTTGGGTGCTAGCAGAGCTTTCAGGTGTTTGAGCTTTCTGGTTTGAGCAGGCTGCTAAAAGACCAAGAACTGCCATAGAGGCAAGAGAAAGTGTGAGTTTTTTGGACAATGTCATAGGCTTAATAAGTATCTGGTGCTCAGCCATTCGAACAAGATTTACTTAGAAATCCGTAACTATCTCAAGAATGATGAGGTTAGTTTGAATCAGGTTCAAGCTTATATTGATCAAGCGCTTGACCTTCCTGAAAATCCTGGTCAGGTCGTCAATGCCTTTCAACATATCTGGGGGTATTTTAAGAAAAAGGCGACTGCCAGCGAAAAGGAAAAGTTTATGGCCCAACTGGATAGCTATGCAGCAGGTCAAATTCCTCAGACGTGTTTAGTGGAATCCGTCAAAGAGCTCCTCAGCAAGTATCCTAATCGTTATCTGGAGGAGTCAACCTTAATTAATGGGGGTTCAAAATGAGACTGTGGCATCAAG
>QWCL01001103.1_pt1 | contig 11916 bp, 10 predicted proteins | sample 1972551 | NCBI WGS metagenome assembly QWCL01 (sample SAMN09866709, study PRJNA288562) | Human oral metagenome isolate term2_saliva, whole genome shotgun sequencing... | isolation source: mouth | host: Homo sapiens | place: USA: California
TATTCGTGAGGCAGAGGCTTACCCAGGTCCATCACTCATTATCGCTTACTCTCCATGTATCAACCATGGTTTGAAGATTAAGGGTGGTATGGGTCGCAGCCAGGCTCAAGAGGCTAACGCTGTTGCTTGTGGTTACTGGCACCTCTGGCGTTACAACCCACAGTTGGCAGAAGAAGGCAAGAACCCATTCTCTCTCGACTCTAAGGCTCCAGATTGGGACAAGTTCCAAGAGTTCCTTCATAGTGAGGTTCGCTTCCTCTCTGTCCTCAAAGCTTATCCAAACGAGGGTCAAGAGCTCTTCAAGGCTTGTGAGGATATGGCTAAGCTCCGCTACAAGAGCTATGTTCGCAAGACCAAGGAAGACTGGAGCGAGGAGGCTTAAAACCTTCTTTAAATAATGAAGATATAGAGTTAATTACACTATATAACACTTTAAAAGAGGAGTTTCTCTACCATAGAGAAACTCCTCTTTTTCATTCAACATAACTTGGTGCTTATCACGGTCTTTCAACCGATTCATAAAGGACTTTCTAAAATGTTCGCGAACAAACAAAAAATTGTTCGCGAAGAATTTCGATTTTGTTCGCGAACAATTTGGAGATTGTTTGCGAACTCTTAAGTGTTTTGATGCAATAACAACAAAATATACGCTAAAACCTACAGGGAAAGGGAAATATCATCGAAGTTCTACAATGTTAAAAGCAGAAGTTATGCTGATAATGATTCTTTTCCACGATTCTGGTTATCGTTGCTTTAAACATTTCTATCTTGAGAAAATATATTAGGAGCCATTGCCACCTAATTGCCTGTTTCCAAAGAAGCTATGCATCAATGTACAAAGAACCATTGAAACACAGCTTGCATTGTTCTGAATTCGTCGAACCCACGTTGTTTACAGTCAATCCGCCTTCGAGAGCGAACCAATTTTACTATGAGTACTGATACACTCCAAGTACTAAGAAACATTTTACAGGACTTAGGTGAGCGGGTATCGATGGCTTCCTATATTGACAATATTCTCCGTGAATACCTTAAAGAACATAAGGAACGAACTCAAACGTAGAGAGCTACGACAGCGATGTTTCGGAAGAAGACGAGCGTCCACTGTCATACTATCTGTAAAACTAGTGTTTTTGTTCATATTGTACGGTGCTCGAGGGGTGGATCAAAAGTAAAACAATCAAACAATATCTGTCATACGATAAAACCAAGCCTCTGCTTTTATATTAGTCAATATGGCGTGGCTGTTAGCAAAAAGACTTGCTTCATCCCATAAGGAATGATATTATAGCAGAAATCGGACTCTTTAACAAATGGTCTTTTAGAAAGATATTTGTCAAATGCTTGTATCTGCCTTAGACCTTCTTCCTGATTACGTACGCCACTGATAGCGAAGACATATTTTTTCTGTTTTTTATCTCTGTTGTAATTCAGCTTGTATAGTGCTTCTTCTATGTCTTTTCGGTAAGTAAACCTTTGCATAGAAATTATATTTTTCCCCTTTATCACTGAATAGAAATCATGAAAATCAACTGATATTATCCAATGAATTTCGATACAGTTACGAATACAATATAAAAACGATTTTATTTCTTCATAAGTATTACTACCATTTGGAAAAGAAAGGATTGCGTCAAACATTTCTTTTTCAACAACTTCAAATATGTCTGAAGTTTGTAGAAGGACTAATTTTCTCCTATCATTTTGATGCAATGAAAGTAAATGAACCTTATCAATAGCCTCTTTTGAGTTTGCTAAGATGATGTTCATAAGAGTATACTCTCCTTTTTCTATGCAAGAGAATCCATCTCGTTTAAGTTTTTCAACAATTTGCTTATTTTCGGAATCGACAGTTATCAGACTCGCACAATCTACATTTAAGTTCAGTATATCATCAAGTATTTGATACAGCTCTTCTTCATTTTCATAAGGAACAACCGTGAAATAAGGATTACCATTCAACATCGCTGAAATATTAGACCGCAACTCATTATAGAAAATATAAGCAGGAATACCATGTGCCTCAGCATAAGCCAATTCATAGCCAACACCAAGAGAGGGGCAAGTACATTCGGCTATCAGCAAGTCACACGACTCAAGCCATTTAGTATCACGCTCGTAAATAAAGGCATCTGACATAAATGTCTGGGATTTCATGCTCATATCGGCTTGCCCAATGTGCTCTGTAACCACAATGTCAGTTTTGTTTATATAGTCAATAATACGCTTGTATAAGCCTGCGTCTTCTCTACCGCCACGTATAGAGCCTGCAAAATAAATTCTTCTATTCATCGTAAATAAGAGTTTTTGCTTTGTCTATTATATTCAACGATGTTAATTACCTATTCAAAATAATATCATCTTTATTGGTGAGATTGTTTCTATACTGCCACTTGCTCTAAAATCTGAAGTTCCTCTATCGTCTTATTAATATCAGTATTATCCCACGTCATGTCTTTCGGATATAATTCTTTTCTAAAACAATGGACAATCTCAAAGAGATTTTTAAGCAAATCTTCTGTATTCTTTGTTTGCGACTTCTCACCTACGTATAAATTGATTATATTTGAAGCTTTAGCACTTATTTGATAAATACTCTTACTTCTTGTGTGTAATGAGATATATGATGTTAGAAATTGCAGCTCAACAGCTTCCTCTGATGTAATCTCACCATCTTTCAGTATTTTACATAGTGCATGAAGATACTCTTGATAAATCTTCAGTTTCTCCTTAAATATTTCAGCGTTGCGTTCCTTTTCCAAAGCATTACGAGTCTGACCAGACAAAAGAAGCATTGTAATGATGGCAGATAAGACTACTCCAAACAATGCACCAACAATTCGCGGCCAAATATCCTGTGTATTGTAGTTGCCAAACATAATGGCACTACCAAAGAATACGACAATTGCAATAAAAATAAGACTAAGCGAAATTAGTCTTTGATACTCTATATTTTTCATAAAACTATTTTTGTTTATTCCCCAGACACAAAGAGGCTGGGGAATAGATTTAAATTAACGGCGATACCAAGAACTTCCACCATTCTTAGAATAATACATTCCCCTGTCCGTTTCTGTAAGTAGTTCATTACCTTGTACAATGATTTCTTCAAACTCACCAGCCATTGGACCTTTATAGCGAGCATACCAAGCCCCTCCTGCATTTTTAGAAAAATATACACCTTTTGAAGTACAAGCTAATAGCTCTTTACCAAAAGCGCACAAGCTATAGAATTCTCCTGGTGTTGAACCAGAGTAGCGAGGGTGCCAACTACTACCTCCATTTGTTGAATACTCAATACGATTTTTCTCAGAATTAATGCGAATCATTTCGCGACCAAAGTTTACAATTTGTCCCATAATTTTTGTTAGTTAGTTTATTTATTTAAAGTTCATTTTGCAGATACATTGCGATTGCCCCCAAATCATTATAACTGATTCTGCCTGAGGGGTGGGGTATACCTATAATCTTTATATCGCCCCACATCGCTTTTGCTACACCATGTTTAGCAGGTTCTCCATTAACTATTGGGGGAACTATGCTCTCTACTTCCTTAATGTTTAAACGATTGATAAAAGGAGTAAAGCAATCGGGTATAGAGAAACAGACCACGGCTTTTGGATGGTAAATATCCTTGATAATTTCCGCACTAAAATCAAGACATTGGTTGATGATTTCAGCACTTCCTTTCTTGGCTTTCAGACCCTTGATATCCTGACTGCCAAAATAGACAGCATTCATAAACACGAAATTACCGTCTTCCATAGGCTCCGTAAACTTAGCCCATTTCATGGCTGCATAGAGTTTTCCCCATACAGGCCACTTTTCACGCTCAGTGTAAAAGTAAGGATTTCCTTCATAAAATCGTTCCTTGTTCGCTCCTTGATAGGGGAATGGTTCATGAGCATTGTAGCCAAGGAATACTACCTGTGGAGATTTATCCAACACAGGTTTAGACTGCATTGCACAACTCGTACAGTTAATTTCAGGACCTACACTCTCGATAAACTGGCAGACTTTGTCTACCCATTTTTCATACAATTCTTGTTTGTCCATAGTCAATTATTGAGCCTTTATCCAGTCCGTTTAGCCCTTAAAAAGTTAGTAATAGGATTAATAATACAGAAGCGTGAACTGGCTATGTCCACATTCTAAGTCGAAGGTCCTAGGAAAACCTATTGCACGAAAGTAGTAATAGCAGCCCACGCTATAGCGTGAGAACCACTATGCTATCCTTGTGCAAGTGTCTTGAATTTCCTAGGTTCTCGACTTACAAGATAAGCATAACGCCTCTTATTTTTTCAACGATGTCATTGTGCCTCTGAAGAAACACGCTACAAAATTAACATTTTTATTTATTATTAGATAATAAACGTGGATAAAATTAGAGACGATATTGTTTCTACAACAAGATAAGTTTATCAGGCTTAATTTTTTTCCAAAAATAGTCTATAGTCAGCACAATAAGAATGTAAAGAAAAGCTATAGACTGAATGGTCCAAAATATTATTCCATACTAAGACTCTTGAAATTGTCTTATAGGACAATTTTTACTGTCTAATAGCTATTGATAATCAGATATACGCATTGCGTATCCCTGACAATATATACTTTCGTCAAAGTGAAGTTCTTCATGCAAGATTCAAATAAAAAGATATGGTATCAAAAGCTACTTAAAGTACGCCTTTGATACCACATTATATTATAATAAAATGTTATTATCTTATTCTATCAGCAGCTCTTACCAAAGCCTCATCGGCAAGAATAGCATGACGAGCCAACCATAAAAGAATAAATGCAACCAGTGGTAGACATGCTGCAAATTCTATATGGAAAGTAAAACCTGTCATTAACACCTGACTGAATACACCATATACAACATACCACCCAATAATCATCAACATAGAAAACAAGCAGAAACGAGCTTGACGCTTACGATTGTGATAGTCGAAAATTGCAAACAAATCTATTGGACAAGTAACTAAAAGTATAGCAAACAATGCCCAAACATTAAAGTTCCTTCCTCCGTTTGCATCAGTAAGCCAAAGATTCATCAACTGATTATCAGCACCCATCCCTTGTGGCTCAAAACTACCAATCGGTAGGCAAAGACAGGCAAGCGTTACTATCAATGCCAGAAACAAGAAGATTGTTTGTTTCCTTTGTATCATGATTACAATTCTTCCTCTTCTTGTGCCTCCTTAGAAGGATCACGCCAATAAACATCACCATCTAAGAACTCTTGCGTAGCCAACAATGTTGGTTTAGGCAACTTCTCATAATAGCGGCTAATTTCTATCTGCTCACGATTCTCAAAAACCTCTTCGAGAGAGTCGTTATAAGAAGCAAACTCTGCAAGTTTCTTACTCAAGTCTTGCTTTATCTCAACAGAAATCTGGTTCGCTCTTTTAGAAATAATTGCAACACTCTCATAAATATTACCTGTACCCTTCCAAAGTTCTTGAACATCACGGGTTACCGTATTTGACGGTGCTTTTGACTTCTTGTAATCCATTCTAATTATTATATTTTTAAGTCTTAAATTTCTAGTCTTTTGTTATCTGCTTACATTTCTTTATGAAATCCTCAGCAGTTTTGCGCTCTTTCGAATTAGGATATTCATTGATGAAACCATAACATTCATCTTCCGCATCTTGATAACGCTGTAACTTCTTTGACTCAACACTCATCTGTGCCAACTCATATTTACTCTTCATGATTAGGATAGAAAAATCTTCACGAAGATTACTATAAGGATAATCATTCAAAGCGTTTTGAGCAGTAATGATACATGCCTCATAATTATTGCCACCACTGGTACAATTACCAAAATATGAACCGAGATTATAATAAAGCTTTGCATTCAGATACTCCTTACGAATAAGTTTATCCTGCAAATCAAAGAGGCGTTGTTGAGCTGTGCTCTTCATCTTCCCTTCTGGGAAAATATCTAAGTAATCTTGGAAAGCAGCTATTGCAGCAATTGTGGGAGTCTGATCAAGACGTGCTTCTGGCGTTCCCTCAAAAAGACTTTGACCAATATAAAAGGAAGCCATTTCAGCATACCTTCCACGTGGATAAGTTTGGTAATACTTCTTGAAAGTTTCTGAAGCAGCTTCATAGTCCTTCAATCCATATTCACCCATTGCCAACATATAAAGGCATTCCTCAGCATTATCAGTACCCTTTTCTATTGTTACAAGATCCTGTAACAAAGGAACAGCAAAGCCGTATTTTCCCTTTGCGAAACACTCTTTAGCGAACTCATACTTATAATTGTTATCAGTTGTCTTGTAGACCTGATTATATTCATGAGCACAACTTGTTAAGAGCAAAGCAACACAAATGCCTATTAAAAAACTCTTCTTCATATATTAATTTTGAAATGCAAAGTTACACATTATTCTATAAATACACAAAGGCACTTTGCTTTTTTAGCAAAAAATCACTATTAATGAGATACTATCACTTGATTTTCGTACCTTTGCCATCCAAAGATTGTTCTCCTTTTTACAGATATAATGAACTTCAAATTAACATCAAAATATAAGCCTACAGGTGACCAGCCCGAGGCTATTAAGGAATTGACCGAGGGATTAGAACGTGGAGATAAAAGCCAAGTTTTATTAGGAGTAACGGGATCAGGTAAGACGTTTACAGTAGCCAATGTGATTGCAAACGTGAATAAGCCAACGCTTATCTTATCACATAACAAGACTCTAGCAGCCCAACTTTACGAGGAAATGAAAGCGTTTTTCCCAGAGAATGCTGTGGAATATTATGTCTCGTATTATGATTATTACCAGCCTGAAGCTTACTTACCAACAACCGATGTTTACATTGAGAAAGATCTTGCTATAAATGATGAAATAGACAAGCTAAGACTTTCTGCTGTTTCTTCTCTATTATCAGGTCGCAAAGATGTAATTGTTGTCTCATCCGTTTCATGTATATATGGTATGGGAGCTCCAATCGCAATGAAGGAGAATGTCATCCATATCAAGAAAGGGAAAATCATCGATCGAAATGAGTTTTTACGACGCCTCGTTGATTCCTTATACACGCGAAATGATATTGATTTACAACGCGGAAACTTCCGAGTAAAAGGAGACACTGTCGATATTGCAATGGCTTATAATGACAATATCTTGCGCATTACTTGGTGGGACGATGAGATTGATACTATCGAAGAAGTTGACCCAATAGCATTCCATAGAATTGCCACTTTTGATGATTATGAGCTATATCCAGCAAATCTCTTTGTTACATCAAAAGAACAGACAGAAGGTGCTATCCGACAGATACAGGATGACATGGTAAAGCAAGTTGACTTCTTTACTCAACTGGGGGACAATATCAAGGCACAACGCATAAAGGAGCGGGTTGAATATGACATTGAGATGATTAAGGAACTTGGTCATTGTTCCGGTATTGAGAACTATTCACGTTACTTCGATGGTAGAAAGGCTGGACAGCGACCCTATTGCCTACTTGATTTCTTCCCAAAAGATTACTTGATGGTCATTGATGAGAGCCATGTAAGCGTACCTCAGATTTCAGCAATGTACGGTGGTGACCGAGCGCGTAAGACAAACCTTGTTGAATATGGATTCCGTTTACCTGCGGCTTTTGACAATCGACCATTAAAGTTTGAAGAGTTCCATAACTTGATTCATCAAATTATCTATGTGTCTGCAACACCTGCTGACTATGAGTTGAAGGAATCAGAAGGAGTTGTTGTTGAGCAATTAATTCGACCGACAGGATTACTTGATCCAGAGATTGAGGTTCGTCCTTCAGAGAATCAGATTGATGATTTAATGAACGAGATTGTTATTCGTGCAGAAAAGGAGGAGCGAGTATTGGTAACAACCTTAACAAAGCGAATGGCGGAGGAATTGACGGAATACTTACTCAATCACGACATCCGGACAGCCTATATCCATAGTGACGTTGCCAGTCTTGATCGCGTCAAAATCATCAATGATTTGCGAGCAGGACTATATGATGTCCTTGTTGGTGTGAACCTATTGCGTGAAGGACTTGATCTCCCAGAAGTATCGCTTGTCGCCATACTTGATGCGGATAAGGAAGGATTCCTCCGTAGTCATAGAAGTCTAACGCAGACAGCCGGACGCGCAGCCCGTAACGTAAACGGAAAGGTCATCATGTATGCGGATAACATAACCGAAAGTATGCAGCGAACCATTGATGAGACAATGCGAAGACGCGTAAAACAGCTCAAATACAACGAGGAACATTACATCACACCAAAGCAAATTGTCAAGGCGATTAAGGATACTTTGCCAAAAACTGGACGCTCTACAACAGCACAAGCATTTCCCTTTGCTAAAGGAACGAAAGGCATATATACCGAACCTACACAATCAATGGCATTTGCAGCTGATCCTATCGTTATGCGGATGACGAAAGAGCAATTAGAGAAGAGTATTGCCAACACAACTGCTCTTATGAAACAAGCTGCGAAAGACCTCGACTTCTTACAAGCTGCGCAATATCGTGATGAGATTATCCGACTACAAAAGCAGCTAGAAACAAAATAAACTCAATATCCTTAGACAGAATATCATACTTTAAAGACAGAGTAACACACGAACATATTGCCTTAATATGTTACTATCCCCCTATGTTAATTTGTTACTCTGTCTCCAAAACTTATGTCCTTAAATAATATGTTCTTCTGTCATTCCGCCTAAAACCTATGTCATTAAATAATATGTTCTTCTGTCATTTTGTCTCTAAATCCCATGTTCTTCTGTCTTATACAAAAGCCCCACCCCGTTAGCTTGGGGTGAGGCTGTACCACGAGAGCGAGAGAACCAAATTAATACACTAGTTTTGAAAGACATTAATTTCACAATTAATATAATCGAGTTGTCTTATTACAGAACGATTGATTTGAAATAACCAAATATATGTGAGCGGACTTAGGGACATCCCCTCCTTTGGAGGGGCTTGGGGAGGCTTTCTTTTGTGAGGGGGCTTTACCCTACCTGTGGTCCAGGGTGTTCTTCACTCCCCTCGCCTTTTGGAGAGGGGGCGGGGGTGAGGCTTTTTTCCTCTTCTTCTTTCTTCCTCAACGATTCGTAGGAGTTTGCAGCCAACTCTCGCTTCAATTCTGTTCCCGGTGTGAAGACTACACGAGGCTTAATCGTCTCGGTCTTAAAAGCTTTTTCTGTTTCTGCACCTTTGCTCGACAACGTGACACGCATCGAACCGAAATTACCCAGCTGAATGCTGAAACCATCACGGAGGTAATGTGGCAGACAATCGATAAAGTTATACAACACGTTCGATACATCACCACGTGTCAAGGACGAACGCCCAGCAATATCACGCGCAATGTCATCCAGCGACTTATGCCCAACATTTACCGGATTAGCATAATACTTCACTTCCTCCCGCTTCTGCGGATTCTTCTTTTGAACTAATCTAAATCTCATAATTCTTAGGTTTTTAAATTATTAAATAACTTTTGTTTATCATAGTGTAGGACAGCACGCTTCCGCAGCTTTCTTCTTGCATCTTCATGCTGCCCCATTCTATTTTCTTAATTAATTTTCCTCCTCTCACCGCTTCATTTTCTCGCCCTTTCAGCATCCCCGTCCTGCCAGATGCGTATTACCTTGCTGCTGAATACGTATCTACGTTCTGATAGATGCGGTGAGCGTTGCTGTTAGATACGTATCTAGCAACTGCGCAATGCGTATCTAGCAGTTCGTAGATACGCATTCGCCAGCACCTAGATACGGTGAGCGCAGCAACGGAATACGCATTCAACAGAAGCCCTACCCGTTAGGCACTCCCGCTCCTTCGGGAGTGCTGAGGAGGAGTCCTTTTTTCATCGACCGACTTGCGGCGGTGTCTTTGTTGTCGCCTTTTAGAGGGCGACAACCGCTTAGACTACTCAAACGACGGATCAACCCTGTCCCCGTCGGTGCGGAGGCCGTTGGCACTCACGCCGATACCACCACTGCCGAAGCTCAGGTCGTACGAGCCGAAGATGTTCGATGGGTCAGCACTTGACGTCCAATAGCGGCCAAAGTAGCCAACATTGTTCAGTATACCAGCGTCGTAGTTGCCCAAGGCGGGCAAGTAGAAATAATTACCTGCGTTAGCTGGGGAAGGAAGAGTCTGAGATACAGACCAGCTATTTCCACCGACATTTATTCGCCAATCGGTTCCATCTACGGCGGTGTAAGGATTGTATCCGCTTATGTTTGCCTTCTTCTTAAACCACATGCCGCCTTTATATAAGTGACCCATTGTTGTCCATAATTCGTCTGCGTCCCAACGTGGATCACCCTTTGCAGCGTACCATGTCATCTCGTTTACGTTAGGAAGGTCTTTACATGGAGTGTGGGTTGCTTTATTATCTGCACCGTAAGTAAACGCTTCGTTGTAGTAACGAGGGTCACTATTATTTTGGGCGTAGTTGACGTTTCTGGTAAGGTTCAACACTGGCTGCCATGGATTTGCTGTATTCCATTCGTGACCTGCCCAATAATTCTGCTGAGCATCCCACATGTAGTATTTGTCGCCGTCGTAATTGCGTACGTTAAGGTTAGCAGTCATATCGTAGTAGGTGTTCTTGTCATAATTGAATGAAGGTAAGACTTTCGTGATAGTTCCTTCTACATTTGTGTCGTAGTCCTTCACCCAATAACGAACCTTAAGCGTATGTGCACCTGGTTTGATAAGCATGTAGACCTTATCAGCTGTAGAGATAGAGGTAGCATTGGTGAAAGAGAAACCTTTCTCGTTTGTGCTGCCTGCAACTGGGTCTTTTGTTGTTAAGACAATTTGTTTGCTACCTGCTGAACCATTCAAGTTTCCTGTGCTAGAATTAATAGTGTAGGTTTCCGCAATATCGTCGTCGGAATTTACTTCGATTTTTGTTAAGTAGCAGTTCTTCAATACAGCATTGCTTGTGTAAGGTTGGAAAACGAGATAAGTTGCTTGATGCTCTAATTGGAAACTAAAGACGCTGCCACCTAAAGTACCTGTTGCCGTGGCTGTACCGTAGTCACCTGAATTGCCAAGGTGATCGGTTGTGTTTGGCGTTGTTTGGGTCTGGGCTGTTGGAATCGTTACTTGGTTACTACTACTATTCTTGCCGAGATAGTAAACCTTATAATTTGCGCTTCCTCCGAATTTCCCAGGAACTTTGAACTTAAACGAAGCAGAGTGTGCGTGAGCTGCATCTACAGTGTTACTAACTTGCATCGTGCCGTCGTCGTCCTTCACGTATATCTTGTCGCCCTCTTCCCAATAGAAATTGCCTGTTGCATAATCGACTGAAGTGCGGGTCTGTGCTGGTACGTCTGCAACAAAGGTTGCAAAGCCTTTGCCGTTATCTCCAGTTTTACCATTCTGCGCAATGTCTTCGTTGACACAAGAGACAGCTGTCAGTGCTATACTGAAAAGTGCCGCAAGGGAGAATAAATGTGACTTAAATAATTGTTTTGTTCTCATCATTACTTTGTTTTTTCTGATTTTTGTTTATAACTCTCTTTACTTAGTCTTCCCAAGAAGTATTCTCTTCATCACTGCCAGCTTCTTCTCCTTGCCATGCTGGAGCAGGTTTTGCACCTCCTGCAGCTGTTGGACCTGTTGCATGATTTGCTGGCTTATGTTGACCAGGGAAAGACGTATCCATCAAATAAGTGGCTTCGTTGACTTGAATTATTGTACACTCTGGTGCAGAATAACTCTTCTTTACTTGCTTTTTTCTCATTACTTCATTGATTAAAATAGTTGTTATTTCGTTCTTATTTTGCTTAAAACGGAGTTCAGAAAAGGGCATAAAAAAGCGAACAAAGGAAACTCCTAGAAGTCCTTTGTTTACAGGGGTTACGGCACGCTTCGCGCGCGCGTATGCGAGAAGAAAAAATG
>QWCL01001520.1_pt1 | contig 11890 bp, 14 predicted proteins | sample 1972551 | NCBI WGS metagenome assembly QWCL01 (sample SAMN09866709, study PRJNA288562) | Human oral metagenome isolate term2_saliva, whole genome shotgun sequencing... | isolation source: mouth | host: Homo sapiens | place: USA: California
TTTTTAGTAGTAGTGGGTGGGTAAAATAGAGCTTGGAAATTTTGGCAAGGCGTTTTAGATTTGGCATGATTTTTTGAGTGAAATTTTCAATCTCAATTTTTTGAAATCCAGATTTTTTTAGATAATCATTAAAATCTTGAATAGATTGATCTTCGCCCGTTACTCGCATGCCAGCCAGAGTAATATCGGAAACTCGCTTTTCGAAATCGGTCATAAGATTTTTTCTAAGAGGTTCGAAAACGTCAAAATCAATAAATACGCCACCCGGTTTGAGTTTTTTAAATGCCTGGTCTACTACAAGTTGTTTGTTTGAGCTATAACAGATGGTTCCCACTCCGAAAATAATATCAAAACTTTCGTCTTCAAATTGACTTAGGTCATGATAATCGCCTTCAACTAAGTGAAGATTTTTTGGAACTTTGTTTTTAAGAAAATTTCGGTTAGGAATATCTAGTGCCGTGAATTGATTTTCAGGAAAACGTTCAGCCAAGTATCGTGAATTACTAAGCATGCCAGCACCAACTTCTAAAATTCTACTACCTGGTTTAATGAAACTAGCGACGTATTCGGCCTGCTTTCTGAAATCCTCTCGATGAAAAACTCCGTCATCTGAGAGCGCCATGTGAATATTTTTACCGCCACCAGAATGAACGAGATTGTAGAAAAAATCGGACTTTCTGTAATATTTAGCAACATCTTGATTTGCAGTGTCATGTTGGAGTAGGGCGTTAAGGTCATAGAACTTAGTAATGGTTTTTAGTCGAGATTCAATTTCAGAATTATTCATAAGTATATTATACGATAAAAAATCCCCGAAGACAGGCTCCGGGGATTTTTGATGTGAGGAATTTAATTTTAGGGATTTGCTGTGACGATGCTTTTTAGCTCCTCTATAAGGTTTGCAAGGTGACGCTTAAGCTCTATCGGCACCGGTTCATTTCTGATAAGATCGAAAACGGCGCGATAATACCAGAGAATGTCCTGTTTAGAAGCATTGAAGCGGTGCCAAATTTTATCACCAAACTGATCGTAATCTTTCAGAATATCGGTAAGGTTATGTATTTTGTCGGCGGTAGCGACAATGTAGGCTTCAATATAATAGGAATTGCCGAGGCGCTTCAGGTAACTTTCCTTGCGTTCTTTCCAGGGAAGTTTGGGCTGACCGGCAGTTTTAGGTTCCGAAACATCTTTGACAATGTCAGTAATTTCATCGCCAAAATCGCGACGCATGTCGGTCTCAGAATAGACGGCTGGATTGACATCCTCAAGAATATCGTGTAAGATTCCAGCGACAATCGTTGCCTCATCGTTAGTATATTGACTAATAATCATGCCGACGGCGACAGGGTGGAAAATATATGGGACATCGGTTCCCTTGCGATTTTGACCCTGGTGAGCCTTGGCGGCAATTTTAAGTGCGAGATTAATTTTGTCAGTAAACATAAATTCACCTAACCTTTCGTAATGTGTGTGCGGGTGACTGTTTGGTTAAAATTCCTCAAATTTGTAAGGTGCAATAAATTCACCTCTCCGGAGAGAGGTGAAAGTTGTGTAGTAATTTTTCCGTAATCTAAATATAATTATCTTTTACTTCGGGTTCACGATACCAGATGATGCTAGATTTTTCAGAAGAGATTTCTAAACTTTGCTCTTTAAAATCCTTATAGGTTGAAACTATCCATGTTTCATATCTACCAGTGAGATCAAACCCAACGTTCTTAAACCATACTAAAAGACCAAACTCATCTGCATCGGCAATTATACCGATAAAGTGCCTATCGATACGTATATCGTAGTATGACGGCCAGTCGTCTTTTGAAACTTTTTGCCAACCGTTGTATTCGAGGATTTCACCCCAGTGTTTAGCATCGAAGCGATGTTCTCCGGGTTTGCGCGGCCCTGGTTTAGGCAATTTTGGTGAACTCCAGCAGTGTTTTTTCATTAACCATGCTACATAACTAGTACTACGCCGAATGACGAAGCCACTAGAATCGGTAACTAGGGTGTAAAAATTACCGTCGGATTCCTGCCAATCAGCGAATTTTGGATTAGCATAGGGATATTCTTTGGCGCCATGCTCCATGATGTAACGATAGATGTGGCGACAGATTACGCGAATAATCCGAATAGGCTGCCAGGCGGCGCAAGATTGTCTTGCGAAAAAATTTGCTACTTTGATCTTATTAAATGTGCTCATGATTCCCCTCCTTTTTCATGCTGTATGGGAAAATACCCAATATTTATATTATACAATGAAGAGTGTGATGTGTCAATTTTGGCCCTGAGTTAATATCTTATGATACTGCAAATTAAGAAGAGTGAACTAGAGGGGCTCATGATATAATAAAGGTTATGAGAAACATTGTTTATATTGACGGTCAGAACTTCCTCTATAAAGCGTCGGAAATCTTAGTTAAGTATGGTCTCGTTAATGATAAACAAGAATTAAACGCTATCGACATCCGCTCGCTATTCGAAAAACTATTCCCTAATGAAGAACTTGAAATTCGTTTCTTCGGAGTAGCAAAAATTAAGCGTCGCCCCGATTTTGGTCAAGAAATTTTAGATAAATCTATTAAATTTTCTGACAATCTTCGCCGCTTCCGCAATAGTCTATCTAAACAAGATATCACCTACATTGAAGCCGGAAAATTAAAAATCCGTGATAGCGACATCTGTAAGAATTGCGGTAGCAAAGATTATCGATATCAGGAAAAAGGCGTTGACGTTGGAGTTGCAGTCAGCATGGTGAAAGATGCATTGATGAATACTGTGGATCGTATTATCCTTGTTAGTTCCGATACCGATCTAATACCTGCTGTTCTGTGTGCGAAGCGAGCCGGCAAAAATGTCACCTATGTTGGTTTTAGCGAAAGATTGACTAGGGCCTTAGTAGATGAATGTAATGCAACCCAAGCCCTCAGGGATGATGAAATAGTGAATGCTTATAAGGTCGCCAATAATCTTTAATATTGACTTTTAGATATCGGTAGTGTATTATTGAATTACAGCGCCTTGGTCTGGATTCGTTCCCGCCAAGGTTTTTTGATTTATAATTTATTTGCGGAGAAATAGCTAAATGGGCCTGCTTTTAATGTTTATATTATTATGACGTCGCAAGACCCTCGCTGTTTCATCAGTAATAATCATAAAGCAAGCTCTGCAAGGTATGGACGCCAATGGTACAATAGAAATATGATTATCTTTCAATACAATGTTTCACCAGCTTGGCTAGCGCCAGACGACGATAAACGGACATCATGGATTAGAGTTACCGATGAACAAAAAGATAACGTAACTACATACTTCTTTGGAAAAACTTATCATCATACTCTTCCAAAAGAAGAGATAGATAAAATAATAGCAATCATCAACAAATATCCTGGCCTATTCGATATTCGACAACTTGAACCTAACGACGTCCTCGACGGATATGAGTATGAGTTTACATTTTCGAACAGAAAAAATTCCAATAGTTTTGTCGGATACGGTATTCTTGATTACGGCAGCAAACCTCGCAAGAATGCCACGATGGCGCTCAGAGCAGCAAGACATATTAAGGACCATGTACTTTTGCAAAATAATATTCGAACCATGATATCGAATCGGTTACAACATTGGCCTAAATTTAGATATCCACTTAAGATTAAAATCTAAATGTGCCGCCTAGTATGCTTCGCATACAGACGTCTGATTCGTCGAAATAAAAAAGAGTCGCTATGCTCCTTATTTTAATTTCTTCTCATGGAGCACGCCTGGCTTCGCGGCTACTCCATTCGTCGAAAATAAAAAATAAACCCCTGCGGGTTTTATTTTGTTATTTTCTCCTCATGGAGCCGCCTTCGAGATTTGAACTCGAGACCCCTTCCTTACCATGGAAGTGCTCTACCACTGAGCTAAGGCGGCGGGTCATGTATAAACATGAATGGTGCTGGAGGTAGGACTCGAACCTACGAAGGTGTAACCCGAGAGATTTACAGTCTCTTGTCATTGCCGCTAGACTACTCCAGCTTTTAAAATTCATCTACCTGCTGGCGTGAGCCAAGCCCAGACAGATAGGAATATTATAGCAAGGTGGGGCGGATTTTTCAACAGGTTTCTGGAAATAAAGATATGGAAAAAATTTCATAGAGCATAGAAGTGTATTCGTGAAATATGGGTTTATTTTTTAGAAATAAAAAGGAGCGCTTCTGAGTACCCCAATTTTTTTAGAAATAAAAAAGGAGCGTTCATCACGCCCCAATTTTTGCGCAATATTTGCGCTGGATTTTGCAATTTTAGATTTTGAATTAGGTATTCAGGTTTGGCTCTTTGTTTGAAATTAGGTATGAGTTTAAGTTATCAGTCGAGTTATTTTTACTTAATTTCAATCAAGTTTAGCTATTTTGGGACCGCCGTGGTGGTGATAGAAAGAAATAATTTTCTCATCCTCCGGAATTTCCACCTCGATTGTGATCGGCCGAAACGTACGACGGAATCCACACAAATCATAATAAGCCTTCAGGAGATTAGAAGTGTTTCTAGTGTCTCCGTGAGGATTACTGGTCATTGCATAATGTGCCCCGGTGAAAGTCTTGCGGACTACTTTATTATCGAGTAGATAATCGTTTTCGGAGAGAATTATATTCCTGGGAAGATTATCATCGCCAAGGTCTCTGGTGTTGTTACGGAGCGCCAGATATTGGTCAATCAATAACGCTAGAGAGCCGCTGCTTTTTTCCAGATCGAAATTGGGAATGATCGGAATAAAGCCCAGCCAGCCTAAAAGAAATCTTGACACTAATAGGAGTGGTCCGCCATATTTGAGCAACGTATGAAGTGGCTCTTTTAGGAAAAACCCATAGGTGCAAGGATTCAGACTGAAGGTCGTATCGAAATTGTTTTCCATTTTGTGGATGACGATGTCGCCTATACTGATGGAATGACCAATTGTGGTGCGGCTGAGGCGTTTGAATTCCTTGTTGCGTCTGACGATAGCCTTTCTCATAGCTGTAACGTAGGTCGGTACATCAAAGCCAAAATTGCTGTAACATAGTGCGTAAACTCCGTCGCCATCGTGCAAATGATCTAAAATATAGTTAAATGCACTAATGGAGGAATTTTGTACTCCGCAGATTTGGAAAAAATCTGCTTTGCCATTGGCTTTGCCATGACGTACCGTGTGAACACGGGTGGTGGCAGAAATCAAAGCCTTACGCAGAATAGCTGCGCTGACCGAATTGATTACCATAAAAACGATAATCCACTGCCATATTCTCGGTAGTTCCGTGAAACCTAAAATTGCAATTGTTTGATAAAAAAATGTACTCATTTTTGACCCCCTTTTCTTGTGAACATGCAACAAAAATCAAAATGTATCAGAGATATATTACCACATTTTAATGGTTATGTCAATCTGTTCGTTAAAGTTCAGGACCTTTGCAACAAAAAGGCAATAAGTATTGCCAATAAAAATAGGTAGATATTGTTATTATGCTAATATTGACAATTTTTTTTAAAAAAAATAGAATATAGTTAACTAGGTTACTTTTGCCCTGCGCACATTAAGATGGAGGTATATAATGAATAATTCGATGAATAATTTACTAGTGAATATGTTACTCGGTATTATCCCAGGTGAGCTCTATGATGGGGATGATTTTCTACCTCTGCGATTTTCTGGACTGGAAACTACCGAGGAAGGCAGAAGTGAGTCACACGAAAGCGAGTCACGAAAAAGAAAACGTGATTACGAAGATATCAAAAGAAGATTCTACCACGAAAGTAAGCGGACCGAGTAAGGATGTTACAACTGACGTATTAGAAGTTAGGCGGGCAGCCAGAAATGATTATGGCTTAGCCTCACTAGAGGACCCTGATCCAAATAGATCACGCCCGGGAACATTCTAAATGGTTTGTTTCTGAATTTAATATCAGAGGAGTGGAAGCCCTGAGAGACCGGCTCGAGTCACAGCCTGGTAGTTACATCTCGGATTTTATGGTACATCCCGACTTACATCAAGGATAGTACCGATGCTCTGGTTGAGCACGAGTTTAACTTTAACCGCGATGATTTGTTTAAGGATATCGATGCCAATGTTATCGTAAGTCGCAATTAATCTCCAAAAAAAGAGCCTCGCAGGAATGCGGGGCTTTTTGGTTAAGAAAAATACTTACTATGAGAAGTGTTTTTAATTATAAGTTTATACTTGAAAAAGCATAAACATAAAAGTAATAACTCCAATAATGAAACTACCTAAAATAAGATAAATAGTATATGATGAGTGTAATGTGACTTGATGGGAGCTTCAATAAGTTTAAATTAGGGGTGGACATGGGATTATAAAACCACTTTATAATATGAATAAGAAAGATGAGACTAATACTGTGACAGATGAAGTTATTAACTATAATATTATTTATGAGGATTATGGAAATATTTTTCTTGATGATTTTGTAGATTGTTGGCCAAGAGAAGCATCTCGGGGAGTTATACAATTTTCTGACGGTGATATTTTGGTTTTCTTTAAAGAGCGGATCGGTCAATACAAGCTACCGGGAGGTGGTAAGGAAAATGATGAGACTCCAGAGCAGACTTTTATACGTGAAGCTTATGAGGAAACTGGTTATATGGTAAAAAATATACGCAAGATTGGAGTTGTAAAAGATCAGACGCAAACTTCGCATATATTTATAGCGGAGCCATATGGAGAGGCGCAAGAAATTCACCCCGATGGGGATGAAATTAAATTCGATGCCAAATGTTTAAAGATGAACCCAGTGGATGTCTTAAAAAATATGAAAAAGTTTATCATTGAGCATAAAGGTGATTCAGATGAAAGTTCGTTGATTCAGAGTTATTTTACTCAAAGAGATTGTAAAATTTTGGAATACGTACTAGATCACAATCTGTTAGCGTGAAATAGTTTTCTGTGTAAAATATTCTATTTTTAGGCTCTTCGTGAAATTAGGCCTTTTTGTAGAGCTTGTATTGGTCAGTGCTTCCCTGGTTTTTGATGATAGTATTAATGGCATCGAGAATTTGCTGGTCGGTTTTGGTATCACCGGAGCTATAGCCGTCGAAAATCTTATCACCGATTACCATAAATGGTACACCTCGCACGTCTTGATCCAGGAATTTACCGAAATTCTTCATGAAAGTTTTATTATCTTTGTCGCCCCAAACTTCGAAGGAATAGATATTAACTTTATTTTTGGTTTCAGCTGGTAGTTTGGAAATGAATTTGGCGAGAGCTTTACAATGTGGGCAACCGTCACCCCAGAAAATATAAATATTTGATTTGTTACTACCAAGATCGATGTCGGATTCGTGATTAAAGGCGAATTTGGTTCCTTGGGATTGTTTTGAGCAACGGTTGAAAGAATTGCAAGAATAGCAAGAACGATTAAAGAGGCGAGCTGAGCGCGTTTTTTGTTAGGGGACTGAGTATTTTGAGGTGTAGAATTTTCCATAGATTTATTATAACTTTTGGTGGGGAAAATGTAAAAAGTTTATTGATTTTGATAATGTTTATGGTAAGATAGAGTTTGTGTGTTTTTTTTAATAACTCTTTTTTAGAAGATTTTTCAGGAATTTTTCAGATTTTTGTTACATTTTATTTTGTTTGTGCTAATATAGATTCAAGGATGCCATTATTGAATAAATTTTGGGAGAGAGATTTATGATAAGTGTGATTTTTGGCGATCCGAGAGGGTCTTTATCATGTGGCTTGACTAACAAAAATGGCACCCTTTTGTGAAGCAAGCGTAGCTCCGATCGTCAAGGTCGGAGCTTTTTTCTCTTCGAGAAGGAGATGTTTTATGGTGATACATGATTTGTATCCAGAAAAAATAAAGGTAATGCTTTTAATACACCCAATGTTGGCTTCGAGTGAGCCGATGAGGAGATATTTGGTGGAGAACATCTTGAAAGAAACTAATGAATATCGTTTCATTATACCAGATTTATCGGGGCACGGTGAGGCAATGATTGAGGTGTACGTTAGCGCGGCGGAAGAGGCACGGATTTTAACGCAATATTTATTAGAACACGGAGTGACTAAGATAGATTTGGGTTTTGCGGCATCGCTGGGTGGGGTGGTGTTATTTGAGATATTGAATCGACGTAAAATTAAATTTAGGCGGCTATTTTTCGAGGGGGTGAGTTTTTATGAAAATGCGAAATTGGGTGGATTTTTGATGACGAAAATAATGCTGGCGAAGCAGAAAAAGGGACTGAAAAATCCAAAAGTCGCGGTAGAGAAAATGTCTAGAATGTTTGGAAGTCAAGCTGGCGAGGTGATGGCAGAGAGATTTTTAAAAATGGACCCTCTGAGTATAAAAAATATTGTACGAGACTGCTCGAATGTGAGACTACCGAAAATGGATGCTGAAATACAAAAGTCTTGCGTATTTTCTTATGGTAAAAAAGATTCAGATTTGAGATTAGCGAGGAGAAAAATTCCGAAAATGTATCTAGATGTGAAATTAGTGGTGGATGAGGGTTATGGTCATTGCGAGAGAATGGTGAAAGATGCGGAAGGGTATGCGAGGAGAGTGATGGGGGTGGATTAAGAGCGCGTGTATTGAAATACACGTGGCCACTCGTCGAAATAACATAAAGAAGCTAAAAATAGCTTCTTTATTTATATTTTTACCACTCAAAGTAAAAGATAATTATATTCTCTTTTACTTCTCGATGCTAAAAATCTAAAAAAAGAACATAAAATGTTCTTTTTGTTCTTTCTCCTCGTGGAGCCGCGTGTGCAAAAGCACACTTGCACCACTTCTTCAAATTCTTTGAAAAGTAAACTTTTCACGAATTTTTATCCGTGGAGCCGCGTGTCGGCTCTGCCCCGACGACCTGCCGCTTACAAGGCGGCTGCTCTACTAGCTGAGCTAACGCGGCGATTTGTACTCATATGTACCTTCTTATTTTAGCATGAGTTTAAGTTCTTCACAACCGCGAGATGGGTGAAAATACTAGATCGAATTGATTATTTAAAAAAGAGATAGCTATCCAAGTGGATTCTTTGAATATGCCTATTGAATCATCTTGCGGCGACGAGTAGAGGTGCGGGCGGCTGCAGGACGAGAAACGGCAGTGGCACTAAGTTTGGCATCTTGAATAGTACGTTCAGTGCTGGTTTGGCTGACGGATCCACTGGATTTAGCGGTGGGTTTTTTAGCTTTCGGATAAAAAATCTTAGCTGGTCTCGCGGCGCGTACGGGTTTTTTAGCTACCGTGCGTTTTTGCTTCTTAGCGAGTTCCTGTTTTTTCTTTAATTCATCTTCGGCGACTTGTTGCTCGATTCTGGCGGTGACGATTTGGATATTCTCAGCGTCACCCATATCTTCATAAATACTAAGGATGTGGCGGAGGGTGGAAATTGAATGATCGAGAGCATAGGCGGACTCAAGTGCTTCGACGGCGGCCTTGCGGTGGCCAAGTTTTTCTTCGGATTTAGCGAGTGCGATAAAACGAGCCGGCACATCACCTTCAAGTTTTAAAGCTTGCTGGAAAGCCATACTGGCTTTTTCATAAGCACCGGTTTCGAGGTAAATGAGGCCAACGTTATGTAGAGAAGATGGGTTGCTATCGAGGGACTGGGCAATTTCAAAACATTCGATGGCTTCGTCGTAATTTTGTGATTTGGCATAAAGAATACCGAGACGGTTGTAGGCGGCGGCATTGGTTTCGTCAAATTTCAAGATAGTGAGCAAGGCTTTTTCGGCACGAAGAGTTTTGCGCTCTTTCATACTGATCTTGGCAATATCCCAAAGTTTTTTCATTTGTGCATCAAAATTCTTGTTTTCTGGAGCCGTTTTTTTGAGTCTGGCTTCGATTTTTGGTTCGAAAAAAATCAGAAAAATTACGAAAAGTAAGATGAGGAAAATTCCTAGCATATCTTATATTATACATGAAAATGCTTAAAACACCAAAATTTTGAGGAGTGGCAGGGATGGATGAAGGAGTTTATCTTGCACAGAATTAGTCTTATAGCGGAAAGCAGATATAAAAACTTATAAGAGGTTGGCTACGAGCTGGAGTTTCTTATTGGCGGCAAAATCTGAGGTGAGACGCTTGGTCTCGATGAGGCCGGAGATTTTCTGAAGAAAAACGGGATTTTTGGTCTTATAATAAGATTTTTCAGCTAGTTCAATGGTGGTATCGAGGATTTGATAGAAAAAATTAGGGTTGGTTTTCGGTGTGGACTTGATGATTTCATCGACAAGAGCGGGGAGATCTTTAGTGCTTACCACGAGTAATTTTTTGGCGAGTTCGAAGATTTTAGGGTCAGCCTCGGGTGCGGTTTTTAAATAATCCCTCTCTTTGAGGTAAAAAATCGCGGAACGTGAGCGGATAGTGTCGAGTAAACGGTTTGGATTTTTGGTAAAAAGCGCGAGGTGGTAATGGTTTTTAGGTTCCTCGAGAGTTTTAAGAAGGGCGGAGGTGGCGCTGGAGGTGAGAGTTTCGGCGTGATTGATCACTACGAAAATATCGGAAGTTTGAATGCTGTTTAGATGGGTTAAAATTTCGCGAATGGCTTCAACTGGGATCTTATTATTATCTTTTTCGTCCGGCTCGATGAGATAAGTGGTGCGAATATTAGGATTTTTTTCAAGATTAAAAATTGTGGAAGAATAAGCGGAGGCTAAAGCAGGGATTTCTGAAAGATTCTCGAAGTACATACTTCTATTGTAGTCTAGTTTAGAAAAAAGCAAAACCCGCTAGAAGTGTTAACTTAGTTTATAAAAAGCAAAACCCGCTAGAAGTGTTAACGTAGTTTAGGAAAAAGTAAAACTCGCTAAAGGTGCGGGTTTTACGAAGAGGATTTTATATATCCTATTGATTAAAAATTTGGAATTCTGGTGGAAGATCGGTGGTAAAAGTGACGCGACGGCTTTCTGGGATGGTGATTTCGAGTGAAGCGGCATGTAGATAGAGACGATCGGTGGTGTTTGGTTTGGCTGAACCATAGACGCGGTCGCCAACAATTGGGGTGCCGAGATAATTCATGTGGACGCGAAGTTGGTGAGTGTCTTGGTGGCCTTTACTTCGTAGAAAGTTTCGGATTCTTTACCACCAGCTTCCACGACGAAAGTAGTAGGATGCTTGAGGTTGCGTTGGATTGGTAGATTGATGCGAGCGGCAGATAATTTCGGGGCGCCTTCGATGATGGCATAATAAGTTTTATGGGTTTTGCGATCCTGGAATTGTTTGCGAAGTAAGGTTTGGGTCTCTGGGTTTTTTGCTAAAATCACGACGCCAGAGGTATCGCGGTCGAGACGGTGGACGAGCAGACCGTAATCTTCGAGGGTTGGCTCGAGGGTGACGGCGCCTTTGGTCATACTGAGTAAACCAGCTGGTTTTTCGAGTACTAAGACATTTTCGTCTTCGTAGAGGGTTTTTGGTTTAAGATTTTCGACAGCAGTGGCCTTGGCGTTAGAATCTTTTAGGAAATCTGGGAGATTTAGCTCAATGACATCTTCTTCGTTAATCGCGGTATTTGGCTTGGTGACGGGAGTTTGGTTAATCGTGACGTAGCCGGATTTAATGAAGGTCTGTAAGGTATTACGATTATAGTCTGGATATTTTTCAACCAAAAAGTGGTCCAGGCGGTGGCGTGGTTTTTTGGTATCGATTTCCTTTAGGGTGACGTCGCCGTTAATGACGCGTGAGAGTGAAGGTTTGCTAAATTTTTTTCCAGTTCTTAACATTCTATATATTATGACATAATTTATGGATTTTGTATAGAGAAAAATCCGGATTTTAATATCGTGGTGCGATCTCGCGGGAGTAGACCATATAGGCTTGGCCACCACTGAGGGACTGGCGGTAGGCCCAGAAGTAGGCATCGGCCCGAAGAGTGAAAACTTCAGCTGGGTGGATGGAACCTTCGGCGTAGTA
>QWCL01001585.1_pt1 | contig 11867 bp, 9 predicted proteins | sample 1972551 | NCBI WGS metagenome assembly QWCL01 (sample SAMN09866709, study PRJNA288562) | Human oral metagenome isolate term2_saliva, whole genome shotgun sequencing... | isolation source: mouth | host: Homo sapiens | place: USA: California
TCAACGAAAGGTTTCTCACAATCGTTATCATCCATCCTTCCAATTTTGAGTTGTCCTTCAGCGAATTAATAGAGGTAAAAATGATGATAAAAGCATCGTGCAAAATATCTTCTGCCGTACTTTCATCTTCCACATAGTGCAGGCATATTCTCTTTAATCTGTCGGAATATGCCTTATATAAATTTCCGAGAGCCTTACGTTCTCCCTGTTTACATGCGTCTATATTAACATCTATTTTCATAGATATACCATACCTTTTTATTAAAAGGAGTATGTTTTGCTTAAAAGACTGCACGGATTTAGGAACTTTTTTTGAGAAACTTAGAAAAATATTTAAAAGATATGACTAAAAACCTCTTTTTAATAGCTGTTTCGTTATCTAAAAGAGATAGTTGCCACCTTGACTTATAGAAAACACTTCATGCCGTATCACAACACCTACAGCAAGCGAAAATAACGTATCTTTCCCATATTTCTAATTTCTTTGAAGTATTTTTTAGTTTAGATTTATCATTACATTCGATTTCAGAATATCACCTTACAAAGGTAAGAATATAATAGCAAACAGTATGTTTTTATGGGAAGATTACCAGTATTTTTTTAATAGTAACTGAATATTTCTATTACTAACTACGCTACAAAACTTTCTCTTGCACCATCTTAGCCCTTTCCTCAGTGTTCCTTTTTATGTAATAGCTTTAGTTTATCACTCCCTATTTCAGAAAAAAAACTTTCATCTTAATACTTAAAAAACCTCCAAATAATGGGGACAGACAACAAGAAAGCGGTTTAAATAACTATCAAGCCCGCAGAAATACTATCTTTTGGGACGAATAACTAACATGCTTAGTTCGTTGGATAGTTAAGAGAATGATGTTATACTTCTGACTAAAGTAAGAAGACACGCACTACTCATTTCTACAAGAATAATTTTACTTTTAGTTTGCTGTCACTTTTAACACTTCGCATAACCATACTGTAAATTAGCAAGTTAAGTCATCATAATGAATGACAGGAATGACAGGAAACTCAATTATAAAGGAATTGCTTTACAATAGTCATAGAAGAATAGAGTAGACAACCTCTATATAAATGTTAAAGAAAATTACATCTTCGTCAGGGTTGATGGTTTTTAGTATCTTTGAAACCATATTACTTATAAAACCACAACTATGGGACTATTCAACTTCTCACGTAAACTAACTGACGAACAATTACGACGTATCTCCCTAAGTGCACAATACCAAGAACAACAGGGAGGTAATCATTTTACACTTTCGGCTAAGATTGGTTCACGTGCGAAGGTCTTTCTCCAACAAGGATGGGGCATCACAGACCGTCAAGAACTCTGCGATACCATAGAGACATTACTCGGACGTATTCGCTCGGCTGACATTACTGTTATTAAAGAAGAGATAATAGCAGAGTTACAAGAGGATAGTAATATCAATACAGAGGAACAACGCTTATGCTCAATGGCTGGTATTGCTGTTAAGTATCACATTACAGAGGAAGAAGATTTAGGCGACTTGCTCAATATGTTGAACAACTATATCGCTGATTTTGACGCTCTGCACGCCAATCAATTGATAATTTCATGGGATGCCATAACAGGAAAAGACGTTATAGGATGGGATATAGGGCGTGCTGCCTATCTCGTACGTGTAGGCGTGGAAGTGAACTACTTAAAGACTGACGAGGCGTGGAACTACCTCGAGAGAGCGTATCAAAGAGCCATCAACACATTCAAGACATGGGAGGAGCTCGGACGTTCCTATATCATCGGCCGTAGTTTCTGGGCTTATTCACCAGAGGTTCGAGACGTCTTAGGCTTTTGTAACGTAATGAAATGGCTTATGAAACATCCTGATAGCCCATGGCTAAAAGTTACTCTGAAATAAACAATTAATAACATATAAATCATTAAGATTATGAGTCAAAGTATTATTCCGTTTATCTTCATGTTTGTTGCGATGGCCGTTATTGCTTTTTCGTTGATACTCTATGTATATAGAAGAGGCAAGAGCAGTAAGGGAGTCTACACAGCAAAGGCACTGGAGTTTATTGCAAAGAAGTATCCTACTATCGACACAAGGAATATCAAGTGTGTAGAGTTTTGGTCTTCTATGGGCATAATGGGGAATGCTGATGTCGCACTCGTTGCCTACAACGATGACGACATGTATATGATGTCTGTTATTCCTCGGTCAATACCAGGCTTTTATAGAATCGTTCCTAATGAAGAGTCTGAATGGGATATGTTTTATTATCCTATGTCAAGTATCGAACAGGCTGGCTTTGATGAGAAGCAAAAGAATTTCATTTTCACTGTCAACGGTAGGTCTATAAAACTGAAGATTAGAAAGAGGAACGGATTCCAAGAAGACCAGCAAGCAGAACTACATGACTTCTTTACAACAATATCACAGGCTTTACAGAAGAATAAAGCATTGAACGTATAGCCTCTAAGGGAGATACATCAATAACACACAAGAGGGTGCATAAAAGCAAAAATAAAGTCTTTTATGCACCCTTGTTTATGTGTGACTGGCTCTCTCTATACAACCATTACTAAATTATTTTCACGAAGAAAAATATTTTTCTTCATGACAATAAATATTTTTTTTCATGAAAATAATTCGCAGAGAGGGGTGTTTTATGGGTCTATACGTCAGACTTCACTTTTTAATTCTTTGTCTTTTCCCTTCTAAAGAATGGCTTTTATTTGCTTATGCTTTTGTCTTTTTGCCGTTTGTTAGGTGCTATTCTTTTCTTGTTGGACGGTATCATTCGCTGCAATCTGTTTACTTATTCCGTACGAATGAGCCTGATGGGCAATGTCTCTAATGGTTACGAACAAGCGAAAAGGCCTCACTTCCAAAGCGGATGCGAGGCCTTTTATATTAGCAAAGTAATGTTTCTACGATGATAAAAGTCAACGGCTTTATGCGTCCTGTTGGCGGACACCCATACGAGCTTCGACGACATTGACCACATAGTCGCCAAGTTTCTCGCACTCCTGAATGATGTCCATGTACATTGTACCTATTGCGTAGGTGTACTTATGGTCGTTTACATCGTTGATATTCTGCGACCTCAACTGGTTACGATAGTTGTTGATTTCGGTCTCAATATTGAATGAACGATTTACGTCATTGTCTTGACGGTGACCAACAAGGATACGGTTCATCTGCGTCAGAGCGTCGTCTGTCAGTTCAAACATCTGGTGTATGTGGTCATACTGCTCTGGGATGAATTCTTCCTTACTATTGATAAGTCGGTTGGTGGTACGTGCGATGTTATAACAAGCATCTCCGATACTCTCTAACTCAGATATCTCACGGAGCATAGAGCGCACCTTCTCTTTGGTTTCATCACTCAGATGAGCATTGGAAACTTGGTCGAGATACTTCGCAATCTCTATCTCCATATTGTCAGAAATACCTTCATACTTCTCAATACGGCTGTAGAGTTTCGTAAATTTATCCATGTCACGCTCGCCAAGTAACTCACGAACCATACCAAACATACGCTGAATACGCTCGGCAAACGACTTTATCTCCTTTGAAGCCTCAAGTACAGAGAGCTCTGGAGTCTTCATGATACCAGCCTGAATGAAGTGCAAACGGAACTCGTCTTCGTCCTTGTTTGCCTTCGGCTTGATGATGATGCAGACCAGTTTCTCTAAGTATTTGATTGGTCCAACGAGGATAGCTGTGTTGGCAACGTTGAAGGTTGTGTGGAAAGCAGCAAGTACAAAACTTAGCTTAGCAGCATTGGCAGCAAAGCCAGGAGCGCCCTTTGGCATTGAAACGTCGTATCCCACCCAATCGCAAATCATATTAATAAAAGGATGGAAGACACACAACACCCAAATAACACCGAATACGTTGAACACCATGTGGGCCATAGCAGCACGGCGAGCCTGCGTGTTTGCGGTCAAGGCTGCAAGGTTTGATGTGACTGTTGTACCGATGTTCTCACCCATGACGAGTGCGATACCTTGATAAATAGGCAATACGCCCGTAGAACAAAGTATCATCGTGATAGCCATGATGGCTGCAGAACTCTGCACACACATGGTCAGCACACTACCAATAAGTAAGAAAACGATAGTTGTAAAGAAGCTCTGCGGGTCGAAGTTACTAAAGAAATCGAGTACAGCCTGGTTGTGGGCAAGGTCCATATCGATACCCGTCTGACGCAAGGTTCCCAATCCCAAGAACATAAATGAGATACCAAAGAGGAAGTCGCCAATGAGTTTACGTTTCTTAGAGTAAATCAGAACGATGCCAATAAAGAATGCTGGCCAGACGAAATCGGTGATGTTAAACGAGAAGCCAGCCGACATAATCCATGCTGTCAGCGTCGTTCCGATGTTCGCTCCCATGATAACTGAGATGGCTTGCACCAATGTCAGCAATCCAGCATTCACAAAGCTGACTGTCATTACAGTAGTTGCAGTTGACGACTGTACGGCAGCTGTGATGAATGTACCCGTAAGAATACCCGTAAAACGATTAGTAGTCATTGCACCAAGGATGTGGCGCAACTGCGGACCTGCCATCTTCTGCAGAGCCTCACTCATGGCTTTCATACCGAACATCAGCAGAGCTAATGCACCAATGAGCTTAAAGAAAATCCAAATCGACATATAATAACTTAATTTGTGGTGTCCGTTTCTTGTGTAATTGCAAAACTTTCTTTACCTTTACAATCCTATTTACTAAAGGACAATTCTGTTCCCTGACACTTTAACCATATTGAATGATTATGAGACAAGTATTGTATATCCGTTGCAAAAATAATAAAAAAACTCAAGAAGTCCCAATTGGAAGTACACTTTCTGACATTTATAAGCAAATTAATCTGCAATTGCCATACGGACCAGTGAGTGCGAAGGTGAATAATAAGGTGGAAGGGCTTCATTATAGAGTCTATCATAATAAAGATGTGGAGTTCCTCGATTTGCATAGTCCATCAGGTATTCGCACCTATACGCGTTCGCTCTTCCTTGTGCTCTGTAAGGCTGTTCACGACCTTTATGCAGGTAGTAAAGTCGTTATAGATATCCCTGTTTCAAATGGTTACTACTGTAACCTGCAGCTTGGACATGAGATAACTGCAGAGGATGTCGACCGTATTCGTAGACGAATGCAGGAGATTATCGATGCGAAAATGCCTATTCAGCGTTACGAGGCTACAACAGAAGAGGCTATTAAGATGTTCTCTGACTTGGGGGATATGCAAAAGGCTAAACTCCTAAAAAGTAGTGGTAGCTTGTATTGTGTTTATTATGTGCTCGACGACTATAAGGACTATTACTACGGTTCGATGCTCACCAATACTTCACAACTTCATCTTTTCGGACTGGAACCTTACTTTGATGGTGTCCTTCTGCGACTTCCTTCCACACAAGACCCTTCTAAATTAGGTGAGATGATACGCCAAGATAAGATGTTTGAGGTGTTTAAGGAGCATCATAGATGGCAGAGTATCTTAGGGATAAAGACTGTGGGCGACTTCAATGAGGCTGTGAAGAATGGACAAGCCACTGATCTTATCAATGTCAGTGAAGCTTTGCAAGAAAAGAAGATATCACAGATAGCTGATACAATCGCTGGCAGGAAAGGAATAAAGGTAGTACTGATAGCGGGCCCATCATCAAGCGGTAAGACTACCTTCTGCAAGCGCCTCTCTGTGCAACTATTAGCAAGTGGGGTGAAGCCAGTGCAAATCTCTTTAGATGACTACTTCGTAAACAGGACAGAGACACCGAAAGACGAGAATGGAGAACTTGACTATGAGAGTATCTATGCACTGAACATCTCGCTTATCAATGAGCAATTTAATGCACTTTTCCGAGGGGAGGAAGTGGAGTTGCCAAAGTATAACTTCCAAACAGGGATGAGTGAAAAGAGCGGAAACAGATTACATCTTGGGGAGAACAACGTATTGGTTGTGGAGGGTATCCATGCCCTTAATCCTGTGTTAACAGAACAGATTGCCGACGACAAAAAGTTCAAAATCTATGCTTCTGCACTCACAACGATACTCTTAGACGACCATAACTATATCCCGACAACCGACAACCGACTGCTTCGTCGTATTGTTCGTGACTATAAGTATCGTGGTTGTTCGGCACAGGATACCATTCATCGCTGGCCAAGTGTGCGTGCTGGAGAAAATAAATGGATATTCCCTTATCAGGAGCAAGCCGACATCATGTTTAATACAGCTCTTCTCTTTGAGCTTGCTGTTATCAAACCTCAGGCGGAGGAGGTGTTGGAACAAGTGCCAGAGAACTGTGAGGAATATGCTGAAGCCTATCGTCTGCGCAAGTTCCTCAAGTATTTTGCACCATTACCTTTCCGCAATCTCCCTCCAACCTCATTGCTCAGAGAGTTCTTAGGAGGTAGTTCGTTTAAGTATTAGGATATTAAGGCATGGCGAAGGGACACGTATGTTCTATTCGTTTTTATGGTGCAGAAGACTGTTAGATACATTCTGTAAATGCTATGAAAACGAAAGGAATGGGGTAAGTTTAGGTTCTTTCGTTAAATGTGTGGACGCTTTTCGTAGTGCTTTAACGTAAGAGCCAAAGTTACTCATTAAACAAAAATATGGCTGAGGCAGTCAACTATCTATCCTATTTTCATCCTCTTTCATTGAAAATCTTTTCGTTTTAAGACTTCGAAAATCTGCAGATAAGGGTTTGAAAAAGCATTACATAATTTCAAAGAAAACACCTATAACTAACGGCAAAAATACATACATGAAGCAGGTTTACAATCAACAGGGTATCAATTAGTTACCAAGTATAAAGTAAAAGGTGCTTAGTTGGACTTCAAAAGGGCGTTAGCAAGGGTCTTAAAGGGCATCTTTTGCAACCCAAAAGGGCGTCTTTTAGAAGCCAAAAGAGCATGTATTGGGTCTGAGCTGTATAAAAATAGTTTACAAACATGATTTAATAAGGGAATAAACAGGTTATAGACGACAGATAGACATCACACCTAATTACATTTATCATATAGTTTACCCCCCCCTTATAAAACAATCTTATTGGAGGTAATTATACCAGTGTTGGGTGATGGTTGTTGGGTGTTGAGCCTTTATAAAACAATCTTATTGGATGAAATTATTAAATAAAAAGCAAACTCAATATGGGAAAAAGTCTTGAAACCATCTGTATTCATGGAGGATGGAAACCTCAGAAAGGTGAACCACAACAGTTACCAATCTATCAGAGTACGACTTTCAGATATGAAAGTAGTGAACAAATGGCTCGTCTGTTCGATTTAGAGGACAGTGGGTACTTCTATACGCGTCTGGCAAACCCTACTAATGATGCTGTGGCTAAGAAGATAGCTGCGCTTGAAGGTGGTGTTGGTGCTGTGTTGACCTCTTCTGGACAGGCTGCCAATTTCTATGCGATTATTAATCTTTGTGGGGCAGGCGACCATTTCGTGACTTCTAACACCATCTATGGGGGGACATTCAACCTTTTTGGGGTTACAATGAAGAAATTGGGTATTGAATGTACGTTCATTGACCCAGACTGGGATGACGAGAAGATAGAGGCTGCTTTCCGTCCTAATACAAAGTGTTTCTTTGGTGAAACAATCTCTAACCCTGGTGGAAAGGTATTTGATATCGAGCGTTTTGCTGGTATGGCACATAAGCATGGAGTACCATTGATTATCGATAACACGTTTGCTACACCTATTAACTGTCGTCCTTTTGAGTGGGGTTGCGACATCATTACACACTCTACGACAAAGTATATGGATGGACATGCAGCACAGGTAGGTGGTGCGGTGGTCGACTCTGGTAACTTTGATTGGGAGGCTTACGGTGAGAAATTCAGTGGGTTAACAACCCCAGATGATAGCTATCATGGCATTGTTTACACCAAGACATTTGGGAAGATGGCCTATCTTACGAAGCTGGTAACACAGCTGATGAGAGATTTAGGTAGTATTCCTTCACCGCAAAATTCCTTCCTTCTTAACTTAGGGCTTGAGACTTTGTATCTTCGCATGCGTCAACACTGTGCTAATGCACAGAAGGTTGCAGAGTGGTTAGAGAAGAACGAGAAGGTGGCATGGGTGAATTATTGTGGACTCCCTTCTAATAAGTATTACGCTTTGGGCCAGAAGTATTTGCCGAATGGCTCATGTGGCGTGATAGCCTTTGGTTTGAAAGGCTCTCGGGAAGATGCAATTAAGTTTATCGATAAGCTTGACTTTATTTCTATCGTGACCCATGTGGCTGATGCTCGTACGTGTGTACTGCATCCTGCGAGCCATACCCATCGTCAATTGACTGATGAGCAGCTCCGTGAGGCTGGGGTTGCACCAGATTTAATCCGCCTTTCTGTAGGTATAGAGAATGTTGATGATATCATTGCCGATATCGAACAAGCATTGAGATAATTTGTAATAAGGATATGGAAAAAGGACACTCAGTTGCTGAATGTCCTTTTTTTAGTTTTATAATTTTATAAAATGTCTTGTTCGAAAAAAGTATAGGCTCATACCTTATATTTGTTAATTATCTATCCTTATTTCATCACCTTCACTACTTCTACTGACCTTTCAAGCCACGCTTCCATTTGTTTATAATCCTTCTTCTCCCATACATCCTTGAAGTCGATAAACTCATGAGCAAGACGGCTTTCGTAGGCATTACGACGGTAGCTGGTTAGCTTCCCTTGTTTCATTATCTCTACACTACCAAACTCATTAGCAGGGGTTGGGATGTGTATCCAACCCTTCTCACCTTGAATAAGAATGAATGACGGACTACTTGAATCCTTTGCTGCCGTACAGGTTGCTGTCATTGTGGTATAGGAAAGTACCATTACGCCAGAGGTGTCGATACCATTGTGACCACGGTTGGCAAAGTATTGTGTTGCGGTAGGTTGTCCGAAAAGACCGATGACAATATTGATATTGTAGACATTGAGGTCGTTCAGTGCGCCACCACCTAAATCAGGATTGAAAGCTGGGGCAATGTCTCCCTGTAGATAGCGGTCATATTTACTTGAATACTGTGAGAAATTACACTGAACGAAGTGGACGGGACCAATCTTCTTTAGGCTTTCATTGACCATGTGGAAGTTAGGTGTATGAAGTGGGGAGATTGCTTCAAAGAGGTATAACTTTCTTTCTCGTGCCATTGCGGATAGTTCTTCAGCTTCGGCAACAGTGAGAGTGAAAGGCTTCTCTACGATCACATTCCTACCAGCTTCTAAGGCTTTGCGAGTAAATTCGTAATGGACACTATTGACTAAGGCAATATAAACGAAGTCGGCTTTGTCTTCTTTGAGCAACTGAGCGTAGTCAGTATAAATGCGCTCAATATGATTCATCTTCGCAAGATATTCTGCCTTTTCCTCGTTGCTGTGTGAGTATATGCTGGTAATTTCTATCCCTTTGACTTCTGTCTTGAGTAATGTGATAACTTCTGTAGCTATCATCCCTGTCCCTACAATACTAATCTTCATCTTTTCTATAGCTTTTTAAGAGCATGTTCTATGGGCTTTTTTTTCGGTCGGTGAAGCCTATAGAATGTGCTTCGTTACTTTCCTTATACAACAAAAGTAGGAAATGTTTTGCAAATAATAGGGGAAATGACTATTTTTGTTGTCTCTTAACAAGCATTAGTTGATATGAATAATAAATATCTTTTAGGCCTTTTAGCATCTCTTTTACCTATTACTATTGTTGTAGGATGTAAAGGTGAAAAGGCTTCAGCGGCAGAATGTGTGAAGGATTCTGTTGTCTCTCTTTCTATTGATGCTGACTCTGTTGTAAAAAAGAAAGATGTACCATTGACGGTTGATTCTATTGGTAAGTCGTATAGTTCGGATAAGGGTACTGTTGATTTTGCTTATTCCTTCCCTGTGTCAGGCCCTCATTTGTTAGTCGATTCGATACGTGCTTACCTCTCGTCTGAGATGAAAGGTGCTGCAGATAGTTTTGGGGAAGAGAACTCAAAGACTAAACCTTTTCCCAGGCTTATAGATGGTAAGGCTATGATAAACTATTATGCGAAGATTGCATGTGAAAATGTCAAACGTTGTTTTGATGGTGTTGACTATCCTGATTCTAAATGTCCACCAGAACTTTCTATGTTTGTGTTGAAGAGGAATGAAACCAGTCGTTATATTACTTATGTCTCTTCTTTTTATTTATATTCGGGTGGTGCGCATGGAATGTATTCTGAGTATGCGGTTAACTTTGACAAGAAGACGGGAGTTATATTGCGTGATATATTGAATCCAAAGGATATAAAAGCGTTGCAACCTATTCTCAGAAGTGGATTTGAAAGTTTTTTTAGAAAATTTGATGTTGCTGATGGAGAAAAGGATGTAGAAGGTCGTATTAAGGCTGATATGGACAATCTTTTTATTGAAAATGGGATTATTCCATTGCCTGAGAGTGGGGTTTATCTTTCTCCAGAGGGAGTTGTCTTTATTTATAGACAGTATGAGATTGGTGCGTATGCTATCGGAACACCGACCTTTACGGTGCCTTATAATAAGATTGGAAAGTTTCTCTCAGCAGAAGCACAACGCCTTGCGGGAATTAAGTAATCTTTCATAGTTTCGTAAGTAAGGTTGGCTCATATTTGTTTACGGAATTAGAGAAGATTCTATAAAGTTTTTTCACAGCCTGTTCTAACTTATGAAGGGAACAGGCTGTGTGTTTATTGTTGCATTAACCATAGGAAGCCTTTGGCTATCCTTATACCATTGTCTTGGAAATGATTGCCTTCATTCCATTCCATCTTGCAGTTGACGCCTTTGTTTTTGAAAATTTGTTCTTGGGAAAGGATGTCTTGCTTGATAGTTGACATTATTTTTGTTTTTGTTTTCTCTTCTTTGTCGCCAAGGCTGAGATAAGCGTGTTCTACTTGTGGTTGGTGGGTGTTGGCATAGTCTAACCAGCCTGTATACCATGCGGAGGGGGATGCTGAGACTATCCCATGGAGGTGGATGTTCTGTTGGTAGCCTGCCCAAAGAGAAAAGAGTCCAGCTAATGAATAGCCTCCTAAAATGGTATTTCTTTTATTAAATTCTATAGAATAACGTTCCTTTAAGGTTGGGAGGAGTTCGTCTACTATATATAATAAGGTGGAATGAGCACCATCGCCAAAGGGGATCTTACCAAATACGGGTGGGGCTGACCAGGGTGTTAACTCAGCATTCCATTTCTCAATACGTACGGCAATATGCATGAATGGTGTTTGCAAGTTATCTTCTATATATGTAATTTGACGCTCTAACTCTTCTGTATCATTGCTGTCAACAGGCTGAATAATGAAAAATTTTGCATTTTCTTCGCCATGTAGGATACAGACATGTGCTCCAACTGTGATAATTTCTTTTTTATGTCTCATAATTCTATATGCTTGTTTGGGTTGTAAAAATAATCATTTTTAAGCAAATTAGTTGATTTGAGTCAATTTTAAGCAAAAATAGTCATTTCTTTTAAAAATATTCTTCAAAATGTTTGGAGGGTAAGGAATTTCTCTATACCTTTGCACTCGCTTTACAAAACAAGCCTCCTGGCAAGTTGGTTAAAGCATAGAAGAAAGAGTTCTTTGAAAAGATTTACATAAACAGAGAAGTAGTACAAGAAGCGTCTGTCTGACATTAAATGTCATTCAGATGGGTAAAAGAAACGAACCGATCAATTCATTGTTCCTGCTTTTGAGGCACGCCTCAAAACAATTAAGGAACAAAAGAAAAGGTGCTTTTTACTTGATACTTTTAGGATAAGCGTTCTGAAACAGAGATTACTCGGTGAAGCGTTTGGGTTAACATGGTATCCATTATCATTTATCACCCATCACTTATC
>QWCL01000771.1_pt1 | contig 11853 bp, 13 predicted proteins | sample 1972551 | NCBI WGS metagenome assembly QWCL01 (sample SAMN09866709, study PRJNA288562) | Human oral metagenome isolate term2_saliva, whole genome shotgun sequencing... | isolation source: mouth | host: Homo sapiens | place: USA: California
TTGTTGGCTATCAAAGAGCCATAAGGTCAAGGCTTTCACTTTGTTAGAATCCCTGATTGCCCTCATTGTCATCAGTGGAAGTTTACTCCTCTTTCAAGCCATGAGTCAGCTCCTCATTTCAGAAGTTCGCTACCAGCAGCAAAGCGAGCAAAAGGAGTGGCTCTTGTTTGTGGACCAGTTGGAGGCAGAATTAGATCGTTCGCAGTTCGAAAAAGTGGAGGGCAACCGCCTCTATATGAAACAGGATGGCAAGGATATCGCTATAGGTAAGTCTAAATCGGATGATTTTCGGAAAACCGATGCCAGTGGACGAGGATATCAGCCTATGATTTATGGACTTAAATCTGCGCAGATTACGGAGGACAATCAACTGGTTCGCTTTCGTTTCCAATTCCAAAAAGGCTTAGAAAGGGAGTTCATCTATCGTGTGGAAAAAGAAAAAAGTTAAGGCAGGTGTTCTTCTCTATGCAGTCACCGTGGCTGCTATCTTTAGTCTTTTGTTACAATTTTATTTGAACCGACAAGTCGCCCACCATCGAGACTATGCTTTGAATAAAGAAAAGTTAATCGCTTTTGCTATGGCCAAGCGAATCAAAGATAAGCTTGATAAGGAAAGTGGGGAACAGACCTTTAATCTGGGTCAGGTGAGTTATCAAAACAAGAAAACAAGCTTGGTGACAAGGGTTCGTACACCTAAGAGTCAATATGAATTCATCTTTCCTTCAATCAAAATCAAAGAAAAGAAAAGAGATAAAAAGGAAGAGGTAGTGACTGATTCAAGTAATCAAGCAGAGAAGAAAAAATCAGAAGAGAAGGTCGAAAAGAAAGATAATTCTTAGCCAATCAAGCTACTTTGTGTTAAACTAAGGAAAAACTCAATTTCAGGAGAAAATGAAGTGAAATAAAATGCATAATATCAAGATTGTTCATATCTGATACTATGCGTTTTTTTGATTTTAAAGACTTTATATTAATGTTGTAGATATGTTCCTCAGAAACGCATTTTATAAAAAAACTCAGTCATAGTTTTGGTATGACTTTGTGTCAACTTCTCTTTGAAAAGTGTAATTTGTCACAATGAGATCTCTTTTAAATTTGAAAGAGTAGTATCTTAAAAGGTCTGCTTCGTCAATTTTTCAGTAAGTGTCCGTATACTTACCGTGTTTGCTACTAAACAGTAGATAGCGATAAGTCTTTATTCTTTTATATGTTCTAGGTAATGTTTTTTATAACTTGAATGTAAGTGATGTTTATTTAATAGTTCCAAGATTTTAAGAGATTTTTCCATCTTTTTCTTACCTGTACTTAGTCCAAGTTTATGCTCATAGTATCCATTGGCATAGGTAAAAACAGTCTCCTCGTAAAAGTTTAGCTCGTCTCGGAGCAAGTCTTTAATTTCTTTGATAAGGAATTGACAATTATTAAAAAACTCATTATCTATACTACTTATCAAGCAATTTATTGAGAGCTGAGTCACTAAAATTTTATTAGTTTTATTATTTACTGAAAAATGATAATTTTTGAGCATTTCTTTGGTTAGCAAGAAGACAGTGTTATAATTGAGGGTTCTAATACAATTTTCAAGTAGCACTATTTCATAAAAACCCCAAATTTCAACTGAGAATAGATAATCAGTTAATTCAAGTAACTCCTCTTCACTTGGTGAAATGTCAGGAGTAAGTGTATATAATAGAGATTTTAGCATTGTATTTTCGAGAGAGTTAGTGGTATATTTTGAGTTTACATTAAGTAAGATTTTTAACGATTCCACGTCATTTCGAGAATAGAGTTTTCTTATGTTATTAATTAGTGTTGGGAAATGAGGCAACGTATTATTGTTATGTATTGAAATAAACTCATCAATAGTAACATTTAATTTATTAAGAAGATTAATTAGTCTTATACATGAAATTTCAGACTCTCCTCGTTCAAATCTTGAAATTTGAGATTTCGATAAACAACCATCCTCTAATTGAGTGATGGAGATATTTTTACTTTTTCTAATTTTTCGTAAGCTCTGCCCAAGATTTGATTTCATGTCAATATTCCCACTTTCACAACAAAAATTCATTTAACACATTTCCATTATACAATAAAATTATTGAAAGGGGGAGTAACTTTGAAAAAACATTTAAATTTAATTGTGATTTTTACTTTACTTATGGACATTATCATAATTGTTGGAGGATAATAGGGAGTACTTTAGTGTGGTACATAATTCTATAGTAGGATGTGCTTAAAATCTCAATTTGAACAAAAAAGTAACGTCCATATTGAGTTTTTAAAAGATGTTTTTCGATGCAGTAGTAAGTAAGAGAAAATAGTTATGTCTAGAATTAGATGGGGATGTGTGCTTAAAATTTTAGGCATAATAGCTCAAAGGTAAGTTACCCTTCTCTGTACTATCTGAAGGAAATATCAAATATACTAAATTTATACTAGAGGACTGCAGCTCCTTGATTTATAGTTAATGAGAGGAAGACGATGGAGATAAAAATTTATAGATATGTTATTGAACAATTTATTTTAGAATTACAAAGAAATTATCCTAAAAAAATGTTTGGCTATTTTTTGTCTGACAACAATGATAACATTGCCAGTTCATTTTATATTTTTGATTCAGATGATAGGCAAAATGAGGAGAATTCGGAAAGATTTATTAAATTAGGAAAGTATTATGAAAATAATGTTAATGCTGGTTTTGTGTCAAGTATGGAAGAGACATTTAAGTTTGAACAACACTTGATGACTAATAATTTAAAAAAATTAGGTGTTTTTCATGTACATTTAAGACATCCAGCTATTTTTTCAATTGTTGATAAAGAACTACATCCGTCTCCTAACTTATGGCACTTGATTATTAGTATGAGGAATTTTCATAAGCCTTCTTTAAGTGTTTTTGAGGTTACAAAAGACTGGTTTGAGGAGAGAGAGCTAGTAGTTATTGATTCTTTAGATAGTCGAGTCTCTAATTTTAAAGAAAAGACAGAATTTTACTTTGTGAATACCATTTTAAATTCAATTGGTAACCAAAGTAGGGAGGCACAAATTTCTGTTTTAAGTGAACTATTATCAACACCAGGATTACCGCACGAAGTTCTCGTTAAAATTCTGATTTATTGTAAAAATAAGAAGGAACCAGATATTCAAAGGTTATACAGCACTTGGAAAGAGATAAACAAGGTAGAAGTTGATTTAAACTATAGCAAAGTTTCTAATACTAGAATGATCTCTAATACACCAATAACAAATTTTCAATACAAACAAGTCTTTCCAGAACATATATTTGATGATGAATATAAAGATTTTCCTGTAGTAAATATAAGCTGGTACAGCGCAAAATTGTTTTCCGAAATTACAGGGACTTCATTACTAACGGAAGAAATTTGGACTAAGTATTGTGATGATAAAGTTGGTGAGAATTTTTGGGAGCATTATAACCCTGAATTGATGGAAGTTGCTGTTTATTCAGAAAATTCTAATAACAAACTTCATAAAGTAGGTACAAAAAAATCTAATCAGTTTGGTTTATTCGATATGCAAGGTAATGCATGGGAATGGTGTGAGAGTGAAAAAAATTCAATAGCTCCTACAAAAGGAGGTAGCTACTTAGCATTTCCTGAGATGTGTAGACAAATCGTTAGCCAGTTTGAGTTGAAAGATTTTTTTGCAAAAGATATAACGTTTAGAGTAATGAAAGAAGGTAAATATGAAATTTAAGTATTTGAGTAAGGAAGTTGATTACACAACAGATAATTTAGAAAGTGGTATCAATTATTTAATAGAGATTGATTCAGAATTTAAAGATACGTTTTTAGACAAAAATGGTAAATTAAAATGGAATTGTATTATTGCTAAAAATGGCTCTATTCTAGATTTCAAACGAGATAATTTAGCTGTTGTAGATATTCAACCGACAGATGAATTGTTCTTAATGTTACAATTAAGTGGAGGATGAAAATGAGTACAACTAGATATAGAAGACAAATTTTGATAGAACAAATAGGAGAAGAGGGACAATTAGAATTAACAAATTCAAAAATAGCTGTTGTAGGAGCGGGAGGTCTGGGATCACCTATTCTATATTATCTAACAGCAGCTGGAGTAGGTCATATCAAAATTGTTGATTTTGATATATTTGATGTTAGTAATCTTAATCGACAAATACTTCATAATGAAACTAGACTGGGAATGTCCAAGGCTAGATCCGCATTTTTAACATTGAGCAGATTGAATAGTGAAATTGAAGTAGATTACTATGAAAATAAAATTACAATAGAATCTGCTGAAGAAATATTTAAAGATTGTGACTTAATAATTGATGCAGTTGATAACATTGCAACCAGACTTGTTCTAAACCAGCATTCTATTAAGCATGGTGTACCGGTTCTTTTTGGAGCAGTAGAATCATTTGAAGGATATTTATATATGTTCGATCCTAATAATAAGGATTTACCTTGTTACGAATGTTTGTTCCCGAATTCATCAAATTGTGAAAAAAGAGAAATTCCAATTGTTGGTTCAACTGCGGGTGTAATTGGAACATGGCAAGCCTCTGAGGCCTTGAAATATTTGGTAGGATATAACTATAAGAACTATTTTTTAAAAATTGACTTATTGGGAAATACAATCGAAAAAATTAATTTTTTAAGAAGAAACGACTGTAAAGCTTGTAGCGAAAGAGGTTGATGTGATGTCAGATATAAGAGAATTAAGTGATTACGAGCAGAGTGAAAGCTTACCATTTGTCTGCTATGATAGAAGTATGTTCCATTATTTTCAAAGAATTAATAAATTCAATTTTTTTAAAGTTTTATTTATTGATAGATACTTAGGTTTTCAATATTCTGATGGTAACGAGCCACTATTACCATATAATTATAATGGTTTTGATAAATTAAAAGCGAATTATGGTGTGGATATCGAGAGCACTGTCGAAGAGCTTTCTGGAATTCTAACAGAACGATTTTCTAATGGCTATATGGCTTATGCTATGTTAAAAACAGTTCATAAAGATGGAAGTTTTTATAATACAAATACATTAATTGAAGATATTAAAGGTGATATTGTCTATATTACTAAAACTAATGAAACTATGAGGAAGGTTTATACACCTATAACTATTAATGAGCTTCTAGATAGATTTCCACTTACAGAAGAGGGGAAGGTATCACTTTCATTTATTAAAGCGGATCAATTTTTTGAAAAACACCAAAATCTTAAAATTGAAAATGTCTTGAAAAATATCTTGATAGGAGAATACCAATATGAAATAAAGCACGGCAATCTCTATAGAGATAAAAAGGTTATGGTTCCTAACTGCAATGCTTTTCAAAAGTTAATTGGATATTTTGAGAATGAAGAACCCCAAATATTAGAGAATGGGATTAACAAAAAAAATCAATTGCGAATGTATAAACATATTGCTAATAAAATTAATCCAATATTAAATTGTTGGGAAATGATTATAGAGTTTGATGACGATGATATTATACGAGAATCGATAACAAATGTCAGAAATGATTTAAAATCACTGTTTAAATGGTTTAGTTTACTTAATAGTAAGTTAAACAAAGCTTTCTATAAAAACTATATGGTTTCACTTATTAAGCTTAGCGAGGATTATTCAGTGTTTCAAAATTCAGTCCATTCATATGTATTATCAAAGGAGAAAATATGATTAATGAAGTTTTTAGCGGAATCATAGAAGAGTCTATACTAAATGGTATTATAAACAATCCAGAAGAGTACCAAGATAGTTCCATTAAGGAAATTGGTGTTGACAGTTTAGCAACTATGGAAATTGTGCTTCGAATTGAGGAATTGTGTGATATTGAAATTAATTACGATACTTTTGACATTGATGATATATCAACAGTTGGTAAGATTTTGAAATTATTAGAGGATAATGCATGAGGATGATTATATGAAACATCTATTTATTTTAACTGAGAGTTCAAGTGTTCCATATATTTATAAAAACGCAATCATGTGTGGATATAAACCTATATTTTTATATACAATTGATGCTTGGGACATTAACAATGATTACAGATATGAACTAATTGATTTTTCAAAATCAGAAATGGACATAGCTAAATATTTAAAAGGAAAATATGAAGATATAGTTGGAGTTGTATCTTGTATTGAACAATTGACATATAAAATGGCAAAAATCTCTGAGTTTTTAGGGGTTTCAATCAATAATAGAAGTTCCTACACAAACCTACGTGATAAAAAAGCGATGAAAGAATGTTGGGAACAAAATGGAGTCTCTACCCCTAAGTCGTATGGAATTTTTCATAACGCCAATATAGATAGAGATGATTTACACTATCCCGTAATTGTAAAACCTGTTTTTGGAGCGGCTAGTGCAGGAGTGAAAAAGATTTTCTCTTTTTCTGAACTACAATCACAAATTAAGCAAATTTTGAGATATAATTTAACAACACTTGCAAATGAAGGAAAAGTGAGATCAGGATTCATCATTGAACAATTTGTAACAGGGGCAGAATACTCTGTGGATACTATCTGGGTTAATGGCAAGCCAATTTTAAGTGGCATATTAAGTAAGAGTACTCCAAAGGAACCAGATTTTCCAGATAGACTTTATTTTACTGACACTGAACTAGATTATGAAACACGAGCAAAAATACTCGAAGAAACTTATAAGGGGATTAGTGCGGCAGGGGTGAAAAATGGCTGTACACATACTGAGGTTAGAGTAATGGATGGTAAAGTATTTTTAATAGAGGCTGCTTTACGTCCAGGAGCTGGTGGAGCTCTTTACCGAATTTTAACAGAATCAACGGAAATTGATTTTTATAAATATTTGATTATTGCAAATACACCTAGTTTAATAGCAGCTTATAACAATACAGAAGAAATCATCGTTACTCCCCAAAAAAGGTTTTTTTGGTATAACGTATCTTATGAAGGAGCTGGAAAAATAAAGGGGCTTGATGTAAAAAAAGAATTAGCTGAAGATTCTAATATTAAATCTGTAATATTTAGAAGAAATATTGGGTCATACCTTCCTAGAGAAGGTATGTCGTCATCGTATCTTGCTTGGGTAATTGGACTTCTACCTGAAAGTGTGAATTCAGAATTTGAAATAGAAAGTTATATGAACTATATGGATAATAACATAATTGTATCATATGGATAGGTAAAATAATGAAAAAAAGGAAACCTAATGTGATATTACCAATAGGGATGTTAATTTCAAATATTGGAAATGGGATGTATACTTTAGCTATCGGCATTATACTATATGGCCATACAGGAAAAACATCCAGTTTCGCATTTATTGTAGTTTTGCAAGCTTTTCTTTCATTCTTAACGCAATCTTTTGCCAGCGTCATAAGTGATAAGGGATTTGCTCAGATATCAGCTATTTGGGCAGAGTTATTTAGAGGAACTATAATTATTACATGTGGGGCGCTAGCTTATTTTGTTGATGTAAATTTTTTAATTCTTGCAGCTACGTTACTTAGTTTACTTCAACCATTTTACAGAACCTCTATTTTTGTACTCGGTCCAATGATTGCAGATGGAGCAGAACTCGCAAAGTATAATTCTCGAGTCTCAGCATTTCAACAAATTGGGCAGTTGATAGGTGCAGGGATAGCAGGGGTAATTATAGGCTTCTCACCATATTTAGCAATCTTTTTAAACGGTGTCTCTTATCTTGTGTCTTCTTACACCATGTTTATTTCTAAAATAGAACATCAAGATAAGAATACAAATAGATTTTTAAAGTCATTACATCTTTTAAAGTTTAAAAATGTTCTTTATGACTGGAAAGCATTAGTAATGCATTTGTTTGAAAGAAAGTTAATTTTATATCTTGCTATTTTAGGAGTAACCGATGTTGTAATAGCAAATTATGTTAACATTCTTTATGCACCATTGTTGAATCATTTTAGATTGTCAGATTACTGGTTATCGATTTGGGATGCAATGTTTGCTATAGGAGCAATTTTAGGTGTGGAGTGGTTTGGTCGAGCAAGAAAATTTCATGGGAATATAATTTTATCAATTATTGGATTAGCGATTCAATTAGTCTGCTTTTTATCTATTATATGTATAGATATGTATCATTTGGTTTCTGTAATGTTTATATTGGGAGTTGGAAATAGTATATCATCCTCTAGTTTTAATTTGACTTTACAGACTGAAGCTAAAAAGGAATTCTTAGGCCGAATTTCTGGAGTAAGACAAATGAGTATTTCACTAGCAACAACTTTTTTAATACCATTTTTGAGTTCAAATCTCAACAAATCGGTTAATTTAGGGAATATAACAATGTCCTTAATTATTGGAGGAGTTATATTATTGAGTTTTATTTTATTGAATGTCTTTTTAAGGATGGGAGAACGAAGAGATGCTAGCTGAGAAAATTGCAGAAAATATTGAAAAGCATAAGGATAAAATTGCTCTTTGGGATAAAGATAAAGCTATTAGTTACGGAAAACTAGGAGATGTTATAAACCTTAATTTAGATAGAATAAATACTGTGGGGAATGTTGGAATACTAACTTCACATAGTTCGGAAGGTATAATCGCAGAATTAATTTGTTTATTTCTTAATAAAACATTTATTCCTATTGTTGATAATTTACCAACTTTTAGAATCGAAAAAATGATTGAGATTTCAAATATTACAGGGATAATAATTGCAACAGAAGACAAAAGAGTTGTGCAAGATTTAAAAGAGAAATACCCCAAACTAGATTTTTTTTCAATTAGGAAAAATGGATCTGTTAAAAAAAATGTTTTCATGTCTAAAGTTTATAATGAAGTTCCTAACGATATGTATCACTTATATACTTCGGGTTCTACAGGAATCCCTAAAGCAGTTGTCCAGACAAAAAAGTCAGTTTATCATTTTGCAACACAATATATTGAGAGATTAGATATCAATAGCGAAGATAGGCTAACGTTGTTTTCTAGCTTAGGTCATGATGCCTCTATCATTGATATATATTCAAGTTTACTATCTGGTGCTTCTCTATTTGTATGTGATATACGAAATATTCTTATGTTGCGCAAATTAGAGATTTGGCTGCCACAACATGAAATAACTGTTTGGCATAGTGTTCCCACATTGCTACGTTCTTTCTTTAGATTTTGTAAAAAAGATGTAAAATCTTTAAGACTTTGCGTTTTAGGAGGGGAAGCAGTACTGGAAAGTGATTTTGTAAAAGTAAGTTCAATGTTTAGTGGTGCCAGACTCTACTCATTATATGGTCAGACGGAACATTCGTATACATCAGGTATATTTATTAATAGTGTTAATGATGTTGGTATTTTAGGTGAACCCATTGACGGTGTAGACTTTGAGATGATTCCTATGACAGAAAAAGAATTTATGGTTAGAATTAATTCGCCATATATTTTAAAATCATATTTAAATTCAAATGATAAACCAGTCTGTCAAGGGAATATTTTTGATACAGGTGATGTCGCAATAAACAACTCAGAGGGTAAGTATAAGTTTTTAGGAAGAAGAGACACTCAAATTAAAATTCGTGGATATCGAGTTGATTTACATGAGATAGAGGCAATTGTAAGTGGATTCTATACAGATATTGATTTGTGGATTATTTCTTTGTCGGTTGGAGAAAATACTTTTTTGATTGGTGTATACAAAGGTGTGGACGTTGATATCCAATCAGTAAATTCATTGATTTTATCTGTATTACCTGAATATTGTAGTTTGAATAAATTAATTAAGTTAAATGAAGACTTTCCATTAACAGTTACAGGAAAAAGAAATCTAGGAGTTTTAAAATCTATTATTTTAGAAAAATATATTAACTGATAAAGTTATGTGATAAGGGTACTAACTTAATTTAGTTAAAGAGCACAACACTTTTTAATTCTGTATTGTGCCTTGAGTGAAACGAAAGGAATGAATTATAAACATAAAAGTTTAGTATATAGATTATTTCTCTCAAAATATGTAAATAAGATAGAATACTGAATTTATAGCAGACTTAGAGAAAAGCATAAACTAGCAATGACACTAGTTTATGCTTTTCTCCATAATAATTAATTTCCCCCTTTTTCCTTCTAAATCTTTTTTCACAACAAAAAAACCGGAATTTCTATATGCTTTTTGAGCCAATATATTTTTCTCATTTACAGCTAATACAATATGGTTAATTTCTAATTTTAAAGTTAAGTCTATGAATTCAAATATTTCATTCAGAGCATTAGAACCATATCCTTGCTTTCTGAAATTATCATCAATAGAAAATCCTCTAATAAGCGCATAATCATTTTGATAATAGCCATACTCTTTAGGACCCGTATTTAGGTGTAGGCAAAAAAATCCAATTACTTTATGTTCTTTATTAAGTATTACTATTGGGTATCTATACTTATCTTTTTTAGACTTTTCAATAATATTTTTTGGGGTATCAGTATGTGTAATATCATTTAAAGAATAAGAACTTAAAGAATGGTAATGGTCAACTTCACTATACAAAGATAATTTCATGATAATTAATTCCTTTCTCTTTATGTAAGATACATAACTAAATAGGACTCTAGGTATGTAGATTTTTTTATGAAATGTCCTATAAAAATCAGATATATTTAGAGTTATTACTTTAGTCCTTTATTTTCATTATTAGACTTCCTGCAAAACTAGAATCCTAGTTCATGATTGATAATGCCAGCAATCGAATTCATTCGTAATCCGAAGCGTTTACGATGATTTCGATAGGTTGTTGAAAACATTTTAAACGTTTTTACTGTGGCAAAAATATTCTCAACCTTGCTGCTCTCCTTAGATAGTGCATGGTTACAGGCTTTGTCTTCAAGAGTTAATGGCTTAAGTTTACTTGATTTCCTCGGAGTTTGTGCTTGAAGATATATCTTCATGAGTCCTTGATAAGCACTGTCAGCCAAGATTTTACCAGCTTGTCCGATATTTCTGCGACTCATTTTGAACAACTTCATATCGTGACAATAGTTCACAGTGATCTCCAAAAAACAATTCTCCCTTAACTTGTGACAATCGCTTGAACCTTCATAGCGCGGCATTTCTTTTTACCAGAATAATTCTCTAATTGTTTTTTTAGGGCGATTGATTTTTACTTCCGTCGCATCAATCATTACCGTGTCCTCAGAACTGAGAGGAGTTCTTGAAATCGTAAAACCACTTTGAACAAGAGTTACTTCAACCCATTGACTCCGATGGGTTAAGTTGCTTTCGTGAATACCAAAATCAGCCGCAATTTGTTCATAAGTTCGATATTCTCGCAAATATTGAAGAGTGGCCATAAGAAGGTCTTCTAGGCTTAATTTGAGTTTTCGTCCCCCTTTTGCGTGTTTACCTTGATAAGCTGTTTTTAATACAGCTAACATCTCTTCAAAAGTCGTGCGCTGAACACCAACCAGGAGCTTAAATCGTGCATCAGTTAGTTGTTTACTTGCTTCATAATTTTATTGTATCATATTTTTGTTTCACAGGAAGTCTAATAAATAAAAACTCTTTAAAATTTTGTTGGGAAAATGGGAAAAGATATAAATAGAAACTTAGTATAACACTTGGAAAACTCTGTAAAAATAGTAAGTCAATTCATGCTTCGTTTTTTCTCTAGGGAAGTTGGGCGGCTATATTTCTATGACCATTTGTCGTAATAAACATCTCTACCAAGGGTCAATAGAAATAAATTCAACGAAACTTTTGCTGTCAGATTTAGATGCCCAACTTGTCATTTATACTCTTTCATAAAGGACTTTCTATAAGGATGGAAAAAAGAAGGGAAATTTGATAAGATAGGAATATGGATTTTGAAAAAATTGAACAAGCTTATACCTATTTACTAGAGAATGTCC
>QWCL01001873.1_pt1 | contig 11795 bp, 12 predicted proteins | sample 1972551 | NCBI WGS metagenome assembly QWCL01 (sample SAMN09866709, study PRJNA288562) | Human oral metagenome isolate term2_saliva, whole genome shotgun sequencing... | isolation source: mouth | host: Homo sapiens | place: USA: California
ACTACGCTTCAACCTGTTCAGAGACAAACTGGCAGGTGGGGCAATGAGCTTATAATTATTAACTTCTTTAATCAAAACACAATGAAACATTATTTCTTAGCCGCAGCTATCATGCTGCTAACGACCGTCGGACTACTATCTTGCGACAAAGACTCACCTGACACACCGCCTACACCGGCCAAGACGGAGATGGGCTTCGTCCATAGTGTTAACATCGGAGACAATACATACGTAAGTGTTTTCAAAGACATGAACGTTGGCTCGCTCAATACTGATAATGCGCTGGTGATGCCAAAGGGTTCTTATTCCTTCGTATATAAGGGGAAAGTGTATATTACCGACACCGAACACATCTATAAATATGCACCGAAAGAGAGTAAACTCGTGCAGGAAGGGAACACTATCCTTCTACCCAGTGGAGCGGCAGCAATGTACATCACCTTCGCTTCCGACCATAAGGCCTACGTCTCTTGTCATGGGTTAGGAAAGGTGATCATCATCGACCCTACCGCAATGGAGAAGGTTGGAGAGATTGACTTGGCGGAGTATTCCTTGGGGAAAGCCGCTGGTGACAATAATCCTGAGCCTGCCGCATCTGTCATAAGAGACGGAATACTCTACGTGGCACTTAGTCAGATGAAGTCTGCCTACACCTGTGAGGCGGGTGCTTACGTGGCTTTGATTGACACAAAGACCGATAAGCCTATCAAAGTCGTCAGTGATGACCGTGCCTCAATGGCTTCTGGTGAGTCGCCAGCTGGCGACCCCTTCATCGATGAGAAGGGCGATATCTACTTTTACTGTGTAGCGATGTTCGGCTATCAACCGGGTGTCAAGGAGGGATTCCTGCGTATTAAGAAAGGAGAAACAGACTTTGATAAATCCTACTGCTTCACCCTTGCGGATGTTAACTTAGTGGGTGTCAAAGGTAATAAGACGTCGTATGCGTACGTGAAGGTCTATGGCGGCAACGGAAAGGTGTATGCTTACCTGAATATCCCAGGTGCTGCAAGCAACCCACCAGACTATGTCCACGATAAATGCTTCCAACCTTTCGAGATTAATCTCTACAATATGACCTGCAAGAAGTTGGACCTCTCCGCCACAGCAGGGTGGGCCGCAGCCATCTGTAAGTCGGGTAATGACATCATCTTCGGTATGTCTACTGACGAAGGGATGGGTTATTCCATCTACCATCCAGCCACCTCCACCTACGATCCCCTCAAGGTAAAGACCTCTGGTGCACCGTATGCAGTGCATGAGTTGAGGTAGGATGGGGCCGCTGAACATACTACACTCCCCAGCTGGCCACTGTCCCCAGTCGGCCCCTCCCCCGTCCCCTCCCCCAAAGGGAGGGGCGTGATCACCGAGATACCCCTATTGGGCTGCTTATGTCTTGATGGAGATGTGGACCCACCCCGACGCCTTCTATGGCTAATTATCAACACCTAACACCCAACATCCAACACCCACCTTTAGCTTAAATGCTCTGTGATATCTGTATGCCGGAGGCCTTCTGTGAGTTCGAAACGTTGGTTGAAAAGTTCTGTTAAATCTGTGAGTTCTGTGAGAGAAAAAACTCTCCAGCGAGTTTCTCAAATGTTCTTTTTCTCACAGAGTACACAGAAGAACAGAACACACAGCATTCCACAGAGACATTAAGTCAACCGATTTCACAGAACCTTACAGCCACCTTTAGCAGTAACGCTCTGTGAACTCACAGAGACATTAAGTCAACCGATTTCACAGAACCTTACAGCCACAGAGGCCTCACCCCCCTGCCTCACTCCTTTCAATAACATGTCCTTCCCCATTCAAGAACATGCCCTTCTCCATTCGAGAACATGCCCTTCTACGTCCAAGAACACGCCCTTCTTGATGCTTGACAAGGCCCTTCTTCAACGCAGTCTGCAACCTCCTGATTTCATGCAGGTTACAGAGACAGGCGAAACATACATACTGAACGAGAATTTAATATACAAAGACATAATGACATAAAGACATATAATGACAAAAAGAACATGTTGAGGCGTGTTTTTAATGTTTATAGACATAATGACATAAAGACATATAATGACAGAAAGAACATGTTGAGGCGTGTTTTTAATGTTTATAGACATAATGACATAAAGACATATAATGACAGAAAGAACATATTTTGTCGTGTTTTTTATGTTTATAGACAGAATGACATAAAGACATATAATGACAGAAAGAACATGTTGAGGCGTGTTTTTAATGGTTATAGACAGAATGACAGAGTGACATAGTTAGGCTGAATGAACATATAGAGTAAAGGCTTTAATGTACCTAATCACTAAAAGAAAGGTCACCTAATTACGATTTACATGAGACCAACTAACACCGTAAACAACGAGCAGCAAGCCGATAGGGGTATCTCGGTAATCACGCCCCTCCCTACGGGGGAGGGGATGGGGGAGGGGCCAGTCTGTGTGGTTGTGGTTGGTCCACTCGTTTGGTTGTGGTTGGTCCTCTCGTTTGGTTGTGGTTAGTCCACTCGTGTGGTTGTGGTTGGTCCTCTCGTGTTTAAAAAAGTAATGGCTTGCACGACAAAGGTACAAGCCACATATAATCCTTTTAGAGTGTTGATGGAGCGACGAGGGCTTCCACCAGCACTTTTTAACGCTACAAAGATAGCGATTATTTTGTGTTCTACAAACGATTTGAGCAACTTTTTTAATTTTATTTGCCCACAGTCATCATGCAGCTCATATTATACTAATGAAAAACTCCTCCTCCCCTTGATGCGAACATGATGAGAGACAGAATGACATAAAGACATATAATGACAGAGAGAAGATGGTGAGTAGCGTCTTTAATGTATTAAGACAGAATGACAAAATGATAAAGGATGACAGGATGAACATACTTAACTGTGCTTTCAATATATATAAATAAGGAAATAAAGTGTGCAGAAGAGCGTATGATACAACCGCAAATAGCACCGTAAGCAACGTTCAGCAAGACGATAGGGGTATCTCGGTAATCACGCCCCTCCCTACGGGGGAGGGGACGGGGGAGGGGCCGCTCTGTGCCTACACAAACCCTAATAGCACCGTAAACAACGAGCGGCAAGACGTTAGGGGTATCTCGGTGATCACGCCCCTCCCTACGGGGGAGGGGACGGGGGAGGGGCCGCTTGTTTCTGTGTCGGGTGTTGTGTGAGGGGGGCTTCCTTATCTTCTTTTTCTGACTTAATTCACAACTTTTTTTCTTTTCGGCTTTGTCTATATGTTTTTATTTGCTATCTTTGCGGATGATTGAGTAGATTTTCCTTAAAAGGGAGTCTAAGACATACATAATGTTATGAGTAAGATAAAGACAATAGGTATCTTGACCTCAGGCGGTGATGCCCCAGGTATGAATGCAGCTATACGTGCTGTGACCAGAGCAGGCATATATAACGGTTTTGAGATAAAGGCCGTCTATAGAGGTTACGAAGGATTGATAACAGGTGACATAAAGCCTTTTACGACCGAGAATGTCAGTGGCATTATCGGTCAGGGCGGTACGATTCTTAAGACGGCACGCTCAAAAGGTTTCACAACAAAGGAGGGTAGACAGCAAGCATACGATAACCTTGTTAGTCAGGGTATTGATGCTCTGGTGGTCATTGGCGGTAATGGTTCGCTGACGGGTGCTATGTTGTTTGCACAAGAGTTTGATTATTGTTGTATCGGTTTGCCTGGTACGATAGATAACGACCTTTATGGTACGGACAGTACGATAGGTTATGACACGACGATGAACACGATTGTGGAGTGTGTAGACCGTATTCGTGATACTGCCCAGAGCCATGAACGTATCTTCTTTGTGGAGGTGATGGGTCGTGATGCTGGTTTCTTAGCTCAGAACTCGGCTATTGCGAGTGGTGCTGAGGCCGCTATCATCCCAGAAGACTCCACGAATGTCGACCAGTTGGCACGCTTCATGGAGCGCGGCATACGTAAGTCTAAGAGAAGTTGTATCGTCATTGTGTCAGAGAGTCCAAAGTGTGGTGCGATGTATTATGCCGACCGTGTGCGCAATGAGTTCCCTGATTATGATGTTCGTGTGTCAATTCTTGGGCACTTGCAGCGTGGTGGTCGGCCTTCAGCACGTGACCGTATCCTTGCAAGTAGTACGGGTGTTGGAGCCATAGAAGCCATCATACAGGGTCAGCGCAATATTATGGTAGGTGTGAGAAACAACGAGGTAGTCTACGTCCCATTGTCTGAGGCAATCCGTTCAGACAAGCCTTTCGACAAGAAACTCATCAAGGTACTCGACGAGTTGAGTATCTAAGCGCACCTCTTCCACCTTATTATATATATAGAAGAAGTAATAATAAAAAACAAGAAAAGATATTTATGTCACAGATTAATGGGCGCATTTCCCAGATTATCGGTCCTGTTATCGATGTTTACTTTGATACTAAGGGCGAGAATCCTGAGAAGGTTCTGCCAAAGATTCACGATGCTCTGCGTGTTAAACGACCTAATGGGCAGGATTTGATTATCGAGGTACAGCAACACATCGGAGAGGATACTGTACGTTGTGTGGCCATGGACAATACGGATGGTTTGCAACGTGACCTTGATGTAGTACCAACGGGTAGTCCTATCGTCATGCCCGCTGGCGACCAGATTAAGGGTCGTATGTTGAACGTTATAGGCCAGCCTATCGACGGTATGAAGGCACTGAATATGGAAGGTGCATACCCTATCCACCGTGAGGCACCGAAGTTTGAAGACCTCTCTACGCATAAGGAGATGCTTCAGACGGGTATTAAGGTCATCGACCTATTGGAGCCTTATATGAAGGGTGGTAAGATTGGACTCTTTGGTGGTGCCGGTGTAGGTAAGACGGTGCTTATCATGGAGTTGATTAATAACATCGCTAAGGGTCATAATGGATACTCTGTTTTTGCCGGTGTCGGCGAGCGTACACGTGAAGGTAACGACTTGATACGTGATATGTTGGAGTCAGGTGTTATCCGTTATGGCGAGAAATTCCGCAAAGCCATGGATGAAGGCAAGTGGGACTTGTCGCTTGTTGACCAAGAGGAGTTGCAGAAGTCGCAGGCAACTCTTGTCTATGGACAGATGAATGAGCCACCAGGGGCACGTGCATCAGTGGCTTTGTCAGGTTTGACCGTTGCTGAGGAGTTCCGTGACCATGGTGGTAAGAATGGTGAGGCAGCAGATATCATGTTCTTCATCGATAACATCTTCCGTTTTACACAGGCCGGATCAGAGGTGTCAGCACTGTTGGGTCGTATGCCATCAGCCGTAGGTTATCAGCCAACATTGGCCAGTGAGATGGGTGCAATGCAGGAGCGTATCACCTCAACGAAGCATGGTTCAATCACTTCTGTACAAGCCGTTTATGTGCCAGCAGACGACTTGACCGACCCAGCGCCAGCCACTACCTTTACTCACTTGGACGCAACAACAGAGTTGAGTCGTAAGATCACCGAGCTTGGTATCTATCCAGCGGTAGACCCACTGGGCAGTACTTCACGTATCCTCGACCCACTGATTGTTGGTAAGGACCACTATGAGTGTGCGCAGAGAGTAAAGCAGCTGTTGCAGCATTATAATGAGTTGCAGGATATCATTGCCATCTTAGGTATGGACGAGCTGTCAGATGAGGATAAGCAGGTGGTGAACCGCGCTCGTCGTGTGCAGCGTTTCCTCTCTCAACCATTTACTGTTGCTGAGCAGTTCACTGGTGTTAAGGGCGTTATGGTACCAATCGAGGAGACCATCAAGGGCTTCAATGCCATCTTGAATGGTGAGGTAGACGACCTACCAGAGCAGGCCTTCTTGAACGTTGGTACGATAGAAGATGTCAAGGAGAAGGCTAAGCAGCTGTTAGAAGCATCTAAGTAATCATCTTCTTGTACAAATAGAATAATAATTGAATTGTCTATGTTGACACTTAGAATAGTTTCTCCCGAAAGGATTGTCTTCACAGGTGAGGTGGATAGTGTGATGGTTCCAGGAGCAGTAGGACCTTTCGAAATCCTTAACAATCACGCTCCTATCATCTCAACGCTCGTTGAAGGCAAGGTAGAATATACCGTAAAAGGAGTGAAGACGGAGCTTCAGATAGTAGGCGGGTTCGTCGAGGTGAAGAAGAATAACGTCGACCTCTGTGTAGAAATCTAAGTAAGATAATCGACGGAGAGCATAGTTAGTATGATGGATTACGATAAAGTCTATAAGAAATACTATAAGTATAGTCTGTGGATTGCCGCTGCACTCTATCTTATTGGGATACTTGTGGTGCAGCTGACAGAGCGTTTTTCCTACATACCGATGCTTACGATTAGTGCTGTCTTCTCCGTTGTCACAGCCTCTATCTATGGAGGTGCGTGGAAGGCCATCGTCAGTCAGTCGCCAGCAGTGCTCAATAAGTTCTATCTTGCAGCGTCAGGACTGCGGATGCTATTGGCTTTCATGGTGATAGTCGTCTATGCCTTCGTGGTGAAGGACCGTACGAGACTAATCAGCTTCGCCGTTATCTTCATGATATTCTACCTTATACTATTGGTATTCGATACCTTCTATTTTTACAAAGTGGAAAAGAACAATAAAATTAATAAATAACGAATGAAATATCTCAAGCATCTGTTTTGCATGGTGATGATGCTCTTCCTGTTGCTACCTGGTGCTGCGGCGTCAGAGAGTAAAGGGGAGGGAGTAAACCTGCAGGAGATATTGTGGGGACATATCAAGGACTCATACGAGTGGCATGTAACCAATATTGGAGACAAGCCCATTATCATCAATCTGCCAGTCATTGTGAAGACATCAAACGGCTGGTACATGGGTTGGGCTGAAGACTTCGCTGAGGAACCCTTAGAGAGTGGTCCGCATGCGGGCTATCGACCTTGTAAGAACAACCCCGACCTGTTCATTGCGACGAAAGGAAACTATGAACGACGTATCGTGGAGATACAGAAGGATGGCACAGAAGTGCGTCCTTTCGATATCTCAATCACTAAGTCGGTGTGCGTACTCTTCATTGATGCCATCATTCTCATGCTTTGTATCTTGATACCAGCACGCTGGTGTCGTCGCCATAAGGTGACCGATAAGGCCCCAAAAGGCTTTACTGGCTTGATGCACATGTTTGTGATGTATGTCTACGATGAGGTGATCAAGCCAACATTAGGTAAGGAGTCCGATCGGTATGCACCTTATCTTCTGACGTGCTTCTTCTTTATCTTCGTGGCTAACATCATGGGTATCGTACCATTCCCACCGGGGGGTGGTAACCTGACAGGTAATATCACCATTACCTTCTTCTTAGCTGTTTGCACCTTCTTAATAACCAACTTCTCTGGAACAAAGCATTATTGGAAGGATATCTTTTGGCCAGATGTACCCGCATGGTTGAAGGTTCCGGTGCCTTTGATGCCTGTGATAGAGATATTCGGTATTTTTACTAAGCCCTTCGCATTGATGGTGCGTCTCTTTGCCAATATGATGGCAGGACACGCTATAGCGTTGGCACTTACCTGTATCATCTTCATCATGGCTACGATGGGCATAGTCCTTAGTACGTCCATGACGGTGGTGAGTGTGGCAATGAGTATCTTCATGATGCTCTTGGAGCTTCTTGTAAGTTTCATTCAGGCCCTGGTATTCACGATGTTAAGTGCCGTCTTCATCTCTTTGGCACGTGTCCATGAGGCAGAAGGATAAACAGCAGTAAACAAACAGTGGGCGACAGGCAATCCTTATCACCCACATCATAACAAGAAAACAAAAAACAATTAATAATTAAAAAGCAAAAAACTATGTTGACATCATTGTTATTAGCAGCAGAAACTGCAAAGTTAGGCGCCGCTATCGGTGCAGGTATCGCAGCCGTAGGCGCAGGTCTTGGTATTGGGTGTTGCCTTCTTTGCTGCAATCATTGCGCTCCTCTGTGTATTCTAAACAGCGCAGAAGAATAATAGTATCAAAATTGGTAAGAAAAGTAATTTAGCAGCTTATGTCATTATTATTGCCAGATAGTGGCTTACTCTTTTGGATGACACTCGTCTTCTTAGTGGTCTTCTTCGTCTTATGGAAATGGGGCTTCCCTTCTATCATCAAGATGGTGAACGAGCGTAAGGAGTATATTGACGAGAGCCTTGCCAAAGCCGAGGAAGCCAACTTGAGGCTTGCTAACATTCAGAAACAAGGTGAGGAGCTGCTTATGGAAGCACGTGAGAAACAGGCGCAAATCCTTCGGGAAGCGTCTGAGACACGTGATACCATAGTCGGACAGGCACAGGAGAAAGCACACGAAGAGAGTGCTCGCATCCTCTCAGAAGCTAAGGCAGAGATAGAGAGTCAGAAGCAGGCTGCCATCCGCGACATCCGAGCACAGGTTGCCGAGCTCTCTGTGCAGATAGCTGAGAAGATACTGCAGAAGGAGTTGTCGACATCAGCCGAGCAGACTCAGTTTATCGATCGCTTATTGGATGACGTTACTTCTACTAACGGAACAGAAAGTAAATAATCGCTTATGAATACAGGTGTAATATCGGTTCGCTATGCTCGTGCGCTCTTGAAGGCTGCTTGTGAGCAGGGTATCGAGGACAAGGTGTATGCTTTTATGCAGACACTTGCCCAGAGCTACCTCCAAGTGTCCGACCTCCGCATGACGATTGAGAGCCCGATGCTTCCGAAGGAGAAGAAGCGCAAGCTATTGGAAGTAGCCTGTGGTAAAGACTGTCCTAAGTTAGTTGAGAATTTCTTCGACCTTGTCTTAAAAGAAGACAGAGAGGACCTGCTACAGCTCATGTCGAATGACTATGTCACGCTTTACCGTAAGCTGAAGCATATCATACGTGGGAAGGTGGTCACAGCCACGCCTGTCTCTGCCCAGACAGAGGACAAGATGAAGGAGATGGTACAGTCCAGAGCGCAGGGAACAGTTGAGTTCAACACTGAGGTTGACCCTTCAATCATCGGTGGATTTATCCTTGAGTATGACACTTACAGGATGGATGCCAGCGTGAAGAGCAAACTGAATGCTATCCTCACACAATTAAAACAGTAATTAGAATAATAAACATGTCAGATAAAATTAAACCAAGTGAGGTGTCTGAAATCCTTATTAAGGAACTGCAAGGCATCAACTCCGAGGAAAAGTTTGATGAGGTCGGCAACGTACTGACCGTCGGTGACGGCGTGGCACGTGTCTATGGCCTTCGAAACGCTGAAGCCAACGAGTTGCTTGAATTTGAGAATGGCACCATGGCTATCGTCATGAACTTGGAAGAAGACAATGTTGGTTGTGTCCTTCTTGGTCCTTCTGAGGGCATCAAAGAGGGTCAGAGCGTGAAGCGAACCCACCGCATTGCCTCTATCCGAGTGAATGATAACTTCTTGGGACGTGTCGTCAATCCGCTTGGAGAGGCCATCGATGGCAAGGGAGATATAGACCTCACCGGTGCTTTCGAGATGCCACTCGACCGTAAGGCACCGGGTGTTATCTATCGTCAACCCGTTAAGGAACCACTTCAGACAGGTCTGAAAGCGGTCGACTCCATGATACCTATCGGTCGTGGACAGCGTGAGCTTATCATTGGCGACCGTCAGACGGGTAAGACAGCCATTGCCGTTGATACCATCCTCAACCAGAAGAGCTTCTATGAACAGGGCAATCCTGTCTATTGTATATATGTTGCTATCGGACAGAAGGCCTCTACCGTGGCTACACTGGTGCAGAACCTCAAGGAGCGTGGAGCCTTACCTTATACCATCATCGTGAGCGCAACGGCTGCCGACCCTGCTGCTATGCAGTACTATGCACCGTTTGCTGGTGCGGCTATCGGCGAATATTTCCGCGACCGTGGCTACTCTGCTCTTGTCATCTACGACGACTTGTCAAAGCAGGCGGTGGCTTATCGTGAGGTATCACTGATACTTCGTCGTCCGTCAGGACGTGAGGCCTACCCTGGTGATGTGTTCTATCTCCACTCTCGACTACTTGAGCGTGCAGCGCGCATCAACAACCAGCAGGAGATAGCAGAGAAGATGAACGACCTGCCAGAGTGTATGATGGGACATGTAAAGGGAGGTGGATCGCTCACCGCACTGCCTATCATCGAGACCCAAGCAGGCGACGTGTCAGCCTACATCCCTACCAATGTAATCTCTATTACCGACGGTCAGATCTATCTTGAAACCGACCTCTTCAACCAAGGCTTCCGCCCTGCTATCAACGTGGGTATCTCCGTTTCGCGTGTAGGTGGCTCCGCACAGATAAAGAGTATGAAGAAGGTTGCAGGTACGTTGAAGATTGATATGGCCCAATATCGTGAGTTGGAAGCGTTCTCTAAGTTCTCTTCTGACATGGACAAGGTCACTGCTATGACCCTTGACCGTGGACGTAAGAACAACCAGCTACTTATCCAACCACAGTATAGCCCAATGCCAGTAGGAGAGCAGATCGCCATCCTCTACTGCGGTGTACATGGCTTGATGCGTGACGTACCAGTCGACCAGGTTCGCCTTTGTCAGGACCAGTTCCTCGACACCATGCGCACCACTCATGCCGACGTCATCAACGACTTGGCTGCTGGTAAGCTCGAAGATACATCTATCAAGGTAATCGAAGAGGTCATGGGCAATATTGCCGGACAATTCAAATAAAGACTATAAAGAATGGCATCCTTAAAGGAAATCAAGACTCGTATAGCCAGTGTTCAGAGCACGCGTAAGATTACAAGTGCCATGAAGATGGTGGCCTCGAGTAAGCTGCACCATGCACAGAATGCTATCGAGAGTATGCTTCCCTACGAGGCTATGCTCGAACACATTCTAAAGACGTTCCTTGTCTCTACACCCGATACGGACACTCCGTTCGATGAAGAGCGACCTGTCAAGCGTGTTGCCTTGCTCGTTTTCTCCTCTAACAGCTCGCTCTGTGGGGGATTTAATGCCAATGTCATCAAGCTCTTACAGCAGACTATCGACGAGTATCATGCCAAAGGGCTGACAGACAAGGATATTGTCATCTACCCCGTAGGCCGAAAAGTGTTCGAGGCAGCGAAGAAGCGTGGATATGAATGTGTCTATCCCTATCCGCAACTCGCTGATAAACCTAACTCTGAGGAGTGCCGTAATATCGCTAAAGAGTTAGGACAGAAATGGCTTAAAGGTGAGTTCGATAAGGTGGAAATCATCTACCATCACTTCAAAAGTGCTGGTAGCCAGGTCTTACAACGTAAGAATTTCCTGCCTATCGACCTTGAAGAGGAACTTAATGAGGATACTGTGCGCGACCTCTCTTCGAACATCTCGACGAAAGCAGCACAGGACTACCTCAAGAAGAAGGGACAGACTGAAACACAGAAGTCTAATAGTGAGACTGTCACTCCTCTGAATGATGACTTCATCATTGAGCCTGACTTACATACTGTCTTGACATCACTCGTACCGAAACTACTACATCTCATGGTCTACACTGCCCTCTTAGACAGTAATGCCTCAGAGCATGCAGCACGAATGGTTGCCATGCAGACCGCCACGGATAACGCCGACGACCTGCTTCGCTCACTCAACTTGCAGTATAACAAGTCGCGTCAAGCAGCCATCACGTCTGAGTTGCTCGATATCATGGGAGGTTCGGTAAACAACTAATCACTCGGTCGTCGCACACCGTGCACGGACTGAGTCTAACCACAAAAGAGGGTGTGTCAAAATGTCCACATCCTCTTTTTTTATGCACAAAGCCCCGACTTTCTCAAGCCAGGGCTTTGCTATTTCCTAAAGTTTTTGTACCTT
>QWCL01002841.1_pt1 | contig 11774 bp, 22 predicted proteins | sample 1972551 | NCBI WGS metagenome assembly QWCL01 (sample SAMN09866709, study PRJNA288562) | Human oral metagenome isolate term2_saliva, whole genome shotgun sequencing... | isolation source: mouth | host: Homo sapiens | place: USA: California
GAATGGCTCTCTAATCAAATATAATAACTTTACTAAAAGGCTTCTGGACAAGGTCTTAGCAAAATTATTTGACTATATTATAGCACAAAAAGAGGATAAGGAGATTAAAAAAATGTTTGAACCACCGATTTTAGACCAGTTGATGGGTGTTGGAGCTTTGCTGATTGGATTTGCAGGGCTTTGCCGTCATATAAAATTGCAAGAGGATCGTAAGGAAAAAGAAAGACGAGAAGAGCAAGAATTTGCGTCTATGATTATCCAAGGGTACAACCATGCATACGAACGTGGTAGAGAGGCAGAACGTCAAGAAATCCGCAAGAATATTCGTCGTCCGTTCAAGGGCTTTACCTACGACAACGAACCGCCTGTAGGCTTACGCCCAGAACCTCTGGCATTACCAGAGCCTAAACAGTCTGCAATCAGAATTTTGTCATGAGGAGGGCAGGAAATGGAAGAATTGATTGAATGGCTATTGTGGCATGAGAGAGTAAATAAAGAAATGTTATCGTCTGATGAAGAAAAGTCTGATTTTGAACTATATTTAGAGGACGAGAATAGAAAAATATCACTCATCAAAGAATACCTAACGGACTATGAAAAACTAGCTAAGGACTATCGTGATGTGGAGCTTAAAAATAAGCTGCTAAAGATTGAAAAAATGGAGCTGGAAGGCAGGTACATCTATGAGGATATGCGAATGAAGTACCGTGCGAATCGTAGGAAATGGGGGGCAAAGACTTAGTGCGGATTGGAGGAGTATATGTCTGATAATAAAAAATATTATTACTTAAAATTGCGAGACAATTTTTTTGATAATGACGATATAGCAATCCTTGAAAGCATGCCAGACGGGATACTTTATTCTAACATTCTACTAAAACTTTATCTTAGAAGCCTTAAAAACAATGGTAAATTAATGTTTAATGACCGCATACCTTATAATGCACAGATGCTATCAACGATTACTAGGCAACCAGTTGCAGTTGTAGAAAAGTCAGTCGGAATATTTAAAGAGATGGGATTGATTGAGGTTTTGGATAACGGGGCCATCTACATGCTTGATATCCAAAATTTTATTGGTTCATCAAATACTGAAGCTGATAGAAAGCGTGAATATAGACGAAAAATCGCTTTAGAAAAAGGTCAAAAACTTTTGGGACATTCGTCCGGACATTTGTCGGACGAACAGGCACCAGAGATAGAGATAGAGAATAGAGATATAAAAGAGAATAGAGATATAAAAGAGATAGATTCTGCAAAGGACAATTCTCCTGCTGCTATTGCTGAATATTATCAATCTCGTGTCGGAGTGCTTGATGGGAAACAATTTGAACAACTACTTGACTACATTAGATTTGACCATATGGAGTATGAATTGGTAAAACTTGCGATTGACAAGGCTGCTGATAATTCAAAACGAAGTTTTGGATATGTAAATAGTATTTTGAAGAATTGGGCGCAAAATGGTATCAAGACTACTGTACAACAAGAAGAAGAGCAATCAAACTTTAACAAGTCAAGAGGATTTACTAATTCTCGTGGAAATCAATCAGAACAGGGGGCAAAGGAAGAATGGGGGTTTTAGAACTTATCAAGCAATTTGAAGAGGAATTTTATCCGTTAAGCTACGAGAAGAAAACTCTTTTAGCAAACCAGCCAATTCAACAAGTGATTGCCTGCTTGTCTGAAATGGCTAGCTGGCATGAATGCGGAGGTCGTCTGTCATGGTAGACAATGTGTTTGAGGAAATTGCCTTATCTTATCACAGGAATACAGAACAACAAGAAGAGTTCTGCGAAAAGCATAACATCCCTTTGATAAAGATATTGAGGACTGAGAGTGTTGTATGTCGCATGTGTGAATCTGAGCGGATTCATGAGGAGAATCAAGCAAGAGTGAATGAACTGGCTGACGCTGAGAATGAGCGAAAGAGGAAATACTATCTTGAGAAGTTTTCTCTTTATGATGAGGTTTTGAAAAATGCGACCTTGGACAACTTTGAGACACCCACTGAAAAAGAAGCGGAAAAGCTAGCTTTTGCAAAGAGGATTTGTCGCGAGTGGTCTGAGGGTGCTAGGAATAATATCGTGCTACAAGGAGAAGCTGGGACGGGTAAGAGTCATTTGGCCTTTGCGATGGTAAAAGCTTTATCTGAGTACACGAAAGAGATTGCCATTTTTATCAACGTGACAGACTTGCTGATGAAGATTAAAGCTGATTTTAGTCAGGAAGAGTTTCTGGTCAATAAGATTGCGAGTGCTAAGTTCTTGGTTTTAGACGATTTGGGCATGGAGAAGGATAGCGAATGGTCGTTTACTATTCTCTACAATATCTTGAATAAGCGTTCAAACACAATCATTACCACCAATTTGACTTCTGCTGCTATTCAAAAAAGATATGGCAGACCCTTCATGTCCAGACTGATGAAGGGTGTGGATAAAGACCATTTGATGGTTTTCAATGATTTGACAAACAAGCGGAAGCAATATTTCTAGAATGGAGGTAGCTGATGTTTATTTTAAAGCATGGGACAAGAGAGGATAAGCCGTTTCTGAGGTCCGTGGTTATCGGTGTGACTGGTTTGGACATTTCATGTTCTGAGGAGAAGAAAGCCATGCGGTTTGTTTCTCGGTCGGCCGCCGTACAGGTTGGCAAGGCATTAAGAGGTTCCTTTGGGAACTTTTATCCTGTCGAGGTAGAGTGATGTTAGATCTCTACTTCGTCTACAACGGGCACTGCAAGTTTTTTCTTGGGACGTTTGACAATGTCGATGATCTTATTGAGCAGATGAAAGATCATCAGTGGGCTTTCTCAGGTATTACCAGACCGAAATTCAAGAAACACATCGGAAAAGACGATGTGAGGTTTGATTATGGTGCGGTAGATTGCTATTACTTAGCGACAAAATCAACGTGCCGCGAACCACGTTAAAAGCGAGCTAGAATATGCGTCAGACTTGGACGAATGACGTATAAAGAATTTGCTAGCTCTTGTGTCTTTGAGCCATGAGGGGCAAGAGCTGGATTTTTACAGATTAGATAAACCATGGAATATAGCAAACAGACAGTCATTGAAGGATTGAAACGCACAATCGAGCAAAACGAAGAGAAAATAATCGAGTATTCGAAGCCGTGCGATGCACGTAAGAGACGGATTAGAGCGATGGAGCGCGATTTGTTGAAAAAGAAGAACAAAGAATTAAGAAAGAAAGTGAAGGGGTCGGAAGATGAAATATAAAGTGACAGAATACCATTCAGATTTTCAAGAAGAACAGACTGGCACTTGCGAATTGTGTTTTGGCACAGCGTGGGTTGAAAATGGTTCAATAACGGTTGAAGATGAAAATGGAACTGAAACAGAAATTTATTTAACGGTTTGGGATTGGGGCGATTACGACACAATCTACATTGATAATGTGGTTAACTTCTCAGCTTGGTTGCAAGAAAGATGAATAAGCAGGAATTGATTAAGAAGTATAAAGAATATGAAAATGGTTTATTTGATATTGGAGCAAGGGCAGCTTGTCAGCTATTTTTAAAAGATTTGGAACAACTAGACGAACCCCAAAAAGTCAAAATTCCGCAGTGCGTTGCGGATTGGATTAAGGAGTGTAAGGAAAAAGGAGATTTATCTTTAGGTGGTGCTATTCAACTGCCATGCCCTGAAATTTATGAATGGCTAATGGATTGGAACAACCAAGAAACTTTCGCTCGTGCATGGCTTGACGGCTACGAGGTCGAGAAAGAGAAGCTGTATGTTGTGAAAGTAAAAGGGAATATCAAAGAAAATATGTTGGTATATGGAAAATTTGCGGAAAGGTATTTCTTTACAAAAAGTTCTAATTTATACAATATTATCTATTTTCACACCCGCAAAGAACTAGAAGAAGCCAATTTCGGCTGGGTATTCGATTGCCCAGGCATTGATATTGAGGAGGTGGAGTGATGGTACAAACACTTGAAGAATTAATAAAGAATCAAAGTGAATGCATAAAAGTCCCAAGGGAAATCAGACCGTTTGATGTGGGTTATCGAATAGTAAACAAACACGGTCAAGCGCTTGCCTTAAAAAACGGAGCAAGCATATTCGCTCTACCTTCGCTAGCTGAAAAAGCTATAGAAAAAGAGTTTAGTAAAGATGACCCAGACTTTGACATTGAAAAACATTTTGTCGAAGAGGTTGCTGTTGTTAATTTAAGTAAATTTCATAGTTATTTTAAGGAGGTGGAGTGATGAATAATGAAGTCTTTGAAGAATTGGAAAAGCTTATGAGTTATTTTCCTGACTCATTTGTAAACAGACAATTAGAACTTATTCTCATCCCAAAAACAAACACATACTTTTCTTTAAGAGATTGTTTGACAAAGAATGATGTCATTTCAAATGTCTTGATGTATTGCATTAGAGATATTAGCAAAGCTATGCCTTATCAACAACAGAAAAGAAACATTGACTTCTATGTAGTTAATAGAACACGCTTAGAAAAATATTTAGGGTTAAGTATTAATGTAAATGTGGTTTATCATTGCTTAGGAAATGGAATTAACAAAGAACTCACATACAGATTTATCGAGAGTGGTTTTGATATGGATTTACTTTATAAGGAGGTCACAGAATGAAACGTTTTATCGTACTCTGGATTCTGCTATCTGCTGGATTGAATATCTGGCAGATGGACAGGATTCGAGATTTGGAAGAAAAGCGCCCTATTGTAATCTACAAAGCTGATAATCAAGACGCAGAAATCAAAGGCAGAGTAGTCCACAAGGATAAAATTGGCGACCTGTACACGATCACAATACAGAACTACGGCATTTTCGTAGTTACTAGAGAGCAATTTGAGAAAATCAGAGTAGGAGACGAGGTGAGATTATGATACCAAAATATAGAGCGTGGGATAGACTGCGAAAAGAAATGAATTACAAAGTCATGGTAGGCAATTGTGACACAGATGACGAAAACTGGACTTGTCCTATCATTTGGATCGAAGAGGAAAAAGATTGGTTACATTTTGATGATTATGAATGTATCATGCAATGGTGCAAACGGTCTTGAGGCTATCGATGTTGTGCATAACTTCGTTGGGAGCCTTTTCGGAGCGTCTGCTTTCTTTTGGGGTAACGCAATCAAGTATATGCTTCGTTTCCAAAAGAAGAATGGTCTTGAGGACCTGAAGAAAGCCAGAAAGAACCTTGACTGGCTGATCGAGGAGATGGAACATGAGAATTAAGACATCAAATGGATCCATCATCAACGTTGACAAAATAAAGCATAGCATCACGATTGATGGTGTTGACTATGGCTCAGATTGTCGTGCGCTGACCTCTAAACACACAGACGGGACAGGAACAATAACTCTGATATTTGAAGGGAAAATTATTTGAAAGGACAGGCAATGAAACCTAAAAAATACCCATATTCAGGCTTTCAAAAGACAGATAACAAACAAGATAGAGTCGAATTCGCTGAGGTTTTAAATTACGAACCAATTAATGTGTCAATTGTTGTTAGAGAAGGGGAAAACAGTGATATACTAGCAAAATGTGTAATTCGCGCTTATGGCGAAGCATTATCATTTATAGCAACATTACCAGTAAAAGGAACTAGGTTTTCGAAACAAAATCAAGCGTTGTTTAAAATCAGGCTTTATCAAAGAATTGAAAAAATGGGGAGCGAGAAGCTTTTAAAAAGCAATCGTTTCATTTGGTCGAACATGTGCCTGGAAGAATTTAACAAAATAGTTACTCAGAAAGGAGGTTCATAGCATGCAGCTAAGATTAAAAGAACTTAGAGAGGACCTAGGGCTCTCTGTCAAAGATATGGCTAGGGATACGGGTGTTTCTCAAAATACAATTCACTTGTATGAGCGAGGTGGATATCCATCTATTAAGCAAATTGAAATGATTGCTAAAACCTATGATGTAAATCCTGCTTGGCTTGTAGGGTGGATAGATGATGAAATGATGCCTGCAATCCAGGTAGTTGAAAAAGTGGTCCACAAAGAGAGTCCAACAGCAAGACTGCCAGATTACCACAATAACAACAACTACGGTAAGCTTATCAAGTGGGTAAAAACCAAAAGGTACATAGGAGGTAAGGTTTGGCAATAGATATTAAAAAAAGACTGAAGGCTCTGCCTTACATCGATATCAAAGCGAAGTCAAAGCACCAAGAAATCATCAGTTTGAAGTCAGGTATTTTACGAGGGCAGCAGTTCGACAGCATGCCAAAATCAAAAAGTAACAAGAACCAAACTGAAGAATTGAATGTGTTGATCATTGACAAATCAGAACAGCTATATAAAGAAATCAAACAAATGTACCACGAACGTGACGAACTCGTTCAAGCGATTGAGTCGCTCGATGATCCGGTGGAAAACATCGTGATGCGATTACTGTATATTGATGGCCTTTCTTGGAAAGAGGTTCAAATCAAACTAAATTGTAGTCCTGCAACGATCCAGCGAGCAAAACATAAAGCGTTACTAAAATTATCTAAAATGTATGATAAGAATGATAGCAAATGATAATTTTAATGTGGTAAATTAGTACCATGAAGAATAGCAGAGAGGGAAACTCTGCTTTTTTTGTGCATTAAAAAGGAGGTGAGGATATGTGGTAGTTGTTGAACCAATCAGAAATAGAGATGATGTTCAGCTTATGATTGAATGGAGATGAAGACTTCCTCTTTCCAAGCCGAAACGGAAAGCACCAGCACATAAAACCTAACACAGCTTATAAAATCATCAAGAAAGCCGCTGAAGAAGTTGGTCTAGAAAATATAGCGACTCACTCGATGAGAAAAACCTTTGGCTTATTCATGTATGATCAAACAAAGGATGTCGCTCTGATAATGGATCTATTAAATCATTCAAGCCAGAGCATTTCGCTTCGGTATATCGGAAAAAATCAAGATTCACAAGACAGAGCCATGACGAAGTTTCAGGGCTTTTAATTTTTTTATTTTACTATCAATTCATTGTTTTGAGGTTATGATGATTTCTAGTTATGAAAGGCACTTTTAAAAGACTATCTAATAAAAGAACAACCAACCAAAAACCATTAGGAAAAATTGTAGTTGGAGTCGAAATTGAAAACTGCTCAGAATTAAAAGAGTTAACTCAAGAATGTTGTGAAGCAATCGAACACTTGAACAATTGTATTGACAAGCTAAATAAATTCGAGCTCAAAGCATCGACATCAATAATCGAATGATTGAAGTTTCAACTCGAGAAGAACGCAACCAGTTTTACAATTCCAGTGAATGGAGAGCGCTTCGTAAGTTAGCACTTGAACGTGATCACAACGAATGTGTTTGGTGCAAAGACGAAGGCAAAGTCACGAGAGAGAACCTAGAGGTTGACCACATCAAGGAGCTAGAGTTCTATCCAGAGTTTGCACTTGATATCGATAATCTACGAACATTGTGCAAAGCATGTCATAATAAGAGGCATGATCGCTTTGATAAGAATAACAGAAATTTCCGAAAAGATGAATGGTGGGGTTAGGTGAACGAACCTTAAACACCCCCCGGTCAAAAAAATCGGATATTTTCAAAGATGTCGGTAAGCGGTCTGCACTCGACTGTCCAAATTTTTAACCAAAAATAAAGGGGGTGGGGGGTAATGGAAGAATACTCAGAAAAAAATATAAAAGAATTAGAAAATCAGCTACTTTCTAAAATCGGCTATTTTAGTCCTAGAAAAAAGGATGCGGTCCAGTATGAAAAAGTTAATCGTTACCTTTATCTTGTTAGGTTGCTCTATGAGCTGAAAGCTCGACTGCATGAGGATGGATTGGTTATCACTGTCCATAATGGGCAACAAAGATTCCAAAAAGCGAATTCTCTCATCAAGGAAATCAATACAACCAGCAATCAGCTTTTGGCTATTGAGCGCTCGTTTGATTTTGATGTTGAAAATTCTCCTGTCGAGAAAGCTACGTCTGGAAGTGACCTGTTATGATTTCTCATCCGCTGGTTGATGACTACATCAAAATGGCCGAGTGTGGAGATATTGTCGTCAACAAGGAAAGGAAGTTGCTTTTTAAAATCATCAAGGAGAAAATCTATCCTCGTGATGATTTGTATTTTGATAATGACTTAATTGACAAGTTCATTCGGTTTGCGGAAAAGAATTTTTTCCCTCTGGCCAAGTATCAGCTTTTCTTGACTCCGTTTATCTTTCTTTTTCGGAAGGAAGACGGGGAGCCGCACTTCGACGAGTATCTATACACACTTGCTCGTGGGGGTGGTAAGAATGGTTTTATGTCGGCGAGATCCTCGTTTTTTATCAGCCCTATCTATCCTATCAGAGATTATGATGTGACCATCACTGCTAACTCTGAGAAACAGGGGAAGGTTTCCTTTGAGGAAGTCTATGAGACTATTCAAAGGCGTGGTCTTGAGGACCATTTCTATCTAACTAAAATGTCTATCACAGGTCGAGCGAACAACTCGGTCTTTTCTTTTCGTACGAATAATCCGAAGACCATGGACTCGGCTCGCGATGGCTGTCTAGAGTTTGACGAGATTCACCAATTTGAAGATGATAAGGCAGTGAAGGTTCAAAGGTCTGGTCTTGGAAAGATTGCACATGCTCGGACTTTCTACAACGGTACGAATGGATATGTGCGCGAGGGATTTTATGACAAGCTGATAGAGAAGTCTATGCAAATCTTGAATGGAGAGGTTGACGATTTCAGACTATTCCCTTTCATCTGTAAGCTTGATAGTGCAGATGAGGTGGATGACATGAAGAACTGGCCGAAAGCTAATCCGATGTTGGATGAAAGCACTCCTTATGCTAAAAGGTTGCTTGCTAGAACAAAGGCTGATTATGATGACCTTGAGCTGGAGCCGTCTGGCCGTCAGGAGTTCATGACTAAACGGATGAACCTTCCTGAAGCAGACCTTGAGAAAGATGTGACTTCTCGAGAAAAGCTAGTTGCTTGTTTGCGATCTCCTGGTATCGACTTGAAAGGCCGGTCATGTGTGGCTGGTTTTGACTATGCGAGCATCCGAGACTTTGCGAGCGTTGGTTTGTTATTTAAGAATGGTGATGAGTTCATCTGGAAGCAACATTCGTTTGCGAGAAAATCATTTTTGAAAGCTTTTAAACTGAAAGCTCCTATTCAGGAATGGGCAGACAGAGGTCTGTTTACGATTGTGAACGGTCCTAGTATTGACCCTCGTTTATTGGTCGAAAAATTGAATGAATGGAGTAGAGAGTATCAAATCGAGCTAGTCTGTGCTGATGGTTTCAGAATGGACTTGTTAAAACCGCTTTTGGAAGAGGCTGGTTTTGAATATGAGTTCTTGAGAAATCCTGGGGCAATCCAGTCTAAGGTTGCGCCAATCATCGAAGATGGATTTGCCAATGAGCGTTTTGTCTTTGAGGGTGATAACTCTATGATTTGGTATACGGATAATACCTACGTCAAAGAGGATAAGGATGGCAATAAGCGTTTCTTGAAGAAAGAGCCCGTCAGAAGAAAGACGGATGGTTTCCATGCCTTGATTGCTGCTCTTTACAAGAGGGAGCTGGTGCAAGAGTCGAATGTTGGGGAATTCCTTGACATGCTCGAGGATTGGGAGTTTTAGGCAATGACATTATTGTAATTGAATGTAGCTCTGTTTTTTGATATACTCATTCTGATATTTAGTGCAATATTATTTTGCAAATAGGATTAGGAGATGGACTCATGAACAGACAGGAACAATTACTTGAATTAGAGAATGAAATAGCTAAAGCAAATAAGGAAATTGATAATTTAAAATCAGGTATGACTCCTGGTCAGATGATTTTAGTGCTTTTTCTTTTGAAATTTGATACAATGAAATCATATTTTAGGAGGAGTCATTATGTCTAAAGAAAAAATTACGTCTGTCTATGTTGATGAAAACGGTAATATCTACGAGTTGAAAAAGTCAGTTTGGAAGAGACCGTTGTTTTGGTCAACGATGGTGCTATCTATCTTTTTCATTCTACTTTTTAGCTTATTGATAAGAGCAGCAGTTATTTATAATGAGTTAGACAATATGTATAGTCAACTTCAATCAAAGCAAAGTACCAGTGATAGAATATCGAAGAAGGTTAATTCTTACATGCGAGCGGTAGCACCAACAGCTATGTCGGAGGCAGCGGATTTTGCAATGTCTAGTAATGACCATGAGTATAAATTTGGAGAATCAGTCAAGTACCCTGATGGGAATTTGACAGTTAACAATCCTCAAAAAGATGCAACGGGTATGATTGCACTAAATCATGGATATGAAAATTATGAATTAATGACAGTAGGTGTGGTCTTTGAAAATACTAGCTCATCTGCTATCACAATCAACCCTAAATTGTACTTTGCGAGTAATTCCTTTGATGAATATTTTGAATACGACGCGGTATTTTTAGGTGAAAATACGACTAAAAATAGTGATGATATTATCACTGTTCCTGCTGGGAAAAAAGGTGTTTTTGCCATCTTTTACGCTATTCCTAAAGAACAAGCAAAAGATGAAAACTATCAAGTCCAGTTCTACAACAGTATCTGGAAGAATAAATAATGGAATAATCTAAAAAGCATCTTTGGGTGCTTTTTTATTGTTTTTGGGTGGGTGGTCGGCAGAAATTAAAAGAAAGGAGGACGAACCTTGGGATTGCTGAATTTATTTAAACGTGAAACACCAATTGCTAGTTTTGAATTTGAAGAGCTGGAGCGAATATTTGGGAATCTACAGTTAAAAAGTCTGGCTGTCGACAAGTCTGCTGAGTTTGTTGCTCGGATTTTTTCTAGGTCAGAGTTTAAGTATCTTGAAAAGGGAAAAACAAAAAAATCTGATTGGGATTACTTGTTAAATGTTAGACCAAATAAAAACGAGTCAGCTTCTGAATTTTGGCAAAAAGTTGTTTATCGTTTGATTACTAAGAATGAAGTTCTAATTTTTCTCACAGATGATGATCAGTTGCTTGTTGCAGATTCCTTTACACGAACTAAATATGCTGTTTATGACGATATATTTGAGTATGTATCTTGTAGGGGCTATACTTTTGAAAAAAGATTTAGGATGAGTGAAGTGATTTTCTTGCAATATAACAATAATCGATTGCAAGAGTATGTATCTGATTTATTTTCAGACTATGAGAAACTTCATACTCGTTTAGTCGAAGCTTTGGCGAGAACGAATCAAATCAGAGGAACTCTTAGTACCAGAACAAACGGGAGTTTCAATGATAAAATGCGAGAAAAACTTCAAGCCTATGCCGATGGACTTTTTAAGTCATTTAGCACCAAAACGATTGCGATTGTTCCATCTCAGGATGGAATGGAATACACTGAGCATACGAATACAACAGGGACTTCAAATATCTCTGTTGATGAGTTGAAGAAACTTCGTCGGCAATTTGATGATGAGGTTGCTGATATCTTAGGGATTCCAACAGCCTTAATTCATGGAGACATGGCCAATCTTGAAAATAGCCAAAAAATGTTTAATAGTTATTGCTACCAATCACTCGTTAAGAAAATGAGTGATGGGCTTAATTTTGCTTTAGTGTCAAGACGGAAATACGAGCGCGATAATCTATTTGTAATCATTGGCGAAGGTCAGAGAGATAAGTTTGCACTTGCTGAAAACATTGATAAGCTTATTTCTTCTGGTGCGATGACTCGAAACGAGGTGCGATCTGAACTTGGCTTAGAATCTGTCCCTGGTGGCGATAAATTCCTCATCACCAAAAACTATCAACTTGGTGAACAGTTAGAGAAAGGAGGTGAGAAAGAA
>QWCL01000709.1_pt1 | contig 11769 bp, 9 predicted proteins | sample 1972551 | NCBI WGS metagenome assembly QWCL01 (sample SAMN09866709, study PRJNA288562) | Human oral metagenome isolate term2_saliva, whole genome shotgun sequencing... | isolation source: mouth | host: Homo sapiens | place: USA: California
TGCGACCGGTCACCGCACCAAACTCTTTGCCCACACGGCGAATCTCCTCGCCTGTCTCGTCAAACAATTCTACGGGGAAAGGACCACTTCCCACACGAGTAGAGTAAGCCTTGAAAATACCCCACACACGACCAATGCTTTGGGGAGCAATGCCCAAGCCCGTGCAAACACCGCCAATGGTGGTCGAAGAAGAGGATACAAATGGATAAGTACCGTGGTCGATGTCCAACAGCGAACCTTGTGCGCCCTCTGCCAACACGTTCTTTCCTTCTGCCAAAGCGCGGTTAATCTCGTGTTCCGTGTCGGTGATGGGGAAACGGCGCATATAGTCGATGCCTTCCAACCACGTCTTTTCCTCCTCCGTGATGTCGAAATCGGTGAATCCCAAATCCTTCAAGATTTGGAGGTGACGTGCTTTCAGTGCTTCATATTTGGGTAGAAAATATCCTTGGATGTCGCCCACACGGAGTCCCACACGCGCAGCCTTGTCGCTATACGTCGGACCAATGCCCTTGCCCGTAGTGCCCACTTTGCTCTTGCCCTTTGCCGCTTCATAAGCGCGGTCGAGCACGCGGTGTGTGGGAAGAATCAAGTGAGCGCGACGACTGATGTGCAGACGTTCCACCACCTCATAACCCGCACTCTCCAGTTCGCGCGCCTCATTCATAAAGAGGTCGGGAGCAATCACGCAACCATTACCGATGATGTTCACCTTGCCCTCGTCAAAGATGCCCGAGGGGATGGAACGAAGCACAAACTTCTTGCCATCAAAGATAATCGTGTGACCAGCGTTGGGACCGCCAGCGAAACGCGCCACGAGGTCATAGCGAGGAGTAAAATAGTCCACCACTTTACCCTTACCTTCGTCGCCAAAGACAATGCCGAGCAAGGCATCTACTTTTCCTTTTGTCATAGTTTTAGGAGAAATGAAAGAGCGCAACGTTCGTCTTTTTTGCCATTGCGCGTGATATTTGCCACAAAGTTACACTCTTTCTGCTTAATATGCAAAAAATAAGTTGTAAATTTGCCTTTCCTCTTGAGCTTCTAAGCTCTCTAGTCTTTCTAGATTCTCTAGTCCCTCTAGTCTCTCTAGTCCAATCGCGCTAGCCCTCTAACGTCTAACGTCTAGCCCCTAACGTCTAAAAAAATGCTCCAAATCCGTGTTCTCCCTCAGGTAGCCTATGACGCTGCCCTCCTTCGTGCCGATGTTGCCCAGCGTATGGGAGTTGCCCCCGAGCAAATCCGCGCCATCCGTCCCCTCAAGCGAAGCATCGATGCCCGTCAGCGACAAGTCATGGTCAATCTTACCTTAGAAGTCTTCATCGACCAAGACCCCACCACCTTGTCCTACGATCCCGTCCACTATCCAGACGTCACCGCAGCACCCCAAGCCATCGTTGTAGGAGCAGGTCCCGGAGGACTCTTCGCTGCACTCCGACTCGTAGAACTCGGCATACGTCCCATCGTCCTTGAGCGCGGACGCGATGTGGATGCACGAAAAAAAGACCTCGCAGCCATCTCGCGCGACCACATCGTAGACAGCGAGAGCAACTATTCCTTTGGAGAAGGCGGAGCCGGAGCTTTCTCTGACGGAAAACTCTATACGCGTTCCAAAAAACGTGGCAACGTGCAGCGCATCCTCAGCATCTTCTGCCAACACGGAGCCGCCACCGACATCCTCGCCGATGCCCATCCCCACATCGGCACCGACCGCTTGCCCGGCATCATCCAACGGATGCGCGAACAAATCAAAGTCTCCGGAGGGGAAGTGCATTTCCAAACCCGAGTCGATGCCCTCCTCTTTTCCACTGATGGTAGTAGGGTAGTGGGAGTGCGCACCGCACACGGCACAGAGTTTCAAGGCCCTGTCATCCTCGCCACGGGGCATTCCGCTCGCGACGTCTATCGCTATCTCCACCAAGCCGGAGTCGACATCGAACAAAAGTCCCTCGCTATGGGAGTTCGCTTAGAACACCCCGCCCATCTCATCGACCAAATACAATATCACAACCGCGAAGGTCGAGGAAAATATCTCCCTGCGGCAGAATACGCCTTCGTGCAACAAGTCAAAGACCGTGGAGTCTATAGTTTCTGTATGTGTCCCGGAGGATTTGTCGTCCCTGCTGCCACAGGTCCCGAACAACTCGTGGTCAACGGAATGTCCCCTGCCAATCGCGGTAGCAAATGGTCAAATTCGGGAATGGTCGTCGAAACTCGTCCCGAAGACATCGACGGCGAACTCATGCCTTTCCTCCTTGAAGCCATGAGTGATGAACAATTTGCGGCTCACCATACCGATTTTGACGACAAACACAATCCGCTCCGTATGATGTATGTGCAAGAAGCCCTCGAGCGCGCCACGTGGATTCAAGGCGGACGCAGTCAAGTAGCCCCAGCCCAGCGAATGGCCGATTTCGTCAATAGTCGTTTATCGGCCGACCTCCCCAAGTCCAGTTACAATGCTGGACTCATCGCTTCTCCCCTTCATTTTTGGATGCCCCGCTTCATCACCTCGCGTTTGCAAGAAGGTTTCAAGGCCTTCGGGCGTCGCAGTCGCGGATTTCTCACTGACGAAGCCATCCTCATCGCCACCGAATCGCGCACCTCAGCCCCAGTGCGCATCCTCCGTCAGCCCGACACCCTTCAACACGTTCGTCTGCGCGGTCTTTATCCTTGTGGCGAAGGTGCCGGCTACGCTGGTGGCATCGTCTCTGCTGCTATCGATGGCGAACGCTGCGCTGAAGCCCTCTCCCAAGAAACCATCAGGCCATAGGGATAGTTTTTCTAGGGATTCTAGAGGTTCTAGTCTCTCTAGTTCCCACGCGCGTACGCGCGCGCCCTACAGGGATTTTTGCTTTTTTGCTGTCACAAGTGTCACACGATTTTCGTATTCCTCTGAATTTCACACTAATAAAGTTGTTGTTAGAAAGCACTTCTTCAACAACCCGTCCTTTCCACTAAAACGACCCGTCGTTTTTAAAAAGTGACCCGTCGTTTTTCTCAAAACAACCTGTCGTTTTCATCAAAACAACCCGTCGTTTTCACCAAAGTGACCCGTCGTTTTTGCTTGAAGTCTTAATAATAAAATAAACGTCGTTTGTGATACATCGATTTTTCCTTGAAATTCAATCTGTTGCGCAGTTTCTGTGACACTTGTGACAGCAAAAAAACAAAACTCCTGTTGTACGCGCGCGTGAAGAAGCGTCTAGTCCCTCTAACCTCTAACGTCTAATCTCTAACGTCTAACCTCTAACTTGCTATTTGTAGTTGACAAAAATGGGGGGGTAGAAGTGGTAAGCGAAAAAAAGAAATATAAGACCATTTTTTATGCGTTAAACCTTGGTAGTTCCTATGAAAGGATTTACCTTTGCATACGAAACTATCTAAAATCGGTGTTTTATCCACGGTGCAAAATTGTGAAAAAAGCGTCACAGGGTGAAATGACGATACGTACGTCTTATAAAATACGCACAAAAAAACAGATATGAAGAAAGCTTTTACTTTGCTGTTCTTTACTGCACTCGCGGCTACAGCTGTGCACGCACAGCGTGTAGTTCTTAAGCATAATGTGTTGCTCGATGTAGTGCATTCTCCTAACCTTAGCTTAGAACTTGGTCTTAATAAAAAACAGACACTTGACTTTCAGGTGGATTTTAATCCCCTTATTTATAATGCGGCTGACAATGCTAAGTTTCGTCACATCGCAGTGCAGCCCGAGTGGCGTTACTGGACGTGCGAACGTTTTAATGGTTGGTTCGTAGGTGTGCATGCACACGCTGGACGCTTTAACGCTGGCAACGTGTCAATGCCCTTTAATCTTTTTCATACGGTGAAAGATAATCGCTATGAAGGGTGGTTTGCAGGAGCAGGTGTTGGACTTGGTTATCAACTTCCGCTTAGTCGTCGCTTTAGCCTTGAGGCTGAAATCGGAGCTGGTTATGCTTATGTAGATTATGACAAATTTGCTTGTGGAAAGTGTGGAGCACGCCAGCACGAAGGTAGTACAGACTATTGGGGTGTTACTCGCGCAGGACTCTCTCTCGTCTACGTGCTGAAATAAATGTAGCTCTTCTAGTCGTTCTAGGACCTCTAGTTTCTGATTAACCGAGCCACGCTTGTAGTGGCGAGCATAAAAGGGTCTGCGACCCTCTAGTCTCTAACGTCTAACGTCTAACGTCTAAAAAGGGTTCTCGACCCTCTAACGTCTAAGTATGAAGATATTATTAGCTCTTGCTGCTGTGGCTTTCGCTTTGCCTGTTGCAGCCGACAATTATAATGGCCGTGTTGCCTTCAAACAAACCGCTCCCAAGGTGGTGCAAGATAGTGTCCGCTTCGGTGTTGATGTTGTTCTTGATGATGTTGCCTTAGGAAGTCGCACATTGCTCATGCTCACTCCAAAGCTCGTTTCTGAAGATGGAAAGCAAACTTACGATTTTCCTACTGTGAGCGTAGGAGGGCGCAACCGACAAATTATGTGGCAACGTCACAACTTTGAAGGACCTAAACCGCTCTATCATAAAAACGGTACAGCACAAACTGTTTCACTCTCGCTCGCTGCGCCCAATTTGAATTGGATCAAGAAGTCTCGACTCGTTGTGGACGAACAGGTGAGAGGATGCGCACAATGCGAACAAGGCGAAATGCGCTACAACCTCCTCGATCGTTTGGTGAAAGAACCCTATCGTCCTAAGTTCACTACGGTTTTTGTTACTCCCAAGCCTGAACCCGTCAAGACTCGTTCTGACCGCTTCATCGCACGTTTCAATTTCCGCGTCAATCGTTCTGAACTTCTTCCAGAACTCGGTAACAACCGCGTAGAATTTGCACGCGTCGATAGCGTGGCGAAAGCTATTCTGCTTAATACGGACGTCAAGGTGAAGAATGTGTCTATCGATGGTTACGCATCTCCCGAAGGTACTGACGCTGCCAACTTGAAGCTTTCGCAAAATCGCGCCCTTTCCTTTGCTGACTATCTCCGTCGCACCTACAATCTCTCTCGTGGAGTCCTCAATGGAGTAGGTCACGGTTCTGACTGGGAAGGTCTTCGCAATAGCGTGATTGCCGATGCAAATGTGCCTAACAAACAAGCAGTTCTCGATATCCTCGGTGCCGCTAGCAACAACGAAGTGCGCAAGACCAATCTTCGCAAACTCGATGCTGGTCAGCCCTATGCTTACCTCCTCGCTAACAACTATCCTCCCCTTCGTCGCACTGAATATCAATTCACCTACACCGTGCGCGATTTCAACCTCGAGGAAGCCATACAGCGCATTTATTCTAATCCTGCGCTCCTTTCGCTTAATGAAATGTATCTCGTAGCCGATCACTTCCCAGCCGGAAGTGCAGAGCGTCGCAACGCGCTCGACATCGCGCAGCGCATCTATCCCAACGCTCCCGAAAGCCGATTCAATGCTTTGGCTTATCGCATGGCGCAAGGAGAACAAGTCACTGACGAACAATTCCTTTCTAGTTACACTGCCTCTCCTGAAAAGTGGAACAACCTCGGTGTTTACTATGGTCTTCGCAAAGACTATGCTCGTGCCAAGGAATGCTTCTCTCGTGCAGGCAACCTCCCTGCAGCGCAAGCCAACCTTGCCGAACTCGCCAAGGTAGAGGAATAATCCTAGGACTAACGCCTAGTTTTTCAAAAGAATCAATTATCTCACATTTTAATAACCAATTTATTTCGTATGAAAAAGCAATTTTTTGCTGCGGCTTTGATTCTTGCACTTGGTGCAGGTTTCACCGCTTGCTCAAATGATGATTTGGGCAAATCAGAAGGCAAGGAAGTGGCTCAGAATGGTACTGCTTATATGTCCGTTTCTTTTACTCTTCCTGCTCCTGCGACTACTCGTGCTGAAGCTGACCCTGCTCGCTACCAATATGGTAAGTGGAATGGTCAAGACAAAATCAAGTCTGTAAAGGTGTATGTCTTCCAAACTGAAGGCGGTGCTACGACCCTTGAAAAGATGGTAGAGTTGTCAGATGCTCAATTGCGTCTTGATCAAAAAGCTACTGGTGATGTTAAGGTTTCAGCTAATGAAGCTTTCAAAGTTAAGCCTGGTGATAAAACTGTTTACGTAGTGGTTAACCCAACTGCTTCTGTAAACTTGCCTGAAGCAGTTGGTGGGACTCTTGATGCTTTCGAAACTGCATATAAAAAGGTGAATGCAGGTACTGATGCTACCAAAGCCAAGTATTTCCCAACTGCTGATGTAACCGAAACCCGTGCTAGTGAAGTTGCTTCAGTGGAAGGTAATGATGATGTCATCTTGATGACAGGTGAAAAAACTACTATCAATGTAGTTAATGGTGCTACGCAACAAGAAGCTATCTCAGGTGCTAAGAACCAAGCTAAGTTGAGAGTTGAACGTGCTGTTGCTCGTGTTGTAGTAACTAAGGGTGCAAATGCAACCTTTGAAATTAAGGGTGATGATCCTATGACCAATGACAAGGACGAAACAGTTCTTGCTACATTGTCAGATCTTACTTATACTGTAGCGCAAGGCGAACAAACTTTCAATTTCGTCAAGATAAATCATACTGAAAAAGGTATGACTCAGGATGCTGAGAATGCTCAGGATTACGAAAAAACCCCAGCTTTCGAAAAAAAGACTACAGCTAACGATAATTTCTGGGCAGATGCATCTATTAAGGGATATCAAGCTCTTATTGAGTATTACGACTACTCAGGTCTTTGGTTGAATCAACATAAGGGAATCGAAGTTAAGTCTCGCGCTGCATTTATGAATGAAGCTGCTAATGAGTCAAAGGAGATTGAAGCTGTAGGTAAACACATCACTACTGCTACTACTGGTGACCACGGTTTGTTCCTCTTGCCTACTACTCACAAGTATGGTGCTACTGCAGCTGAATCAGACTACCGCAAGTCCAACACTGCTTACATCCTCGTACGTGGTGTCCTCACTCCTAAGGTCTATGTTAACGCGCAAGGTAAGTTTACCAAAGATCCTTTCACAAAGGGAGCGGATTTCTATCTCGGTGCAAATGGTGTGGTTTATGCTGACTCTGCTTGTGTGCAAAACCCCGATAAAGGTGGTGTAAAGGGTCAAACTGCTCAATTGTATAAGGGTGGTAAGGCACTTTACTTCGTATGGGTTCACCCCGACAAGTTGGATGGTACCCTCAACTCACCTGTTGACCGTAACAACATCTACCACGTTCAACTCAAGGGTGTAGCTTCTTGGGGTGCTAACTGGAACCCACTCGTTCCTTATCCAAAGAATACTCCAGAAATTGATCCTAATACTGGTAAGATTAAAGATGGTAACGATAAGGGTAAGTTCCCCAAGAACCCCAACAACCCAGATGACCGTCCTAACGACAACCACCTCGAACCCAAGAATCCTCCTGTGAATCCTAACGAGAACATCACTCCTACGGAAACTTGGATGGCTGCTGAGGTGACTATCCTCCCATGGGCTGTTCACTCTTACGAACACATCCTCAAATAATTCGTAATGAGTCTCCATCTCTCTAGATGGAATTCCCTATAACAAGCAAGGGGAGGAAACTCCCTCCCCTTGCTTCTTTTTTCTCCTTATATCTGTTGTGCACTAGCGTTGTGCTAATGCCTCATGCAGATGACAATACATAACGCTTTACTACGTATGAATATCTTGGGAAAGTTCACAGCACTTGCTGCACTCGCACTCGCCACTACTGCTCTTGGTAGCTGCGACTCTATGTTCCACGATGATCTTGCTGACTGCCCGCAGGGTGTGTATGTGCGCTTCTACCAACAAACACCCTGCAACACGCTCAATAGCGTCGTGGGTAAGGTGAACAATTTGCACGTTCTTGCTTTCGACAAAAAAACTGGTGTTCTTGCCAATTATGTGGCTGCCAATGGCGAAGCAAATCTCACTGCTGACTACCAAACTTTGCTCCCTTTGCATCAAGGTCAATATGAACTTGTGGCATGGACGGGAAATGCAGACGAATTGGCTTCAGCTAAACTTCAAAAGGGGGTCACTAAGAAAAGTGACGTCTTCTTCCAACTTCGACAACAACAAGACGGTTCTCTCGTCTTTCCTAATACTCCTGAACCTCTCCGATATGGATTTGCTGGTACAGGACTCCACAGACTCCCTGCAGATGCTGACGAAAAGAAAACTTTCGGCGATATGGTTGCCGATGACGTCATTAGCATCCCAGACCCTGCAGTAGAAGGCAGTGTTTTCAAATATGCTGCCATCAATTTGCGCCAACAAGCTCTACGCGTTAATGTCAATGTTATTGTTGATCCAAGCGTCAAGCCCAGCAAATATCCCACTGGTCCTGCTAAGTTCAACCTCCAGTTGCTCACCCATGGTCGTGAACTTGCTCACGAAGCGCTGCAAGACTCTAAAAACCAAGCATTGTGGCAGGTGCCACAAGCCAAATTAATTGCTTCAAAACAAGAGTCTCCCCTTATGGCTTTCCATCAGGAGGTTGTAGGCGATACGCTCAAAAGTCAATTTAATGTCCTCGGCAACACGCTCGACCAATTGGCACAAGCTCGTCTCACGCTCACACACGAAGGCAAGAATGTAGAACTTTCTCCTGCTGTGATGGAATATGCTAAGGGACTTGATTTGCCTGAGCTCATAAAAGTTGCAGTCGGTCAAGGTAACCTAAATTGTAATGGTGAAGTGACCATCAATCTCTATGTCAACAATAAGTGTCCCGATTGCGGTACATACATGGTGTTTGATGTGGTCATTGCCAACTGGAGTGTTCACTCTTACGAAACAATACTCCATTCGTAATTCTCTACAATGGCTTTGATTGAAGCCAAACTGCATTTAAGCCTCGCTCATCTTGAGCGAGGCTTTTTTCGTTCAGGTCGACTCTACGCTCTAAGGTCTACCCTCTAACGTCTAGTTTCTAACAACTTTTTTTCTGTATTTGGTGGGATTCTGAAAAAAAAGTCGTATCTTTGCAGCCGATTATAGAGTCCGACGGGGCAGAAGAAGCGAGCAGATGTGCTCCGCCTCCCGGAAAAATCCGTTTCACATACATCAAATCAAACAAATGTACGCAATCGTAGAGATTAACGGTCATCAGTTTAAGGTGGAAGCAGGTATGAAGCTCTTCGTAGACCACCTCGCTAGCGCAGAAGCTGGCGCAACTGTTGAGTTCGACAAGGTTCTCCTTCTCGACAAGGACGGTCAAGTCACTGTAGGTGCTCCCACAGTAAAGGGCGCAAAAGTTGTTGCTGAAGTGCTTTCTCCACTCGTAAAGGGTGACAAGGTGCTCATCTTCCACAAGAAGCGTCGCAAGGGCTATCGCAAGCTCAACGGCTTCCGTCATCAATTCACTGAACTTTCTATCAAGGAAGTTAAAGCTTAACCCCCTAAATATATCAGACAATGGCACACAAAAAAGGTGTAGGTAGTTCTAAGAACGGCCGTGAATCGGCATCACAACGTCTTGGTGTTAAAATCTGGGGCGGACAATCTTGCATCGCTGGCAACATTATCGTTCGTCAACGTGGCACAGTTCACTATCCTGGTAAGAACGTAGGCATTGGCACTGACCACACGCTCTACGCTCTCGCTGATGGTGTGGTTACCTTCAAGCGCGGTCAACGCGACCGCAGCGTGGTTTCTGTAGAACCCAAGGCTGAAGCGTAATCGTAAGCACTTTAGAACTATAAGAGGCTGCTTCAAAACGTCTGTTTTGATGCAGCCTCTTAGATTTACCAGAGATGCTAGTCCTTCTCAAATACTTTCAATAGATGCACAACATCATACTTGTCGATACCGCTCACTTAGATCACGTAGCGTTCGACCTCATTGTTAATTTCGAGCGAATGCTCGGTCGTCAAATCCCCCAAGGAGATTTTCCAAAATGGCTCGATTGCATCGCGCTCGATGGCGGACTTCGACCTGGAGATAACGAGACGCGCGTCTATCTCATTCATCCCAAGGCGCAAACTCAACTGCAACATCTCCTTCCCTGCAACTTTGCAGAAGAACTGAACGGAAAAGCATTTCGCGACGAACTCGGAGAATTTGCCCTCAATGCTTATGGAATAGAAGAAATTGTCTCGCAAGAAGACTATTTCGTGCAAGTATTTGAAGAAGTGTTGCGCGATGCAGACTGCGAACGCGTGATGGTGATTGCCGATCTCGATGGAATAACGGACGAAAGCGCACATTTCGCGCAGCGCATCAAAGCTCTTTGTGCAAATCCCCCCAAAGACGACAAAGGCAACGAACTTCCGCGCAAAGACATCACCCTCTTCACCATGCAACCCATCATGGGACGCGGTTTTCAACAAGAACTCCTCGGTTATAGTTTGATGGCAGCGCTCGGCATCAACGGCAACGAAGTGCAATAAATAGCGATTTCTCGGAAAAGAAGAAGTTCATCTCACTAGAAATCACTATATTTGCAGATAAGCTGTTAGCACTTTTATGTGAAGAGCGCGGCTACAAGCAGATTTTCACAGATAACAAATCACAACTCACGCATAACTCACAACGAAATGGGTAAAGTTCTCATCATTGGCGCAGGTGGCGTGGCCACCGTTGCCGCAGTGAAAGTGGCCAAAAACTCCGATGTTTTTGACGAAATTATGATCGCTTCTCGCACCGTGTCTAAGTGCGAAGCCATCGCCAAACGCATTGCCGACATGGGCTTGCGCAACGACATCAAAACGGCGCAAGTGGATGCCGACAACGTGCCTGAATTGGTGGCACTTTTCAAATCCTTCCAACCCGATTTGGTCATGAATCTCGCGCTTCCCTATCAAGACCTCACCATCATGGAGGCTTGTCTTGAAGCCGGTTGTCACTATCTCGACACTGCCAACTACGAACCCAAAGATGAAGCACATTTCGAATATTCTTGGCAGTGGGCTTACCGCGAACGCTTTGAGAAAGCCGGACTTTGCGCCATCCTCGGTTGCGGTTTCGACCCTGGTGTCACCTCTATCTACACCGCTTACGCTGCAAAGCACCATTTCGACGAAATCCACTATCTCGACATCGTAGACTGCAACGCTGGTGACCACGGCAAAGCCTTTGCCACCAACTTCAATCCCGAAATCAACATCCGCGAAATCACGCAAAAGGGACTTTATTGGGAAAATGGTAAATGGGTGGAGACAGAACCCCTCGAAATTCACCAAACTTTGACCTATCCCAACGTAGGTCCTCGCGAAAGCTATCTTCTCCACCACGAAGAAATCGAGAGTCTTGTCATCAACTTTCCCACCATCAAGCGCGCTCGCTTCTGGATGACCTTCGGACAAGAATATCTCACCCACTTGCGTGTGATCCAAAACATCGGTATGGACTCCATCGTCCCCATTAACTATGAGGGACACATGATCCAACCCCTCCAATTCCTCAAAGCGGTCCTCCCCAATCCCCAAGATTTGGGTGAAAACTACGAGGGAGAAACCTCTATCGGTTGCCGTATCCGTGGTATCAAGGATGGTAAGGAACACACTTACTACGTTTACAACAACTGCTCTCACCAAGCCGCTTACGACGAAACTGGTATGCAAGGCGTGAGCTACACTACTGGTGTTCCTGCCTGCATCGGCGCGCGTCTCTTCATGCAAGGTGTGTGGAACAAGCCCGGTGTGCACAACGTGGAAGAGTTCGATCCCGATCCCTTCATGGAAGAACTCAACAAACAAGGTCTTCCTTGGCACGAAATCCACGACGGCGATTTGGAACTCTAATTCCATCCCTCGCACAAAGACCATTTTTCGCTGAATAGATTGTGCTCAAATCTATTCAGCGAAAAAGT
>QWCL01002253.1_pt1 | contig 11722 bp, 16 predicted proteins | sample 1972551 | NCBI WGS metagenome assembly QWCL01 (sample SAMN09866709, study PRJNA288562) | Human oral metagenome isolate term2_saliva, whole genome shotgun sequencing... | isolation source: mouth | host: Homo sapiens | place: USA: California
GAAGCAATTGCCGTCGTAGAGTCGGCGCTTGCACGACGCCGATTCCAACTCGCCGTCCGCGCGGAACCTAGAGGCCGATCGCCTTACGAGCAGCAGCCCAGGCAAGAGCCCTAGCGTTCTCGGAAACCTGCAGCCAGTCCCATGCACTGCGGTAGAACGACCTCGCTTCGGAGTCTGTGGTGCGGATAGACACTGCATCGACTAAAACAGTGAATTCCATATATGCGTTGTACAAGCTGAAGCTACCGCTCAGCTCATCGGAGAAAGCGGCCTCCACACGGCGCATAACCTCGTGGATGTACGCACGGAAAGAACTGCTCAGTCCCTGGTCGTCTGCAACGTAAGCCGCGACCTCGCGAACCTTGGAAGCCATCGCCTCACGCTGGGAGTTGAGCCAATCAAGCATCCCAGGTTCAGTGGAGCTAGCGAATGCATCAAAGGTACCCGCCAAAGCAGACAGCATGTCCAGCTCGTAGCTCTCTAAGTGGAACGAAGAGTCCCACCCGTGGGGGTACTGGAAAATCGCTTGAGCCCACCGGGCGTAATACTTCGAGGCCCACGACAAATTATGTTTGGGGCGCTCAACCTCCACGACCTTCACAAGACGCTGGATATCACGCAGCAGAAGCGCCGCATGCAAAGCCTGCGCGATTTCCTCCTCAGTATCCAAAGGGCGTGCAAAACGTGCAACAGAAGAAGAGGACTGCGACCAGCCCTCAAACACGCGAAGCAACTCACGAGCAGGGTTAGCAAGCATTAGAGAATTCCTCCCATATTGACTATCAGGTTCATCAACCAACCATACCAACTAAGGAAGCACCAATGAACGAGAAACACCTAACCCCCGCCGAAACGCTCGCCACAGAGCACGCCCGCACCATCTGGTGGGCACGGCACCTCACCGTCCACAACCGAGGCCAGGAAGTCTACGCGGAGCTGAACCCAAGCAATATCGCCCACGTCATGGGCACCGCCGCAGCCGAACACATCAAGACAGCGCACCCCGACTTCTGGGTAGAGCTCATTGCCCACGCGAACAAGTGCCTAGAAGCCGCCCGCATCTGCTGGGCACGCAGGAACAGCATCCGACCTGACCTGCAACCCACCCTGCACGAAAACGAGCTGTTCAAGAACCGCACGAACATTCACATCCCCTGCCCTGTTGATTGCGGCGTCACCTTGCACGACGCGCTAACCGCCGACCAGATCAAGGACGAAGCCACGCTCCAGTTCTCAGATGAAGCGGTAGAGCACTGCATCACCCGCCTCGCAGAGCACCTGATGCGGCACCGCCGTAGTCAAGTCTCACAGATCCTATAACAACCGAAAGGCAAACCCCAATGGACAACGAACAATTCACCCTAATCTTCAACGCCATCTGCTTCTTCATCAGCGTTGCCGGCGCTATCGTCTCCGGATTCTTCTGCTTCAGGACGCTCAAAGATTCCTGGGAAGAGAAGAAGGAAGAAAAGGAAAAGGAACGCGAGCTATCGGCGAATCGGGACGGGGATAACCTCATCAAGCCCACGGATTCGGAGCTCTAGGTTCGACGGCAACGGCTTACCGGAAGCACCCAGCATGAAGATGCGTAGCGACTCTCCGGGGCGGAACACCTGCTGAACCTGCTCGCAGCGGACGAACTCATCAAGATTCGCCACCTCAAGAACCTCAACAGATTCACCAGTAACGTTGCACAACAGGTAGGTATCGCCGCTGTCCCAAGTCAGCTCAAATACAGGCTTCCACAGGCGAGACGCAATCTCAGCCTGAGACTCGGACTGCTTCTGCTCTTCAGCAACGATTTGTTCCATCTGCTTGAGCGACTTCTCCGCTTGCCGGGCACGCTCCTCCGCAGCCTCAGCAGCACGAACCGCGGCATCACGCATCTCTAGTGCCGCCTGATGCGCCTCCTCAGCCTTCTTCTTCGCCTTCTTCGAACCAAAGGACTGGTACCAAGAAACACCCGCGAAAAAGACAGAGACGAACGCGGCAAACATTGAGCCGCCAGAAAAAAGAGTTGAGAAATCCATAGCAACAATCCTAACCACCCACCCCACACCAACTAGGAAGGACACACCATGACCGCCACCAACCCCAAGACCAAACGCGACCGCGCAGCAGGCCGCACCCACCGCCACACCGCCATCCAGACAATCATCGACAACCACGACCAGGTACGCGCCGACATCGACAGCCTCGACAACAGCGTCGCGTGCCTCCAGGACGAACTCTGCGAGACCCGCCGCCTCACCGACCACCTCAACGGGAGGGTCGCACAGCACACGAAAGATGTGAACGCCAACGTCGGATTCGCAATGCAATGCATCGTCGAGAACGAACGCAAGCTCACCGAAACCGAGTGCGCAGTCGGAATCCTGCAGGGCGCCGGCAAGGACCAGCGCAAGGCGCTCGCCCAGCTCAACCGCTACACCAAGCAGCTCCACGCCAAGCAGACGAACCTGAATCACGACCTCACCCTCGTTCGCGCTGACCTCGCAGAGATGGAAAAGAAGTTCATCACCCTCGCCTGGATCAGCCTCGGCATCTGGCTCGTCGCAGCACTCACCATCCTCATCCTGCTTCTCATCATCTAACCCCAGGGACACCAACCATGATCACCCCCAACACTATCCGCAACGCTACGTTGGTATCGGCACCGCACAGCCCACAATCACCTTCCGAGCAATCATCTTCGCGCTTGCGCTCGCCCCTGCTTCCGCCGCAATCCTTATCGGCAGCTTCATCAACGACCACAACCAGGGAGAGCTCAATGGCTAAATCAACGCTGAGCGACCTGCCAACTCTCACCGAGTGGTTGAAAGCGCACCCCGGTGAGCATCTGCTCCCCGCCGCAACCGTCGCGCGTGAAGCAGGCATCAAAGAGACCACGCTACGAGCCTACGCTGGCGACTCCATCAAAGCCGCCGTCACCTCTCGCCTCCGCCCCGCGGCGAAGGGAGACTTCAACGGGAACTACTGGTACAAGCCCTCAGACGTCGAGGCATGGCTGGAGAAACGCGCCGCTTCCAAGCAGCTCTGCCGCCGCCACATGCAAGCAATCCACTGGCGTAAGAAACGCCTACCCATCCAAGGAAACACCACCAATGACCAACAAGATTGACCTGCCCCACAAGACGATGTTCGAGGCATGCAACCCCGGCACCAAGCTTGTCTCTGAAAGTCAGGTCGCCGCAGCCGCCGGCATCAAAGTCTCCACCGTCCGAACCTACAGCGGCACTGCCGTCCGAGCCGCCGGCATCCGCCTCCGCCCAGTAGCCAAAGACGATGACGGCCGCCTATGGTACAAGGCATCAGACGTTGAAGTCTGGCAGCGAAACCGCGCAGCAGGCAAGGCCCGCTACCGCGCAATGATGACAACCTCCATCAACATCTAACCCCCACAGCTTCCCCCGCCGCCGTCCCTTTTCCTACAGTAGCCACACAGGCGGCGGGGGACCCCACCACTCCACACCCCACCCAAGGAAACACCACTATGGCAAGCCACAAGATCGCAATCGAATTCGTCCACGGAACCGCCACCGGCGAAAAGGACATCATCCACACCCACGCCCACTGGGACGGCCGCCACGGCGAAAAAGCACGCAACAAAGCAGTTATCGACGCAGTCGCCACAGCAATCGCACCCCGCGCCTGCAGCACCTTCGACGTACACCCCGGCGGAGACGTCTACCTCTACACCGGAGGCTACCCTCGACGAACGATGCTCTGGGCAACCTACACCATCATCAGCTAAGGCTAAGGAAGAAACACTGATGCAAGAACACCAGGAACACGAAGGCTTCCCCTTCACCGTCGAAGTCCTACAGCTCACCAGGGACGGGGAAATCGTAGGCAAATGCTTCCGTATCACATGCGGCACCTGCAAGCAGAGAAACACCAAAGCCGTTGAATCACTCAACTCCCTGGTCCTCTAAGACGCATTTGAAGAGCTCTGCGAAGAAGCCAAGCTCCACGCCAGCTCCCACGACGACACCAACTACGCCGAATAAGCACCCACACCCCAAGGACACACCATGAACCGCTACCACCCGATCGCAGCACCAGACACCGACCTCACCATCAACGGCACCCCCATCCGCCACATCTACGACGACGACCGCATCTGGGTCCACAACGCCGACCTCGCAGACGCAATCGGAGCGCTCGCCAAAGGCAGCCTCCTCACCGGCGTCTCCGCCAAATGGAAGCGGAAGTGGCGCGAAGACCTCGGCGGCGGCAAAGCAACCCGCGCTGCAACCTACATGACCACTGAAGGGCTCCTGCAGCGCTCCATGAGCATGAAGCGAGACAGCGACAGCTACCCCCGCCTGCGCGAAGCAATCGACCAGATCCGCACCCTCGAAGCGGCGCGCCGAACCCGGCATGCCGAAGCACTCACCACCGCGGCACATGGAGCCGACCCCAAGGACGAACCAACTCTCCCTATGACGCTCACCGAGCCGCCGGCGCTCACCGCTGAAGCTGCTGAATCGCCGCAGGAATCAGCAGAGGTACTCGGTCGCGTCGAAGAGGCGAAGAAGAGCCTCGCCCCGTTCACCCCCGCCGCACTGCGCAACGCAAACCTCGGTAAGCGCCAGCGTCAGATACGCGAGCGCATGTCCCAAATCCAGCATCTGCTCGACCTCATGGCTGAGGATTTGGTGGATGCCGCCATTGAGAAAGACATCACTCTTTAGCAGGTTTCTGCTGATTTTGACCAAGTTGTAGAGAACGATGATCTACACTACTACCACCGCAAGGAGCCCTCCTCATGCCCTGGCTGAAAGTATCTGATACAGCCGCTCAGCATCGCATTGTGTGGCGCGCGCTAGAAATTCCTGGCGCGAGCATGCAGTCGATGTGGTCGCTGTTTGGTCAGGTGCTGGCTTTGGCTGTTGAGGCGGCGGCGTTCAAGACTGACTATGTTGTTGAGCGCGGCTCTATTCTGAAGTTCACCGGTACTCCGGATGCTGCACAGAAGTTCATCGCTGACGCGACGTTCTGTGGGTACCTTACCGGTGAGGTGCCGCTGGATGATGGGCGTATCGCCTATCGTTTGGTGGAGGATGAAGACCTGTTCCATATGCGCCTACGAGAGGAGATTGATTGGGAAAACAGGCGGCGTAATGACACCCGTAACGGTGCGTTGATTGTGCCAATTCGTGCTCGCGACGGCGATGCATGTCGTTGGTGCGGCAACGTCGTTTACTGGGGTAACCAGAAGGGCGGCCGTGGCGCGACCTATGACCATTTGAATCCTGGAGTTCCTGCAGAAACTCCGGAGGATATGGTCGTGGCGTGTCGAAGCTGCAACTCGTCCCGCAAGGACAATGCTGGTTGGGCGGTAGATCTTCTACCTGCCCCGTCGAGGCCGTATTTTAGTGCACGGAGCGCGGCTTGGCTGACGGAGAATGGGGTGCCTACTAAGGCATCTGCTCCGTCAGATAAGCCGGTTGGTAGGTCGGTCGTGGCCACCTCGCAGGTAAGCGAGTTCTCCCGGAACCAGAACCAGGGCACTGGTAATGGTTCGCTGGTTGATGAACCCTTGCCGGCGGTGCAGGCCACCTCGCAGGTAAGCGAGTTCTCCCGGAACCAGAACCAGGGCACTGGTAATGGTTCGCTGGTTGATGAACCCTTGCCGGCGGTGCAGTCGCAGCACACCAACAGCTCTTTGCCGACCCTCAGCGCGCAGCAGATGATTGACGAATTCTCTGCGCAAATCGATGCAGCCGAACTTGCCCTCATCAACGAGCAAGCATCCGCTGCAGAGGTCGTTGAAGAGCCCACCCCGGTCTCCGGTGCACCGGAGACTAGGGGAGACTCCAACGGCCATTTCGTCGTACCCAAACCCTCATCTCAAGAGCCCTTCCACGATTGGGAGGAATTCGAATCCGATTTGAATCCGAAGGGTGACGGATTCGAATCCGCCGGGTCGGGACGGGACGGGAACGGGCAGGGCACCGCTCGCGGTAGCGAGCAGAGTGCCCCTGTAACTGACCCTTCCGCTGGGACTCAGGCGGCGAATTCCTCCCAATTACTCCGAATCGATTTGAATCCGAAGGGTGACGGATTCGAATCCGCCGGGTCGGGACGGGACGGGGAAGCCGTTAAAAACCTGGCCACCTCTGAACCTAAACGCTCTCGTCATCGCCGAGCTCGCACCCGCACCCGCCGAACCAGGAGGTAGAAGCGTGAAAGCACAAGACTATTTGATGCTCAATGCACGAACCATGACTGAAGCTCAGTTCCAATCAGCAATCATCACCCTGGCAACCCGCCTGGGCTGGATGCACTACCACACCCATGACTCCCGCCGGTCGGTACCTGGTTTTCCTGACCTGGTACTCGTCCACCCCATCAAGCGGCGAACCCTATTCAGAGAATTGAAGACCATGAAGGGGCGAGTCTCCGCAGCACAAATCCAGTGGCTCGACGCGCTCGCTTCAGCTGGCCAGGACGCTGGAGTGTGGAGACCCGACATGTGGACAGCAATCGTGAAGGAACTGAGTCAATGACTGAGCAAGATGTCGCTGAGATGCGCCGCCGGGTGCGAGCCATCCTGAATGTCCTAGCCTTTGCCCACGTTCGAGCTGAGGACATAGGGGCATCAGCTGAGACACTCGAAGATGCTCCCTTGGAAATGGCGTTGCTAGATCAGCTTCGGCAAGCTGTCACTGAGCAGGGTGCGGAGCATGGGAAGGGTCCGTCGTCCTCTGGCTCGCGCTCGCCCTTGGATGTTGCGGCGTTGGATTTGTGGACTGCGGTGGGTCACTCTGCTGCGGAGACTGCGACAGCTGTGGGCGTGCCGGCAGGGAAGTCACCAGCTGACACTATGCGTTCCGTGCTCCCTCATATTGCCAATGTAAGTCTTCCTGTTCTGATCTGGATTGGCGAGGAGTGGAGCGAGTGGGTGTCAAAGATTCAGGAGTACCTGCAACCGACACGCCGAACGCCGATAGACCGTGCGTGCCCCGTCTGCCATCAGAAGCTCCGAATCTGTCGAGATGAATTCGGGGCGACGGTGCAGAAGCCCTGCTTGGTTGCTGTTTGGGATATCGAGGGGGAGCAGGTTCAGCGCGTCGAGTGTTCGGCTTGCTCTGCGATTTGGCCGCGTGCTTTCCTGTGGAATCTGCTGTCTGCGGATGAGGAGGAGGAGACGCTGGTTAGACTGTCCTCTGGTGTGTAACGGGGGTGGTTGCACAAGGGGGGATGATGACGCTAGACTATCTCGCTTACCACTGGTGTGTCCTCTGCCTAGCAGGGGGGGGTGGTAATGAAGCGGGAGACATGTTCAATCGTGTCGGATTCTTCCTCTGGTGGGGGAGGAGGGAAAGCAATAGCCTCCCCCACCAGGTACCAGCCCGCAAGCTACAAATGAATAGTGGAAGAAGGAGGAAGCGTAATGGCAACCAGTCGTACCGGTACCGCTCGCTGGAAGAACCTCCGGAAGCAGGAACTCGCCGCAGCTTTTGAGCGTGGCGACATGCGCTGTCCTATTTGTTTCGTTGCCTATGACTGGCATCGGAGTAAGCAACCGAATAGCCCCGAGCTTGACCACGTGACAGCTCACGCTGAAGGTGGCAAAGATGTTGTGGAGAATACTCGCGTCATCTGCCGCCAATGCAACCAGAGACTAGGCGGAAAGCTTGGAGGCAAACGCTCTCAAGCTCGCAAGACAATCAGAATCGCTGAACCGATTCGACCGAAAACAACGATGGTTCTTTGATCCCAACCACACACCCCAGCCGGTGACCTCTAACCGCTATAAGGGGGACATCATCAACCGGGGCAAACCACCTGAAGCAAACAGGACCAGGGGGGTACCCCCTCCCCCGGAGGGTGAGTTCGCGCCCTCCGGCGATAGCGATATATTCACAGAGATTTTCCACAATATGCGGTTCGACAAGGAGTGATACCTTGAGTAAAGGCAAGCCTAAGCAGCTCGAACCTATCGATTTTGAGGGAGCCACCCAAGAGGAAGGCTCCCTTTCTCATGCCACCGCAACCGGCACGCGCCTCGACAGGCTCCGTGCCCTGCGCAGCAAACTCGCCGCGCACATTGACAACCCAAACACGTTAGCTCGTGACCTCGCCGCGCTCGCACGCCGATTCCAGGACCTCGATAAGGACATCGAGGAGCTGGAACAGCTAGAGCAGCAGTACGGGGCAGAGATTGAAGGAGAGCACCATCATGAAGAAGATGCCCCCTTCGACCCGTCCACTCTCTGAGGTCGCCGCACAGCTCAAGATACCTACTGGCCCCGTTCATCTCCCATGTCCGCCGCGGTGCTGGCCAGGAGGCCGTAGAGTTCGCGAATGGTTCACGAATTCTCTTCGGCGCGCGCGAATCTGGCTTTGGTCGTGGTTTCGCCAAGGTGGACGTAATTGTGCTGGATGAGGCGCAGATTCTCACCGAGAAAGCGCTTGACGACATGCTCCCTGCGACCAACGCGGCACCGAACGGATTGGTGCTGATGATGGGTACGCCGCCGGCTGATGATGGGTACGCCGCCGAAGCCGACCGACCCGAGCGAGGTGTTCACCCGTCACCGCGCCGAGTCGCTCGCTGGGGACCGCGACAAGCTCTATATCGAGTGCGCAGCCGACCCCGGAGCCCGAGCCGACGATAAGAAGCAATGGGCTAAGGCAAACCCCTCATACCCGACACGAGTCAGCGCTGTCGCAATTGAGCGCATGCGCAAGAACCTCACTCCCGATTCATTCAGGCGTGAGGCGCTCGGAATCTGGGACGAAGCCACAGCAACCCAGTCAGCCTTCACCCCTGAAGCTTGGCACGCATGCGAGGGCGAAGCCCCCAAGGAGGGCCGCACCGTGTTCGGTGTGCGATTCTCTCCTGACGGTATGGAGGTTGCGCTCGCTGTCGCTCGCCGCCCGGATACTGGCGGCCCAATCTTCATCGAGGGCCTGCGATCTGAACCTCTGTCCAATGGCACCGGCTGGCTCGTCGACTTCCTCGCCGCGCATGCCTCCCGCGCTGCCCAGATTGTTATCGACGGCAAGGCGGGTATCGGCTACCTTACGAACGCGCTCCGTGAAGCAGGCGTGAAATCCAAGACGCTCATCTGGCAACCATCACTGGACCAGGTCATTGTTGCTCACGCAACGGTAGAGCAGGCAATCATCGGCAAGGACCTCGCTCACAGCAACCAACCTGAACTGACTCAGCAGGTGCTCTCCTGTACCCGCCGAAAGATTGGCAACCGTGGCGGCTTTGGATGGCAAGCAGCAGAAGGTGGCAGTGTCACCCTGTTTGAGGCTGCCACGCTGGCTTACTGGGGCGCACGCGTAACCAAACGCAACCCCGCACGGAAACAAAGGATTAGCGTATGAGTGACTTCTTCCCTATCCCCGCCGATGGTGGGGATATTTTTACGCCCACCGAGTTGGCGCAGCTACGGCTCATGCGAGACCAGCTACAGGCCAAGCGCGCCAGGAACCGGGTGCGACAGAACTATTACGACCAGCGTGTAGGGCTCAAAGATTTGGGCATCTCGATTCCTCCGCAGCTGCGGAATATCGATTCGGTGCTCGGGTGGCCTGCCAAGACCGTGGATGTGCTTGCTGACCGTATCCGATTTGAGAAGTTCATCTCGACTCATGAGAGCAATATCGACCCGTTTGGTTTGAATGAGTTGGTGGCGCAGAACGATTTTCAGGAGGTGTTCGCCCAGGCGGCATCCTCCGCTCTGATTAATTCGTGCGCGTTCATCACGGTCACTCAGGGCGATACTGAGGCGGGCGAGCCGGAGGTTCTTTGGCTACCGCGTAGCGCTCACTGGGCTACCGGATTGTGGGATCAGCGCAAGCGCTCGCTCGCCGCCGGGTTGTCTGTGACACGCACGGATACGGACGAGTTTGGGGACGTGACGGTGCGCGAGGTAACCGTGTACCTGCCGGATAAGACGGTGGTGCTCGGGTTCCCTGCGGCTGGTGAGCGTGCTGAGGCTACCGCTGTTGTGCTGCCGAACCCCGTGGGGCGTCCTTTGATGGTTGCTCTGGTGGTGGGGGCTGACCTGCGCCGCCCGTTTGGGCGCTCGCGGATTACGCGGGCGGTCATGTCGCTAACGGATTCGGCGGTGCGTACGATTGTGCGTTCCGAGGTTGCGGCGGAGTTTTTCTCGACGCCGCAGCGCGCTATTTTGGGCGCGGACCCGGAGGCGTTGGAAGCGTCGAAGTGGGACGCGGTCATGTCGAAGATGCTCGCGATTAGTAGGGATGAGAACGGTGAGCTGCCGCAGATTCAGCAGTTCTCACAGATGTCGATGCAGCCGCATACTGAGCAGTTGCGACAGTGGGCGGCGTTGCTGGCGGCGGAGTCGTCTATCCCGTTGGATGAGCTTGGTTTTCCCTCTGATAACCCTTCGAGTGATTCGGCGATTCAGTCGCAGCGCGACCCGTTGCGGCTGGCGGCGGAGCGCTGTATCAGGGGGTTCCAGTCTGCGTTGCGTCAGGTTGCTGTGCTGACGGTGGCTTTGCAGCATGGGTGGGAAACCGCCCAGGAAGTAACAAATGTACAGGCGCACTTCGCACCGACGGTGCATGTATCGGATGCGGCTGCGGCGGATGCTGTGCTGAAGCAGGTGCAGGTCATGCCGTGGCTCGCGGAATCCGGCGTGGTGTTGGAGAAGCTCGGATACAGTGCGGCGACGGCGGAGCGACTCATGAACGATAAGCGCCGCGCTGAAGGCGTCCAGGCTCTTGGGTTCTATAAGCAGTACAAGGAACGCAAGGATGCTGAGAAGGCGCAGCAGCAGGAGAAGCTCGCGAAGCAACCGCTGGGTGAATTCGAAATAAAAGAATAACGGAATGATAGCGAGGTACCCCCGGTATGGATATGCAGGATATTAGGTACCTCGCAGAAGGTTTGAACGGTATCGTGGCGGAAGCTACGGATCTGTTTGAGGCACGCATCAGGGAGCTTGTTGAGCAGGGTGCGCCGTGGGAACTGGTGCGTGAAGAAGCACGCCGCATGTTCATCTCACTAGTGGACGGATACCGTGTGCAGGCTGAAGCTTCGGGGGAGGAATGGTACCGGTATCTGCGGGAGCTTGCTGTGGGGGAGGTCGCTGGGTTGCCTTCTGTTGAGGTGCCGCTGGTGGAGCACAGGAAGCTGAGCTCTGCTGTCTGGTGGGCTTCGCAGTGGCTGGAAGAGCCGAATGTGGATGTGGAGCGTGCACTGGCGGTGCTGTCCGAGCGACTCGACCAGTTCATCAAGCATGCTGGGCGTGAGAAGGTCACGCAGCTTGCGGTGGCTGATCCGGTGGCGAAGCGTTTCGGGCGTGTGCCGGTGGGTTCCACCTGCACCTGGTGTGAGATGCTCGCTTCGCGCGGGTTCGTCTACACTAGCCCTAAGAGCGCCGGTTTGTTTATGCGGTTCCATTACAAGTGCGATTGCCAGGTGGTGCCCGGGTTTGAGGGCAAGAACCCGGTGGAGGGTTACGATCCTGGCGTGTATAAGGCTCGGTATGATGCGGCGCTCGCGGCGTTGCGTGCGGAGTCGAAGCCTGGAACACGCTTTGTTGATCGGGACGTGGCGTTGCGGATGGGTGTGATGTTTCCCGAGGTGTACGGCCGTAAATCGGCGACTCAGGTATGGGAGGGTGAGACTATCCCTCTTGGAGATGGTGTTGCTGCACGCGTGGCGGCAGAACACACAAAACAGGATGTTCGAGCATTACAGCGCTGGGCAGAAGGTAAACAG